>Ga0209541_10006353_pt1 | contig 20162 bp, 19 predicted proteins | sample RifCSPlowO2_01_FD_184027 | JGI IMG/M metagenome (GOLD analysis project Ga0209541, IMG submission 184027) | Groundwater microbial communities from Rifle, Colorado - Rifle CSP2_plank lowO2_0.1 (SPAdes) (version 2) | ecosystem: Environmental > Aquatic > Deep subsurface > Groundwater | place... | reverse complement strand
GATTTCTATAATCTTGACAAAACGCTTGGGGGTAACAAATTCTTTACCTGCCCGGGCGAGCTTATAAGCCGGTCGGCCATGAATTTTTACCGCCGAATAGGCCGGCACAACCTGTTCATAGCCGGGAACAAAACTTTGCAAAACTTGTTCAACTTTATTTTGCGACACTTCAGGTACTCTACCTGAAGTTTTTATAATTTTTCCGGTCGGATCGCCGGTGTCGGTCGCTTCCCCCAGTTTGACCTCCATCACGTATTCTTTTTCCCAGGTCCGGATCTCGTCGAATCTTTTGACCGCTTTGCCGATTAAAATTAACAAAACGCCCGTGGCAAACGGGTCGAGCGTCCCGCCATGACCAATTTTTTTTATTTTTAACTCTCCCCTGATCTTGGCGACCACGTCATGGCTGGTCCAACCAACCGGCTTATCCACGACTAAAATATCGTTTTCCGGATTGACAGATCTCATTATCTGATTATATAATTATCGGGTCTAAAGACAGTAGGTAAAAATTAAATCCTACCGAGGACTTATGCCAAGCGAAAAAAACGTTGCTACAGTTAATCTTCTTAAAACCAAACTGGCCCAAGCCAAATCCGTGGTCACCGCCGACGCTTCCGGCTTATCCGTCAATCTCCAGCGGGAGTTGCGGCAAGCGGTCAAACTGGCCGGAGGCGAGCTGATCGTTGTCAAAAATAACCTGTTGAAACTGGCCCTGGGAGTCAAAGAGCTTCTGCCCGGCCCAACCATCACTCTCTTAGCTTACGGCGATGAAATTGCCCCGATCAAGGCTCTGGCCGAGTTTGCCAAAGCCCACGAACTGCCCAAAATCAAGGCCGGGTTCCTGGCCAAAGAGCCGCTGACTAAAGAGCAGGTCGAAGAGTTGGCCCAGCTACCGACTAAGGTAGAACTTTTGGCCAAAACCGTCAGTACTTTGAACGCACCGATTACCGGTTTTGTCAATGTTTTAGGCGGAAATTTAAGAAAATTAGTTTATGTTCTATCCGCCATAGGCGGACGAGGGGCGGTGAATTAATAATGACAGATGATAAAAAAGTAAAAATTTCCCCCAACTTGAAAAAGATCATCGACGAAGTCGAAAAACTGACTGTTCTCGAATTGGCCGGCTTAGTCAAAGCGCTCGAGGATAAGTTCGGCGTGTCTGCCGCTGCTCCTATCGCCGCAACCGCTGCTCCTATCGCCGCAACCGCTCCTGCCGAAGAAGCTAAAAGCGAGTACCAGGTGGTCTTAACCGCCGCCGGTGCCAACAAAATCGGCGTCATTAAGGCTTTGCGCGAAATCAACCAAGAATTAGGCTTAAAAGAAGCCAAAGACTTGGCCGAGGCCGCTCCTAAAGAAGTCGGTACCTTTAAAAAAGAACAGGCTGAAGAGTCTAAGAAAAAACTTGAAGCCGCCGGCGCGCAAGTCGAGCTCAAATAAAAAAAAGCCCCGTTAGGGGCTTTTTTTTATATACTTAGCAACTGCTTCGGAAAATTCGATTAAATCCTGATAGTCTCGCGTCACTACCCGGTAAATTTCTTCCGGATTTACCTTGGCATATTCATGAGCCAGTTTATTTCTCAACCCGGCCATTTTTTCCAATTTAACCTGCAGCCCTTTGGAAATAATTTTTTTATCACCAAGCCGGGTAAATAAATCCCGGTAAAACCGCGGCGGGCCAAAACCCAAATCGGCATTGATTGTTTGGGCAATATCGATCACCTGCTGGCAAACCTTGTAAACTTCCCGTTCCGCTGCTGCCTCAATCATCGATTTTTCGGTGAAATCGCCCCTAGGTTTATCTTTAAGTTCACCCAATTGCTTCAAGTATTCTTCCAACTGGGCCAGCTTCTGGTTAATCTGATCCTGATCAAGCGGCATAATTTCCTTTCTCAAGCCGCTGGTGCATTTTGGCAAAATAATGAGAAATCACCGGATAAAAATCCGGATAAAGCAAAGACACCCGATTGACAAATTCACCAATTTCTTCCGGCCGGTTATTAACTATCAATAAGCCATGATTGATAACTTCCGCCTGATAAATCAACGCTTGGTCGTGGTCTAAAATTTTTACATCGGCAGCCAAGTCTTCGAAAAGGATTTCCTGAACGGCATTAATATATTTAAGCTGCAGATCAAAATTTTTGTTTTTGGTTTTTTTGGTCAGCAATACGGCCAAATCAACATCGCTCAAATCCCCGGCGCCGTTTGCTGCCTGCGAGCCATAAAGATAGACTCCGGCTACCTCCGGCTGAAGCTGAAAATACTCAATTATCTGCTGTTTTAGTTTCACTGTCAGTATCATATTGTCATTATAACACCTGCCAATTTTTTTTGAATCTTGACATCTTCTCGCTCATTTTGATATATTAGGTGTAGTTTGAGTAGTAATTAGCCTAAGTTTGAACCAAGTATGAACGATCAAACAGTATCAAACGCTAAACCTGTGATCTCTTTAGATTCAATGCCGGATTTGCTGACCGTCCGTGAAGTGGCTAGTTTATTGCGCGTCTCCCCTCTTACCATCAAGCGCTGGGGCAAACGCGGCAAACTGCCGGCAATCCGCATCAACTCCCGCGGCGATAGGCGTTACAAAAAACAAGCCGTTCTCTGGTTACTGGGAATCCAGGAAAAGTAGCCAGCGTTTTTTGGCCCGGGATAACTGGTGCCTGTTTAAATTTAATTCGGACAAGCTTACCAATAACCTCAACTCTTTAATCAAGGTCTTAATTCCCGAATGCTGTAGCTTGCCCCGATCAAGCTTTTGGGTTTCCAATAAACCGACTAAATCAATCAAGTCTTTTCTGCCTTTAGGACTGCTCTTTCGACCCAGCCAAGCGACTAATTTTAAAATAAATAGCGTTTCCGGCAACGGCACGGAAAAACCGACAACAGTCCGGCAGTCAGCCAGAATTTTTTCCGCCTTAATGCCCAAGTCCGAATAATATGCCGGATAAACGTCAATTTGAACTTCGCCTTGGCGAAACTCGTATTTTTTTAAGCGTTCGTTTCTGAACAGCTCGTATTTTCCCCGGATCCGGCTCAACTCGTCCGGCTTAACCACAATATCAATGTCTTTGGATTTTAACTGATGGGTATACAGCCACACCGCCCAGCCGCCGATTAAGCAAAAATTAAACTGCCGTTTCAGGTCTTTTAACAATTGCCAACTGGCTTCGGTCACACTGTCACGATAATAAATCATTAATCTCCTCCTCGATCCTGTCAATAAAATCCTTAGCCATCCAGTCGGTCAGACTCCATAAATCGACAAAGGCGTGGGCCAGGGTGGTTGTTTCTTGGCGTAAGGGAATTTCTGGCATCAGTTTGAGGCAAATCAGTTCTGTTTCTTTGCCCAATTGCCCGGAAAACCGCTCAATCACCTTCTCCGGCTGCCGGTGATAAACATAAACCGTGTTGTAATCGGCCGGCGCTTCGCCGAACCAGTGGCGGACGGCGCTGTAAGCCCCCAAGTAACTTCCCGGCGGCAATAATCCCTCAATCTCCAAAACCGAACCGGCCAGTTTTTGCCGCCAAACAATATCCCGATTTAAGCGCCGATGATTGGCCCAATGCATTAAAATCTTTTCGTAATCCGCTACCAGCCCGCCCTTACCGCCGATAGTCACCGCCCCCATCTGCCGCAAATTTTTGAGAGCGTGGTTGACCGTACTCAAGGACAAACCCAGTTTTTTCGCCAGGATTTGCTGCTGGAAATGCGTTTCCCGCTTTTCCAGAGTATCAAACAGCAATTGGCACCACACAGTTTCGATTTTCTTCATAAGAATATAGCCTCTTTTCGAGGATAATCGAAACTAGATTGAATGTCAAGAAGCCATTTTCAACTAGCGGCTAACTTTGCCTCTGATAGTAGCCAATAAACTGCTATTTTGAATATTAATATTTTCCACACTGGAATAAGTAATTTTATTGGCTGATAAACCACTAATTATAACTCTGGACAACTCCGTTTTTATTTGCCTCAACTGATTTATGATTAATCCCTTAGCTTCTTTTGGCGCCAAACTGGGTAAATTAATACTCGGCTCTCCCAGTAAATCTAAACCGCTACTCAATCCAAAACTCATCGAGGCCGAAACCGGAACGCTAATAATTTTCTTAAACGAACCGCCGGCGTTAACAGTTAAGCGGATTTGCCCTCCGGAAATATTAAACTCGCTGATCCCAAAATGATTGATTGTCAGACCGGGAATGTAAAGGCCCTGAATAATGTTATTTAAAGTACCATAAAAAAGATTGTGGGCAGATGTCTGATCAAACTCAAACTCCGCCCCTCCCCGCTCTCTAATAGCCTGCGCCACTATTTCAATCGGTTTTCTGGCAGATGTGACCGCAACCGGTTTCGGCGCTTCCGCCTCGACCGGTGGCGGGCCAGCTTCTCTCGGTTTTTCCCCCTCCCGTAAGGCTTTCAACCAGTCAGGTATTACCAGTTCTTCTTCTTGTTCCACTGCTGGTGATTTTGCCGGTTCCGGTTCCGGGGCAGCGTCCGGTTCTGCCGACGGCGGCGCATCAAAATTTTTCCAAAAATCGTCCTCTTCACTCTGAACCGGTTCCGGTGCTTCAAGTACTTCAAGGTCAAACCCTGAAGTTTCCTCTGTTGGCAGTTCTGTTTTTTGGCCTACAAGGACAGTCCCTGTAGGCTCTGTCGCTACCGACAAATCCGGCGCTTTAAATTCCAAATAAAGACTGGGAAATGTTTCACCTTTGGCAAAATGATCATTTAACCCCTGTCCGAAAACGGCCATCGCGGTCAATCCCTGATCCACGGCCGTATTTTTTACCCAATTAAAAACAATCTGACCACCCTCCAGGGCATTGACCTCAGCCAACTGTTCATCTCCTTTGAGTAGTTTAAATTTACCACTTTCATCTTTAGTTAAAGAATAACCGTTGCCAAACTCGGCACCGTGTAAGGTTTCCGCTGCCGCTAACATATCGGCCGTTCTTTGGGTAAACGGTTTGTATTCAAAACTGCCCCGGCTAGCCTCCCAGTTTTTATTGAGGGTAACGCTGATCTCGCCGATCTGCTCCAACCCGGCGTCGGCAAACAAAACTTTGGCTGGTAGGTCAATCCCTAACTTGACCGCTTCTTCCACCAGCTGTTTTAATTCTGGGGTAACCTCGACAGTCGGACCCGCCTTCCCCTCTTCCAGTCTAAAATTCAAAGTCTCTGCCTTCCCGTTAATTCTCTGCTTGACCTCATGGCGTTCTTTCAAAACGCTCATCCGCCAATTGATAACTTGGTCGATTTGTGAATAAAGCTGGTTGTTGGCAATTGCTTGTTCTACCCGCTTTTCAATCGTGATCTTGCCCTTGGGAATCGGTTTTAAATTCAACAAGACACCCAACTCTTTTTTCAAATCATTGGGTAAATCCATCTTTTCAATTAATGCCTTTGATCCGCCCGGAATGTAGTCCGCGGCCGTCTTTAAATCAGGAACTAAAACGATTAGATCTTGAACCAACTCCAGGTCGGCGCCTTCCTCTAGAAACTTGGCTGCAAAAGCATCTATCGCCTTGCGTCCTTTTTCATTAAGGCCGTTGTAAACCTCATCGGCGTTGACGACAGGAATTTCCCCATTAACGGCTTTCTCCGGCTGGCGGCCGAGATTGTCAATTTGCGCCTGCTTACTTTTAATCTCCCCCCACTGTTCGACGACGGTTTTAACTGCATCGGCTACCTGATAGTTCTCTGCCCCCGCTTCATATAAAAATTTATACCGCTCTTTCCCGCCGCACAGGTTGACAATTACCGCCTGGACTTCGCGCCTGGCCTCGGTATTAGTCAATAATTCCTTAGTGGAATCGAAGTGATGTATCAGTAAATCAAACTTGGTGGCTAAGGGGCCGTCGCCACGCAACCAGCTAGATATTTGTGATCGCTCGTAAGCGGCCAAAACGCCAGAATAAGCCACGTCTTTGGCAAAAGACTCCATGGCTACGCTAATTATTGCCTGATCACCATCGCCAGCGCTAATTTCTACCTTATCTTTTAACTGGTCAAATGATTGTTTGACCCAGGGACCCATTTCCATAAATTTGGCTGAATCAATTTGAGGCAGTTCTTTAGGATTTTCTGGCATCATAGTTTTACTAAAACATAATTATATCATCATCGGGCGTTGATTTTTCGACTTCTCCCGGTTTTTCCTCTTCGACCGGCGGCCCTGACGAGGGTTTAACTTCCCAGCCAAATCGCTCAAACAGCTCACCCCAATTAGTCGCTGGCACCACTCCTTCCGGATACATTGACAAAGCTTGCTCCAGTTCTCTGGAATTTTTGGATGAACATAATAACCAGTTTGTTATTTTATTCAGGCTAACTCTCAAGTCTTGGCTTCTTAAGTTAATGATTAGGTTATTCCCAGGAACAGGATATCGATCCATAATAACATTCAATACTGTTTGAAAATCAGCAAAAGTTTTAAAACTATAATTAGTTTCTGGGTCAAAATCATCCACCGGAACAACCTCTCGAATTAAAGTTAATCGCGTCTCTCCGTTTTCCTCTTTTCGATCAAATTCTAGCCTCTGCCCCTGGCTATCGGTAATTACCTTTCCGTCGGTGTCTTTGATCGTTATTATTTCTGCCAGTTTTTCCTCCTCGCCCCAGTCCTTCGGCATTCGCTCAATGTCCCCGGCCGGGATTTTGCCGGCTTCAGATGCCGTTTGATAGTAATCCGATAAATCATTGGTTTTGTCAAAATCAGGTTGCTCTTTCAACCAAGTCATTATTCTTAAAGCTCTGGCGGTTAACACTCCCAATGAAAATTTCTCTAAAATCTTTTCCTGCGCCCCCCAGCCGCCTTCCACCAGCATAATTTCCCGAAAGGCATCTCTTAAAGTACTGTCTTCAGGAAACGCCACATAGGCCACGGCCTGAAAATAATCGGGACTGGCGTTTTTATCTTTGGCGGCAATGGCCCTAAACAGCTTCAGCATATTAGTTTCTTTCCCGTGGCCGGCGCCGCAGGCGCGATCCAATATTGCCAAATCATCTTCCAAAGTATTATCTTCCCGCCGCTCGGTTAATCCCAAAATAATTGTTCCGCCACTGCCTTCTTCCCGATTGCCGGTCAGATACTTAATATCCGCCAAGTTAAAGCCAAAATAAGTATCAGGGTTACCGTATTCTTGAATGTCCTTAACTACGGCTTGTAATTCAGTAGAATATGACGCTGTTTCAGGCATCTTTCAAGCCTTTCTTAGCCTTGGTAATTACCTGCGCCATCAATTTTAAATGCTCGTTGATCAGCTGACGCATCAGTTCCATGACGTATTTACCGGTTTTGGCACGGTAAGCCTCGTCGATCAAAGTCAGACTGGCCATAAAGTCGGATTTTTGCTTATCCGCCCGCGTTTTCAACTCAACCATTTTCTCGGTTCCCAACACTGCTTCGACTTTAGTTTGCAGTTTTAACTGGACCAAAGGCATGACCACGGCCACCATTTTTTTGGCTTGATCTTGCGTCAAACCGATAGACAAAAGCGGCTGGTAATCTAAGCCGGAATCCAAAAAATTAGTCATATTTAGGATTAGCCTCCACCCCAGGAATTAAATTTAATAAGCCTGCCTTGATCTCGTCATCGTCGTCCCAGTCGGCCCAATGCGGCGCGGCTAATTTAGCGACTTCGTATCTTTCTTTATCTGACAAACTAAAGTGGTTGTTTTTCAACCAATTTTGATTAGCTTCCAAAAACCGCTCCACTGAAACGATGGCTATCTGTTGGTTGATCATTTGGACCACAGTCGGATCAGCGACCGCGCCGGCCACGGCCGTACCATCGTCCACCGGCTGGCGAAACGCCTCGACTTCATCTTTGTTTTCCACAATCACCAAATGGGCGGCTCTGGTTATCAGTTCCGGGTCTAGGTCCGGATGGGCATTGTGCATTTCCAGTTGCAATACGCCGTGAATGCCGCCCTCCTCCGGGGTCAGCCAAACTCGATCGCCGTTTAATTTAATCCCCCATTGCTTGCCGCCGGACTCATGCCAACTGCCATATTCGGTTTCGGTCACGGTCTCCGGCAACGGTTCAGTTGCCGCCGGCGGCACTACCGGCGCGGGCGGAATGGCTAAATTCTCTGGATTAATCACTGCCTGCATACCCACGTACTGCGGCGACCAAGCCGGATTTTCCTGATGCATTTGGACTTGCAACCGACTAGTACCACTGGAGTCATCCAAGCGGATTTGCCTGCCGTCAGGTAAAATTCCCACCAATTCATCATCATTTCTCAACCACATGCTCCCGTCGGCATAAACGATCTTGTCCGCTTGCCAATTTATCTGATCAAATTCAAGGTCGGTAATCCGGGTATCAACTTCCTTTGTATAAACCCCATCATAATTGTTATCGGCAAAATAACCCTGATCGTCTTTGGCCAGATCAGCTCTGGTGTCATTGTTTAAATCAATGTTGGGCGGCAGGGGTGCGTCGGCCTCCGGGCTAAACGCCGGGCTAAGCGCCAGGCTGGCCAGATGAACGGCGCCGGCCTTGGCAATGTCGCCGCTGGTAATATCAATGGTGCCGTCAATTTTTTCAGGAAGATTCGGCGCTTCAGTTTGGTTGAGGGCGTCCAAAGACTGCAATTTTGAGTCAAAATCCCCTAACTTCCAAAATCCGCGCGATTCAGCATCGTCGATTACCCCGTCTTTATCGAAATCCAAATAAAAGCGGTCGTTAACCCGGATAAAGTGGTTATTGTCGGTATCAACGATTACGTCCGGACCGGCATTTTGATCCAGCCAAAATGCTTGGAAATCCGCCTTACCGTCTTGATCAACGTCAATTCCCCAGCCGTAATTCTGGTCGGCGGCGCGCTGTAGCCAAGATTTATCGATCGCTATGCCCGGCGACCAGGAAAATTCCGGCGTCGGCGGTACGACTTCAGTCGGTGACGGCGTAGGCGTTGGCGGGATTGTCGTCGGAGTTGCCGTCGCCTCGGTAGCCGCTACCGGGCGGGATAACTTGCCGGCCAATTCCCCGCCCACATCCCAAATAAAACCGGCGGTAACCAATGTCGTCACCGTGGCGGAAACAATACCCAGGGTTAACTCTGTCCACTCTTTGGCCTTTTCCGGTTCAACAGTTTCATAAAGCTTTCTTCCGGCATAGGTGGCTACCCGTGGTAAAACATAACTGAACAGTCCGCGGTTAAGTAAAATTTCCCAAGCTGAAGACCCGGGTATAATCGCACTAATTCCTTTTCCAGCGGCAAGCAAAATTGTTGTTAATCCTGCCCCAATTGTTACGGCATTAATTTTATCAATCAGATATAAATCCTTTTCGCTTTGATCGGTCAAAATTTTACCTAAGGCTGTTTGTTTCAAGTAAGTCAAAAACTTCGGCTCATTCAACTTCGTTTGTAGTTGTTTATAAGTCAGGCCTTCTTTAATCACAATGAATGCAAGGTTACTAAGCATTAACGCTACTCTGGCGCCGGTGCCAACCGGCCCGCCGACCTCAGAAACGGCTCTGGTTGTTAAAGTAAAAACGTCCCGCCAATTACGAGGCTTTAAAGTATCGCCCAAAATGCCTAATTCTTTAAATAACCCGGCGGCCGGTCGGTTCCAGTCGGCTCCGCCCGCTTTTTCTTTCGTCTGGTTTGGATATTTGGCCGCAAACATCGCCTCGTTGACCAGCTCCCAACCCTGACCGGTGTCGACTAAATGAACGGTTTCTTCGCCAACGGCAATTTCGTGATGCTTGCCCTTGACTTCATTGCCTTCAATGAAAATCTTCTTGCCCTGTTTTTCAATTTCAATGTCATTGGGTAAAGACTGATCGTCGATTAACCAGGCCTCTTGCTGATGTCCGTCAATTTTCCATGAAGCCCGGTCCTTAGTAATCCATAAATCAAAATCTTCTTGAGGATTATCGGTAATGGTTAATTGCGGCCGGACGGTTTCGCGGACGATATCAAACGTGTCCGGTTCAACACCATTAGTCACAAAATAGAAACCCCCCTCACTTGCCTCACCTTTTGTTTGTAAATGTATTCCTGGTTTGACCAAACCAGGAATATTTTCAGAAGAAGGGAAATCAAATCTCATTTCCCCATCCCAGACATCTATTTTACCCTGAACCAAACTGTCTGATTCCACGACAAAAAAATCACCGGCTTGAGAACCATATCTTCTTCTCGGGGCGAAAGCCACTTTTCCTATACCTGAGTCAGCCGGATTTGACGATAGGCGTCCGTTGACCATCAAAATAAATTCCGTTCTCTGTTTTTTACTGACCGTAAAAACGTCAGGAGTTATCACTTCAAGGTCTGACCTTGAAGGCAATTCCTGAGCCGGAAACGATTCACCTCTCGCCCCGGCTTGCGCTGCCTCATTTGCCAATTCCACAAAACTTTTTTCTGCCATATTTGTATTTTACCCGATCCCCCACTGTTTGGCTAAAAGTTTGACCTCTCGCTCAAAATAATGTTTGACCTGTTGCCAATTGACCGGCTTAAACATTTCCGGCAAAGCATCATTTTCGGCATCGTTGAAATACACCAAACTGTCAATAATATGTTTGATCGAAACATCCTGTTTCTCATATCTCCTCTCGAAAAACCGCAACTGTTCCTCCAGTGAATATTTTTGGCTGATAAAAAATAGATCAATAAAATCACGTTTTTTGCCGCGCGACGACACCGCATCTAACTTCATACAACTGATATCCCGTAAATCCGCTACTTTTATCCCCTGATAAACAATTGGCGGGTACAACAATTTGTAAGGATATATAAAAAAACTCAACTTTACCCCATTTAAACTGCCGTTAAAAGTTCCCTGGTCGTTTTGCTGAATGGATAACCTGCCCAAAGGCGTCAACCCGGAAAAAATCACGTTCGGATGAACCGGGATGGGACTAAACCAATCCAAGTCATAAGACAACCGGTGCCCTAAATGCAAAGCGGCGGCCGTGCCGCCGGAAAGGTAGTATTTTTTAACAAAATCCACCCGGCTTAATCGATCCAGATTTGTCTGTGTTTTTGGCGAAAGTCCTCTTGAAAACACAATATCTCCTCTTTAGGAATATTATAAATATTATGGAAAAAATTGGCAGTCTTGCGGCTGATAGACCGGCTGGTCTTAACTATGCCGATAATAAAATCTTTCCCAAATGTTTTTTTAAGCCAAACTACTGATTCAACATTACCATTTTCCAGCAACCTTTCTGCCACATATCTTCGATGCGTATCAAGGTTTAACTGTTCTAACGGTGTATCCCAAAAAAACTTGTAAAATTTTTTAGGAAGATGCTTAGGGATCATAGATATATTTTAGCCAGAAATTTGACTAATTGCCATTGGCGTTTGATCCGCCACGGCTGGAGTATCAGGCGGTAAAACCATTCCAGGCCCAAAACCCGCATAAAACCGGGGGGGCGCAGCCAGGGTTTGGCGATTTGATCGAGAGCGCCGCCGACGCCCATGGCGACTTTGACGTTTAACTTGGGCAGGTTTTTAGCAATCCAGCGTTCTTGTTTACCGTGGCCTAAAGCGACGAAAAGTAGGTCGGGTTTGATCCGGTTGATTTGTATTACATCAGGCTCGGAAAGACCTTCAAGGACAGTCCTTGTAGGTTTACCTACGAGGACTGTCCTTATTGTATTTGCGGCTTTTTGGGCAATCCCCAGCCGGCCGCCGACGAGCAAAGTTTTATGGCCGCGTTTGATTAAGGCCAGCATTAAATCAATGCCGGAAACGCGGGTTAAACCGGGCGAGGCCAAACGCAAACCCCAACCGTCGGGAATCGCCAGATCCGCCTGATTGAGAATCTTTTTAAACTCTTGATCCTGCTGCGCCAACATCACCATTTCCGGATTGGGCGTGACAATGAAGCGCTTTTTGGGTGACTTGAGCCAGTTTTCCACCCGCTCGACCGCTTGGGACAAAGTGATTTGATCGACGGAGACGCCGAGGATTTTGGGCATTAAACCTGTTCAAAATGAAGGTGGCGCTTGTGGGTGAATTCCCAGAGCCCGTGCTTGCCCCCGGCCGTGCCGAAACCGCTGTCTTTTAATCCCGTCCAGGGCGAACCGGGATAAAAAGCGACGTCTTTATTGATGTAACAGCCGCCGGCAACTACCTCATTGGCAATTCTTTCGGCTGAGGCTTTGGACTTGGTAAAACCGGCGCTGGTCAAACCGTACGGAGACAGATTGGCATAGTGAATTGCCTGATCCAGATTATCGACATCGCAAATCGGCAGGACCGGACCGAAAGTTTCCTCGCTCATGATGTCGATGCGCGGCTGGACGTGGATCATCACCGTCGGCTGGTGGAAATTGCCGGCCATAAACTTGCCTTCGCGGATCCGGCGGCCGCCGGTCAAAATCCGGCCGCCCTGGACCACGCCGCGGGTGATTTGGTTTTCAAAAGCCGCCAGCTGTTTGGCGGAAACCAGCGGCCCGACGTCGGTGGCCGGATCCATGGGGTTGCCGACTTTGAGGGCTTTAGTTTTTTTGACAATCAAGTTAGTTAGTTTTGAAGCCACCGCCCGTTCGACAAACACCCGCTTGACGGCGTTGCAGACCTGGCCGCAATTCTCAAACCGGCTTTTGACAATCAAACCGGCGGCCAATTCCAGATCGGCGTCGCGGCAGACGATTGCCGGCGTACTGCCGCCCATTTCCAGAGAGAATTTGATCAATTTTGCCGCGCATTTGTTAGCAATCTCTTTACCGACCGCGCTGGAACCGGTAAAAGTCACCATGTCGATCGGCTGATCAATGAGCATGGCGCCGATCCGACTCCCGCCGTAAATAATTTGGAAAACGTCTTTGGGAATCCCCGCCTGCCAAACCAGTTTGGCTAATTCTTTACCGACCAAAGAAGTATATTCCGAGGGTTTAAAAATCACGCTGTTGCCGGCCACCAGCGCCGGCGCAATTGACAGCATCGGCGTATTAATCGGGTAATTCCAAGGCTTAATCGCCGCCACTATCCCCACCGGATCGTAAGCTAAAACACTGGTTAATTTATTTTTCTTAGCCAAAATTTCCGCAGTTAAATATTTGGGGCCGGCTTTAGCGTTGTAAAGTAAGTCGGCGGCGGTCGTCAAAATTTCGTCGGTTGACTGGGTAATCGGCTTACCCATCTCTTTAGTAATCAATTCAGCTAAAGGCTTAACCTGCTGTTTTAGTAAAGATGACAGTTTCAATAAAGTCTGGGCGCGTTTTTGGATCGGGACCTGCCGCCACTGACTATAGCCCTGACGGGCGGTTTTAACAACGATTTCGATATCTGCTTTGGTGGAGATTTTAACCGAGCCCAAGACGCTGCCGTCAGTGGGATTGATTGATTTTAATTCCGGCATCAGGCTATTTTACCACTTTTCGGTCAGCACTGCCAGTGTCTGTTTGGCGGCTTTGACCCAAGAAAATCGGGCCGCTTGACGATAACCGGCTTCGATCAGACCTTCGCGCAAATCTTCACTAACCAAAACTAGTTTGATTGCCTCGGTTAAACCATTAATATCTTCCGGGTCAACCAAAATTGCCGCTTTGCCGGCCACTTCCGGCAGGGCCCCCCGATTACTGCAAATTACCGGAATACCCAAGGTCATCGCCTCGAGAACCGGCAAGCCGAAACCCTCCATTAAGCTCGGCCAAACAAAAATTTTAGCCATTTTATAGACGGCCACCAGGTCCGGGTCGGCCACCCGGCCGATGAACTTCACCCGGTTACTAACGCCAAATTTTTTGGGCGCGGACAGAATTTCTTCATACATCCAGCCGAGCTTGCCGGCGAGAACGAGATTTACTTCAAGGTCCGACCTTGTAGGTTTACCTACGAGGTCGGACCTTATTGGGATTTGCGAAAATGCCTGGATTAATCTAACCAGGTTTTTCCGCGGCTGGATCGTGCCGACGAACAAAATATAGTCTTTGAGCAAATTATATTTATATCTGATCTGCCGCAAATAATCGGATTTAAACCGTTGGTCTTTAGCTTTAATTATCCGGCGGCCGATCCCTTCGTAAATAACGGTAATTTTTTTGGGGTCGGCGCCGAGACGGTCGGCCAACTGGGTTTTGGTCCAACTAGAAACGGCAATCAGGCGGTCGGCCTGCCTGACGGCATATTCGGTCGATTTGTTCAAATACAGTTTCTGGGGAAATTGGTAATACTGGGGCAAGTATTCGTATTCCAAACCGTGAATAGTCACTACGGTCCGGACGCGGCTGGGCCTTAAAATCGGCAAAGTATGCGCCGGAATAAACAAAACATCGGGCGGGTGTTTTAAAATCTCCAAAGCCAGGCCGCCTTGGGTCCACAGTCGTGGCCAGGGGATATTTTCTCTGCTATACAACCGCCAGTGGTGCTTTTTGGCCTCCGGCAACTCAAGCAGCGCCTCGATTAATTCCCGGGAATAATTCTCGGTGCCCGTCCGGTCATTTTGAAAAGCTCGTGAAGCGTCGATGCCAATGATCAATGCCTGTTTTCCAGGGCGATACCCGTGCCTTTGGCCACGCACAAAAGCGGCTCTTCGGCCACATGGCAGGGAACGCCGGTCTCCTGGGTTAATAACAAGTCAAAGTTTTTAAGCAGGGCGGTGCCTCCGGTCAAAACAATCCCCTTGTCAATAATGTCTGAAGACAGCTCCGGCGGCACTTCTTCCAGAACGCTCTTGACCATGCCGACGATCAGGTTGAGTTTTGGCCGCATCGCCTCTTCAATCTCTTCCGGCTTGATCTCTACCGATTTGGGCAGGCCCTGGATGCTGTCACGGCCCTTAACGGCCACCGGTTTTTCCGGATCAGAGTTAGGCGTGGTCGTCGCCCGGCCGAAATTAATTTTTAACTGCTCGGCGGTCTGTTCGCCGATAATCAAACCATGTTTTTTCTTGAGGTACAAAGCAATGGCGTCGTCTAAGCTGTTTCCGGAAACGCGGATGCTTTTGGAGACCACGATCCCCCCGAGAGAAATGACCGCGGCCTCGGCCGAACCGCCGCCCATGTCCACAATCATATTGCCCGAGGCTTCACTGACGGCAATGCCGGCGCCCAAAGCGGCGGCAAACGGCTCCTGGATAATGTGGACGGCTTTGGCTCCGGCAGACAGGGTGGCCGCTTCGACCGCCCGCTTTTCTACTTGGGTACACCCGGCCGGGACGCAGATCATCACTTCGGGACGGAACCACCAGTGCTTGCCGGAAACTTTTTGAATAAAATATTTAAGCATCGCTTCGGTAACGACGTAATCGGCAATGACGCCGTCGCGCATCGGCCGCGAGGCCGTGATCGATTCCGGCGTCCGGCCGAGCATGTCTTTGGCTTCGGAGCCGACGGCCACGACCCGGTTGTCCACCATGGAAACGGCGACTACGGTCGGTTCCTGTAACACAATGCCCTGCCCTTGGACGTAAACGACAGTATTGGCCGTGCCCAAATCGATACCGATTTTTTTAACGAGATTAGCCACAGCTTAGTTTAACACCATAGTCTTTAATATAACAATTATAACCGTTATAAATTTTATATTGACACAGATGAAAATAAGCGTCATACTAATCGTGAAAACTGTTTATGTTTTTAACAAAGTTGGACATTTCTTGAGTAAAGTGTATTCAATCAAAGACGCTGCCCAGGCTCTTGGGCTCCATCCGAAAACATTAAGACGCTGGGAAGAAAAAGGCAAATTTACCCCACTGCGTACCCTCGGCAACCAGCGCCGCTTCACTGACAAAGACTTAAATCTTTTGGCCAAACTCAAAGCCGGTGAACCGATACCCCAACCGGCCGTTCGGATTTTAACCTTAGACCAAGCGGCGCAAAAACTAAATGTCAGCACCGCCACTATCCAACGCTGGACCAAAGAGGGTAAGTTAAGAATCCGGGTCAACGACCGGCTCGAACCGGGCTACTCGGAAACGGAAATCAACCGTCTCCTCCGGCCGGCTGTCCTACAAGGACAGTCCTTGCAGGTTAAAACAGAGGCAGAAATACCTCAAGGACCTACAGGGACAGTCCTTGTAGGCTTACCTACGAGGACTGTCCCTAATGTAATTAAATACTCCGGCGTTGCTGGATTGATCCTGGCTCTGGTAATAATCAGTTATCTCTTTATCAGTCAACCAAAAGGTCCTGCCTCCCCGGCCGTTCTCGAGACGCAAATCCCAACCATCGATGTCGCCCTGCCACGGACGGCTCAATTTTTAGACGGCCGGATTACCCTGGGAACAGCGACCGGCGATCTGTTTTACGCCGACTCGAGCGGCAACCTCTACCTCAAGAACTCGGCCCTGATCGACCAGGGAGTTTTTACCCACAACCTCCAACTTTTACCCACGACTAAACCCCAGGAAAACCAGATCGGCCAAATCTACGTTGACCAGGGGTCCGGCAACTTAAAATATTTTGACGGCCTTGACTGGATCGACCTCAACCGCCCCTCGCTGCTTGCCAGCAATAGCGCCAACCTGGCTCATTCCCTGACCGTCACCGATCAGGACATTGACCTGACTCTGGGCGACCTCAACGCCTCGGCTTCGGCCGCGTCCCTGCGGATCACTCTTGCCGGCGACCAGTCAGTGTTCAAAGTCCTGGGCGGGGCCGGACAGGAGCTGTTAACCGTCAATGACGATGCTTTATACCCGGTGATTTTGAGCCAACCGACCCAGATTTTAGGTAATCTGCTCGCTCCCAAGTTTATCGACCAGGACCAAAGCGGTTATTTCCTGGACCCCTCGAGCACCACCGTCAGTTTATCGGCCGCCGGCGACGCCACGATCAGCTCGACCTTAAAGTTTTCTAAAAACGGCGAGTACATAACTAACTCAATTGACGATTATTTAATTTTTTCCGGCGGCATCGGCATCGGCGGAGTCTCTAGTTACGGCTTCAGTTCCGGCCAAAACCTTAATATCCGCTCGGCCAATATGGAAAACGAGCTCACCGTTGCCGGCAAAGTGGCCATCGGCACCGACGTCAACAGCAATTACAAACTCAATGTCAATGGCAATGTTTATGTGGGCGGCGATATTGTCACCGAATCAAACACCTACCCGGATTACGTGTTCGAGCCGGACTATCCCCTGCTGTCACCGCTGCAACTCAAAGAATTTATCACTACCCAAAAACACCTACCGGGAGTGCCGTCGCTGGCTGAAGTCGAGCAAAACGGCCTGAACTTAAAACAACTGCTCCTGGCAATTCTGGAAAAAACCGAGGAAAACACGCTTTATATTCTCGATCTTTACGACCGCTCCAACCGGATCATCTCGCCAACTGTGGAAACCGAGATACTGACCACAAGTATGATTTCGCCGCTCACCTCCGGCCAGATCACCATTTCCGGCAATGCCTCGGTCTCCGGCACACTCTTTGCCCGGGAAATCGAGTCGTCAACGATTGACAAATTGCGGGAGCGGATCAGCGAATTGGCTAGAAATATCACTCCCGGAGTGGAGACTTCTTTCACTCCGGGAGTGGAATCGGTAGCCACCGCCGCGGCAATTTTAGACACGCCCTTGCCGGCTACCGATTCCGGCCACTTGAACCTCGCTTCGCTCGAAGCCGACGTTGCTTTTTTCAAAGACTATCTGGCAGTCCTGGGCCAAACGACTTTGACCGACGTTAAAATCAACAATAGTTTGGCGGTTTTGGGCCAAACCACGATCAACGGCAATTTAATGGTCGCGGGATCTTTAACCGTAGCTCAAATCAACACCTTACCCGACCGGGAATTAAGCATCAACATCGCCAGCGGCTCGGCTTTGTCGATCTATTCGGAAATCTCCCCATTGGCGACTTTTTCCGGCCAAACCGTCAGTCTGTCTAACTTAAAACTTGAGGCCTCGGGCACGGCCACGGTTTCCGCCGGCGCCAATAACAGCCTGATCGCCACCGACCGCTTGACCGATCAGTCCCAAGTCATCGTCACTTTCACTTCCGACTACACCCCGGCAACCAAATACTGGGTCAAAAAATACCCCGCCGCCGGCCAATTTACGATCTTCACCAACTACCCCGTCAACAACGACACCACTTTAGATTGGTTAATAATTAACTGATATTGACAAACAATATACATTGTCATAGAATAAATTAATGGCCGACGTTGTTTGGAACGAGGAGAAAAATAAATTATTAAAGAAAACTCGAAAAATCGGCTTTGAAAAAATTGAAAGAGCGATTGCCAAAAAGCAGATTTTAGACATTTTCCCTCATCCAAATAAAAAGAGATATATAAATCAAAAAATTATGCTGGTTAATATCAAAAACTATATCTATGCCGTGCCATTTATCGAAAAAGACTATCAGCTTTTTCTTAAAACAATCTACGCCAGCCGCAAATATACAAGAAAATATTTAAAAAGGAGAAATAAATGAGCAAAAAAAAACCTTTTGATCCATTTGAAAACCTGGTTCTCGATGAATACGAGCAGGAAATTGAAGACGCCTTAAATAGCGGCAAACTTAAACCTGTGCCGCTCTCAAAAAAAATGATCGAAAAATATTCCCAGATAGCCAAAGAAAGTCTGGCCAAAAAGAAAAACATCAACATCCGCATCAATCTTAGAACTTATCTCGGCCTTAAAAAAAAGGCCGCCAAGCTCGGGCTACCCTATCAAACCCTCGCCGGCAGTATTCTCCATCAATACGCTTCCCTATAATTTTAATTAACCACGCCGAGAACTTTTTGCGCCGCCACGTTTTTCAGATCCCAAACAGCGGCGATCGACCAGGCGCCGCTGCTCTGGAGGCTGATTTTGACAATCTCGCCGCAGTCGCCGTCGGCTTCGCAGACTTTACCCCGCACAAAATAGACATCATCGCCGATCACCGTTGGTTCAGCAACAATTCCGGTTAATAAATAGTGTTTCTCCACCCCGCTGGTTTTGACCGCCGGGTAATCGACCACCAGCCAGCCGGTTTGGCTTAATTTTTTGAGGAGATAACGATTGTCAGCGCTGACGGTAACCCCGCCGCCGCCGCCAAGAGCCGTATATTTGACTGTTTGTTTGTTGGCGCTGTCGTAGAAATAGCCGGCTTCGGCAGTGCCGTAAAACCAATCGTTGCCGCCCAAATAGCCCACGCTCACCGGCCCGGCCACGGTCACCACCGGCCCGGCCACGTCACAGTTAACTTTAAACAACTGCCACGGCTGATCCGTATCGGTCCGGGCGATAGTCAACCAACTTGTCTCGTCAATAAAACTGACTGCTTTTGCCTCGGGCCGCAAACCCTCCCAGAGCAAACTGCCTTCGTTACACGCCTCGATTTGGCTGCGGTAGTGCTGTTCTTTGGCGCTCGAATAAACAATGGTTTTACCGCCGGGTGATAACGTCCACCCGCCCGCTTCGGCTTCTTCCAGCCAAATCATTTCTTCAATAACAGTCCGGTTAGTCCAATCAAGATGAAATAACTTGCCGTCACGAAGATAATAAATATCATTGCCCCGACTGACGAACTTGCTAACCGGTAAATTACTTTTGGCATAAACCCGGGCCCGCTCCGGATCGTACCAGCTCAAACCATTATCAGTAATTACGGCCACCAACAGGGGCGGCCGGTAAGCTAAAACGCCGATTAGCTCCTTATAACCCAAACCATCTAAACTCACCCGGCGCCAAGCAGTCGGAAAAAACTCTCCCTGGTGCTGATATTCCTCAAAAAACAGCCAGTCGGAGACTTCCGGCTGGGAATAGTTATCATAACTCACTTCATAATCACCTTGGGATAAATCGTCGATTTTAACCAAACCGTCACGGTCCGCGGAAACGCGCCGGAACGGTTCCGTTTCTCCCGCCCGGCGGATGGCCACCGAGGCTTTAGCAAACGGCTGTTCCTGATAATCGAACCGGTCGTTTTTATCGGTGTCGACAAAAAACCCGAAAACGATCTGGTTGGGTTGCGGTTGAATCTGCCACAAACTCGAACTGAATAACTCTTCCTGTGCCTTTGGCTTGCCGCCGCGGGGGGCGACTTGCTCCAAAACGGCGGCGGCGATTCCCAAAAGCAGCAAAGCGCCGAAGCCGATAATTAAAATTAATTTAACTAAACGTTTGTCGTCGGAGCCGGCATTTTTGAGGCGCTGGAGAAAAGAAGATTTGGGTTGGGGCTGCGCCACGTTCATGTCAACTGAACGTGGCAAATCAGGCAGATTATCTTGCATTACATATAGTATAATA
>Ga0209541_10006346_pt1 | contig 20172 bp, 21 predicted proteins | sample RifCSPlowO2_01_FD_184027 | JGI IMG/M metagenome (GOLD analysis project Ga0209541, IMG submission 184027) | Groundwater microbial communities from Rifle, Colorado - Rifle CSP2_plank lowO2_0.1 (SPAdes) (version 2) | ecosystem: Environmental > Aquatic > Deep subsurface > Groundwater | place... | reverse complement strand
ACAGTGCTCCTTTCTCCTCCCACTGCGGGAGGCAGACGATCTTGCGGTTCGATGTTCTAGCGCAATTATACATCATTTTTTAATAGTTTGTCAAGTTACGGGGGGAGCCCCGTTTTACGAAGGTTTTCCTTTGACGGAGGACCGGTTATGGGGGATACTGCCAGAAATGCCTATTTCTCGGGGTTCAAAAGGCGTGGAGGAGAAGCTCCACAAGCTCGAGCGGGAGGCGGAGGAGCGCGATGCCCAGCGGCGGGCGGGCGCCAAGGGACATACCTACAAGGACTTGGTGACCACCTCGGTCGAGATCGACGCCCTCGAACTTATTCCCGAGGAGGAGGCGCGCCGCGTGAAGGCGGCCGGCCTTGCCCTGAAGGGCAGGCGGCTCGCATTGGCGTTCTATGATCCCGACACCGAGGATGCAAAGGCGCTTCTTCTGAAGCTCGCGGGCGAGAAATACGAGATCCAGGCGTTCGTGGTTTCGCTCTCGAGTTTGGCGCACGCCTGGAGTTTCTATAAGTACGTGAGCGCAGAAGCGGGCCAGATCACGGGAAAAGTGAGGATCGACGAGGCGCGCTTCCTTGTGTTCCGCGAGAAGCTCAAGAACATCAAGGAAACCACGACTGTCATCAAGAGCGCGCTCGAGGCGAACGAACTCTCCGTCACGGAACTGTTCGAGGCGATCCTTGCGGGCGCGCTTTCGTCGCGCGCCTCCGACATCCACTTCGAAGCCGGCGAGGCGAAGTCCAAGATCCGTTACCGCGTGGACGGCCTGCTCCACGATATCTACGCCGAGATCCGCGCGGAACCGTACCGTCTTCTGGTCTCCCGCATCAAACTGCTCTCCGGCCTCAAGATCAACATACGCGACGAGGCGCAGGACGGCCGTTTCACCATCAATGCGGGCGGCAAGGAGATCGAGGTCCGTGTCTCCATTATCCCCGCGGAGTTCGGCGAAACGGTGGTGATGCGCCTTCTCGACCCCGACACCATCCGTCTCACCCTGAACGACCTGGGACTTCGCGTCGATGACCGCACGATCGTCGAAGCCGAGCTTAAGAAGCCGAACGGCCTCATGTTGAACACCGGACCTACCGGGTCAGGCAAATCGACCACGCTCTACGCGTTCATCCAGCACGTGAACGACCCGGAGACCAAAGTCATCACGATCGAGGACCCGATCGAGTACCATCTGGAGGGCATCGAGCAGACCCAGGTGGACACCGAGGCCGGCTATACGTTCGCGAACGGCCTGCGTTCCATTCTTCGGCAGGACCCGGACATCATCCTGGTCGGCGAGATCCGCGACCAGGAAACCGCCGAGATCGCCATGCACGCGGCCTTGACCGGCCACATGGTGTTCTCAACGCTCCACACGAACGATGCGGTCGGCGCGATCCCGCGCCTCGTCGACATCGGCATCAAGACGACCATCATCGGACCGGCTCTCGCGCTCGTGATCGCCCAACGTCTTGTCCGGCGGCTCTGTCCGGACTGCAAGGAGGCCTCTTCGCTCCCGGCAGACCTGAAGGCCAGGGTCAAAAAATTCCTTGATCAGCTGCCGAAGCGCGTAGATAGGGCGCCCTACGAGAAACCGCAACTCTACAAACCGAAAGGGTGCGCGAAATGCAACGAGCTTGGCTACCGGGGCCGCATCGCGGTCTTCGAATTCTTGGAGGTGACGCCCGAACTCGAAGAGCTCATCAATAAAGAGGCCTCCGAGGTGGTGGTCAAAAAATTCGCCAAAGAGCAGGGGATGGTGCGCATGCAGGAGGACGGCGTCCTCAAGGTGCTCTCTGGCGTCACCACGTTCGAGGAGGTGGAGGACGCGACCGGGCAGATCGCGTGGGAGGCGGCGTAGTCCTTTACAACAAAAAATCGGACCTTGGGTCTGTGGGCACTTCTCCCGTGAAAGAGAATAGTTGTGTGTCTTTTTCCGGAAACCGGAAAAAGGTTAGAATTCCTCCGAGGAACAGTCCAGCCGAAGCCAGGCCGTCCGCATGACTAAAAGGAATTCCTGCCCACAGACCTAAGGTTCGATGGCCACATACTATCACAAAGATAATTTTTTGTCAATATGCCGGAATCCACACACAACCAGGACGATCTGAACGTCGATTTGGCGCTTCGCCCTTCCACATGGAAGGAGTATGTGGGTCAGGACAAGGCCAAGCAGAATCTCGCGGTCATCATCGAGGCCGCCCGGATCAGGCACGAACCGATCGACCATCTCCTTTTTTACGGCCAGGCGGGGTTAGGCAAAACCACGCTCGCCTACCTGGTTGCCAAGGAGGCGGGAGCGGCGCTCAAGGTGACCTCGGGGCCGGCGATCGAGAAGATGGGCGACCTCGCCGCCATCTTGAGCAATCTCGATCCGGGCGACGTCCTTTTTATCGACGAAGCGCACCGGATGAACCGGCTGATCGAGGAGATGCTCTATCCGGCGATGGAAACGCGGAAGCTCCACCTGGTCGTGGGCAAAGGACCCGGCGCGCGCGCCTTCTCCCTGGACCTGCCTCCCTTCACCATCATTGCCGCGACGACGCGCGTGAACCTTCTTTCGGGCCCGCTCCGTTCCCGTTTCGGCGCCACGTTCCGCCTCGATTATTACGAACTCGATGATATTAAGGCGATCATCGAGCGCTCTGCGAAACTGCTCGGCGTGAAAGTCATGCCGGAAGCGGTCGAGGTGCTCGGCCGCGCGTCGCGCGCGACGCCGCGCGTGGCGAACCGCCTCTTGAAGCGCGCCCGCGACTTCGCGCTTGTGCGGAGCAAGGGCGTAGTGACCTCGGATATCGCAGCGCAGACGCTTGCGCTCCTCGAGGTCGACCATCTGGGACTCGAGCCCTCCGACCGGCGTCTGCTCTCCATCGTCATCGAGAAGTTCAACGGCGGTCCGGTGGGGCTTTCCACTCTTGCTGCGGCGTTGAACGACGACAAAGGGACGGTCGAGGAGGTCTATGAGCCCTATCTGATGTCGATCGGTCTCCTGCACCGCACGCCGCTTGGCCGCATGGCGACGCCCGCGGCCTATCGCCACCTCGGCATTGCGCCCAAGGATTCTCTTTTATAGTCCGCGCCGCCATGCCTTTCATCTCCGAGATACTGCCCAATCCCAAGGGGAGCGATCAGGGCGCGGAATGGGTGGAACTCGGGAACAACGGCGCGGAAGCCGTATCGCTCGCGGGTTGGACGCTGCGCGACGCCTCGGGAAAGCGCATGGCGCTTCGTGGCGAGATCGCTCCCGGCGGCTATCGCGTGTTCGAAGGGCCGGACCTCGGTCTTTCCCTGAACAACGCGGAGGAGACGCTCATTCTCCTCGATCCGAAGGGAACTGCGGCCGATACCATTTCATGGAGCGCAGCGCCGGAAGGCGAGAGCTTCGCCCGCGACCGCTCCGGTTTTATGTGGACGCAACTCCTCACGCCCGGAGCGGCGAATCGCGTGGAGGGCGCGATGTTCGAAGATCGGCTTCTCCTTGCACGCGAGGGAACGCTCGTCGGCGCGAGCGGAATAAGCGCTGTGTTCGGCATCGCTCTCGTTCTTGGTCTCGCGGCGGCGTTTTTTGCGCAGCATCTCAATGCCAAGGCGTGACGATGCGATCCATATAAGTCGTTCTCCGCGCGCTACAAAACTCGCGGCGCGCTTGCTTGCGCGGAACATTCTGCGGAAAGGACCACGACGGCGCGCCGTCGTGGTCGCGCTTGCGGGGGAACTGGGAACCGGGAAGACCGTCTTTGCCCGCGGGTTCTTGGGGGCGCTCGGGGTGCGCGGGCGCGTTCTGAGCCCCACCTTTATACTTGTCCGTTCCTACCGTCTGCCCAAAAATCGCGGGGAATTTGTCCGCGCGTATCACTTCGATCTCTATCGCTTGAAAAACGCGAATGAGCTCCGTCGTGCCGGCTTCCGTGAAGCGCTTAGCGACGCGAAAGCAGTCGTTCTTGTCGAGTGGCCGGAGCGGGCCGGCAGGGCTCTGCCGAAGGACGCGGTCCGAGTGCACCTCAAGCACGGAGCGGATGCGCGCGAACGGCATGTGCGCTTTGTGTGGTGAAATAAGAACATGAAGCGTTTCCTCGTTTTTGACGCGAACTCGCTTGTCTACCGGTGCTTTTACGCGCTTCCGCCCTTGACCGCGCCGGATGGCGCGCCCGTCGCCGCCCTCTACGGCCTTGCGAACATCCTCCTGAAGCTCTGGCGCGCCGCAAAGCCGGACTATGCCGCGGCGATGTTCGACCGCAAGGAGCCAACCTTCCGCGACAAACTCTACAAGGAGTATAAGGCGCACCGGCCGCCGATGCCGGACGATCTCGCGCCGCAGATCGAGGCCGCGCGCGGCCTCTTCGCGCTCTTCGGCGTGAAGTCCTTCGACCTCGCGGGTTTTGAGGCGGACGATCTCATCGGCACGCTTGTCGAGAAGTTCAAGAAGGAAAAGAACGTGCAGTTCGCCATTCTCTCCGGCGACGCGGACGAACTCCAGCTCGTAGAGGGCGACCGCGTGGTGGTCGAGATGTTCAAAAAAGGCGTGAGCGACATTGCGGTCTACGACGCCGCCGCGGTCAAGGAGCGTTACGGCGTCACGCCCGAACAGTTCGTGGACTACAAAGGACTCGTGGGCGACACCTCGGACAACATTCCCGGCGTCGCTGGCATCGGTCCCAAGACGGCTGCGGAACTTTTACAGGTGTACGGCTCGATCGAGGGCGTCTACAAAAAACTTTCGCCTAACGTAAAGGGATTCACGAAGCTCGAGGCGAAGAAAGAAGATGCGTTCCTCTCAAAAGAGCTTGCAACCATACGGCGCGACGCTCCGGTAGCGTTCGGCGCGCTCGCCGATCTTGTCGTGCCGCCGCTCGAAGAGGGGGCGCTTGTCCAAGAGTTCTCACGCCTGGGTTTTGAGAGCATCGTGAAGCGGCTCGCGGTGCCCTCCGTTCCTTCCCTTAAGGAGAACAAGAAGCCGGAACTCGATCTTAAAAATATTCTCTTCATCGAGGCCGCTCCTTCCGCGCTGTCCGACAAGGCGCTCGTATCTAAAAAAGTTAAAGTCGGCTTCGATCTCAAGGATGGGCTTAAGGCGCTCTGGCGGTCGGGGCGCGACATGGCGCCGCCCTACGCCGATCTCGGTGTTGGCTTCTGGCTTCTCGACTCCGATCTTAAGGACTACCGTCCCGAAACGATCGGCCGGCGCTTCTTCCGCGAGTCCTGGAGCGGGACGCCGGAAGAACTCCGCCGCGCCTATCGCTTCCTGCTTGCGGAGTTGGAAGCAAGCGGCCTCCGCCGCATCTTCGAGGAGGTCGAGATGCCGCTTCTCCGCATCTTGGCGGAAATGGAGCGCCGCGGCATACGGGTCGACCGCGACCGGCTCCGCGCGCTTCGTCGTGAGCTCGACGGCGAGCTCGCCGAGCTCGTTCGCACCATCTATGCTGCCGCCGGCCAAGCGGTGAACCTGAATTCGCCCAAGCAGCTCTCCGCGCTCCTCTTCGACAAGCTCGGCCTTGCGTCGAAGGGCGTGAAAAAGACGAAGAGCGGCGCGCGCACCACGGATAGCGAGGCGCTCGAGACATTGAAGGGAGCGCATCCCATCGTCGGGGAGCTCATCCGCTACCGCGAGCTCTTCAAGGTGAAGTCCACGTATGTGGAGCCGATCGAGAAACTCCTCGACAAGAAGGGCCGGCTCCACACGGTCTTCGTCCAGACCGGGACCGCCACGGGCCGCTTGAGCTCCCGCGAGCCGAACCTCCAGAACATCCCGCAGGAGACGGTGTGGGCGCGGAAGCTCCGCGAGAGCTTCGTGGCGGAGAAGGGTTTTTCGCTTGTCGCCTTCGACTATTCGCAGATCGAGCTCCGCGTGCTCGCGGACGTGACGCAGGACCCGCTCTTGCTCGAGGCGTTCCGGAACGGAGAGGATATCCATCGCCTCACCGCTTCCCGGGTGTTCAAAAAAGCGCCCGGCGACGTGTTGCCTGCCGAGCGGCGGCTTGCGAAGACGCTGAACTTCGGCATCATCTTCGGCATGGGCGCGGACGCATTCGGGAAGACAGCCGGCATCCCGCGCGAGGAGGCGCGGAAGCTCATCGATGAGTACTTCGAGACCTTCAAGGGCGTGCGCGGGTGGCACCAAGAGATCAAAGAGCGGGCGCGGCTCGAAGGCGTGGTGACGACGAAGACCGGCCGCCGGCGCACCTTCTCCGCACAGGCCGCCTTCTCGCCTCGGCTCCAGGCGGAGATCGACCGCATGGCGATCAATATGCCCATCCAGGGCTACGAGGCGGACATCCTAAAGCAGGCGATGCTTGACGTGCACGCGGAACTCATGAAGCGCGGCGTCTGGGACGCGGAGGCGCGGCTTCTTCTCTCGATCCACGACGAATTGTTGTTCGAGATAGCGGATGATATGATGAAGAAAATCGTTCCCGCGATCCGCGAGCGGATGGAACGCGCCGCCGTGCTTTCCGTGCCGCTCATTGTCGAGACGAAGAGCGGGCCGTCGTGGGGGACGCTTCAGGCCCTCTCTCAACAATAATTCCTAACGCGCTATGAGCTATTCCATCTCGATACCAGGCACGACGACGCAGGCGTACCTTTACGGTACGTCAAGGAGGAGTAACGCCGTAGCGAGGGGGAATAGCCATAGCCCTTCGGGTTGCGCGCACGCGACACGATCGCCGCGTTGCTCCTCGTCGACGTACTCTCCGAGTACGACTTCCTCGTCGCGCCTTGCGCTCTTGTCGCGTGCTGGCAACGCGTTTGAGGATTATTATCGAGAGAGGGCCTAGTATGGATCTTAAGCGTTTGTGGGGTGACCTCAAAGTGTATGCCGCGTTGCCGGAGATGCGGCCGTTTTGGATATTCGCGCCGGTGGTCCTCACGATCGCGGTCATCAATATCGTCTATCTTTCCGGCTTTTGGGCTGCGGTCTCCGTCGGCCTTTTCGTGCTCCTCGGCGTTCTCATCTTTTTCACCAACCTGCGGCTTGCGCGCTCGAACCTCCAGATCAAGGTGGAGCGGAACCAGATGCAGAGCATCATCAAGACCCTCGAGAACGGCATCATCGCCTATGACCCCGAGTTCCGCGTGCTTGTCTTCAACCCGGCGGCGGAGTCCATATTCGGCGTGCAGGCGGCGGAGGTTGCCGGCAAGGCCTTCACGCCCGACAAGGCGCAGGAACCCCGCTACCGCGTGCTCGCGCAGACCATTTTCCCCTCGCTTGCGCCGCTCGCGCTCACGCGCTCGCGGGCGGGAGAGTATCCGCAGGTCGTGGACCTTTCATTCGACGAGCCGCAGTTGGACCTTCGCGTAACAACGACGAAGATCATCGACCAGGCGGGGAAGCTCTTGGGCTTCATGAAAATAATCCAGGACCGGAGCCGCGAACTCGGGCTCCTGCGCTCGAAGAGCGAGTTCATCACCGTGGCGGCGCATCAGCTTCGCACGCCCTTGGTCGCGGTGGATTGGGCGTTCGAGAACTCGCTCAAAGACCCCGCGCTTCCGCAGGGCGCGAAGGAAGCCATCGAGCTTGGCAAAAAGGCCAGCACAAAACTGCTCCGCACCGTGAACGACCTCCTCGACGTCTCGAAGATCGAGGAGGGGAGGTTCGGCTACCAGTTCGAGAACATCGAGTTCATCGGGTACGTAGAGAAGATATTGGGCGAGGTGTCGCTTATCGCCAAGGAGTACGGCGTGAACGTCTACTACGACCGGCCGCAGGAACCCTCGATCGCCATGTACGTCGACCCCGCGAAACTCTCGATTGTTTTTTCAAATCTTTTGGACAACGCCATCAAATACAACATGAAGGGAGGGAGCGTTACGCTCAAGGTGGAGCGCATGAAGGACAAGCCGTATCTCACGGTCAGCGTGAAGGACACCGGCGTGGGCGTGCCGCCGGAGCAGGTGCCGAACCTTTTCAAAAAGTTCTTTCGCGCGGAGAACATCATGAAACTGGAGACGGAAGGCACGGGTCTGGGGCTCTATATCGCAAAAAATATCGTGATGCGCCACGGCGGCCAGATATGGGCGGAGTCCGTCCTGAATCGCGGAACCACCGTTTCGTTCTCGTTGCCGACGGATCCCAAACTTATTCCTCCCAAAGAGATCATCTACGAAGAGTTGTGATCATTGTTCTCTACGGTACCGACGCCTATCGCCGCGTCGGGCGGGCCGGCTGGTGGATGGAGGAGTACAGGAAGAAACACGGCCTCTCGCCGGCGCTCCGTCTCGACATGGCGGACGAGGCAGCGCTCCCCGCGCTTCGCGAGTTCTTCGCCGGCGTTTCCCTGTTCGATCCCTTCAAGCTGGCGGTGCTTCGGAACACGTTCGGGTCACCTGATGCGCCCGCGCTCGCTAAGTTCCTGAAGGACCAGGCGGAGCAGAGCGAGAACGTCATCATCGTCTCCGAGGAGAAAAAACCGTCCGCGGCGTTCGCGTTCCTCCTAAAAGCGCAACGGTGCGAGGTATTCGATGCGCCGACCGGGCCGGAGCTCCAGGCGTTCGTGAAGCAGGAAGCAGCGCGGCGCGGCATCGGGCTCGAGCCGGCAGCTCTCTGCGCGATCGTGCACGCCTCGGGCGGGAACACCTGGTGGATCGCCACCGAACTCGACCGCGCGGCGCTTCTTGGCGTACCAACCATCGTGCTCCGGGATCTCCCCGAACTCGACCTTGAGGCGGCGGACGTCGAAGGACTTCTGTATGAACTTAGCTCGTTCTCGCGGAGCGCCCGTCTTGCGGCCTTGGAAAAGTTCTTTCGGCGCCGACATGATCCCGCAATGGTCTTCAACCGTCTGGCGTATCGCGATGCGAAAAAACTGCCGGTCTTCGCCGACTACGACGTGCTGGTGAAGAGCGGCAAACTGGATTACGAGGAGGCCTTGCTCGCCTTAGCGATTGCCTAGGGCCTGTCTCGCTCATAACTCCTAACGCGATACGAGCCAATTTCGCTCCAGACCGAGGCGCGACGAGGAAGTCGTACTCGGAGAGTCCGTCGACGAGGAGCAACGAAGGGCTGGGCGAAATTGGCCGTATCCCTTCGGGTTGCGGTCTCTGTGCGCCTGCGCTGCGTTACTCCTCCTTGACGTACCGTAAAGGTACGACTGCGTCGTCGTGCCTTGCGCAGGCGCACACATCCTCGCAACGCGTTGGAGGGTTATGAGCGAGACAGGTCCTTAGCGAGACGGGACTTCAGGCGGCTCGCCGTATTCTTCTTAATGAGGTTCGCCTTCGCGCTTTTATCGAGCGCCTTCTGGACCTGCGAGAGGAATGCGCCGGCTTCTTCGAACTTCTTTTGGGCAACAAGCTTGCGGTATTGCTTTACGGTCTTCTTGAGCGCTTCCCGCCCTTCGCGGTTCGTCGCGCGTCGGCGGAGACTTTTTCGTGCTTCTTTTTTGGCGCTTTTTGTGATCGGCATACCAGAAAATGGTACGCAAGCGGTATAATAAAGTCAAATGATCCACACCCTTCAGGGGACGCTCACCGCGGTTAAGGAAAATTTTGCGGTCGTGGAAGCGGGCGGCCTCGGATTTAAAGTACACTGCTCACCGGCCACCCGGTCCCAGCTTCCGCCGCCAGGGAGCCGCGTGAAGTTATTCTGCTTTCTCTACGTGCGCGAGAACGCGCTCGACCTCTATGGTTTTCTCTCGGAGGACGAGCTAAAGCTCTTTGAGCTCTTGAACTCGATCAGCGGCGTGGGACCGAAGTTGTCGCTCGGCATTTTGAGCGTCTCCGAGGCGAAGTACGTGCGCGCCGCGATCAAGGAGGGGCGGACCGAACTTCTGACCAAGGCCTCGGGTGTCGGCAAACGGATCGCGGAGCGCATTATCTTGGAGCTGAAGAACAAGGTAGAGGCCGCGGACGCCAAGGAGACGGTGAGAATAATGGAGGCCGCAACGGACCTTGAGGAGACGCTCACTGCGCTCGGCTACTCAAAGTCGCAGGCGCGGAAGGCGGTGGAAAAAGTTCCTGCTTCCGCAAAGGAGTTCGAAACGAAGCTGCGTGAGGCCCTTAAAGTTCTGAAGAAGTGATGCGGCTTCTCCGCTCCATCTGGCATTTCGTGTGGGCGCTGCTTTCTGCCGCATACTGCGGTTTTCCTTCGCGGCGGCTTACGGTAATCGGGATTACCGGCACGAAGGGCAAGTCAACGACGCTTGAGCTTCTCTCCGAGATGCTCGAAGAGACAGGCGTGAGGACGGCGCTCTTGTCCTCGGTGTACGCCAAGGTTGGCGCGGAGCGGAGGCGGAACTTCACCGGCAACTCGATGCCGGGCAGGGGGTTCATCCAGCGCTTTCTGCGCTCCGCGGTCCGCGCGGGGTGCCGTTTTGCGCTCGTCGAGGTGACCTCGCAAGGCGTCCTCCAGCACCGTCATCGCTTCATCTCGTTCGATGTCGGCGGCATTACGAATCTTGCGCCCGAGCACATTGAGGCGCATGGCTCGTTTACGGCCTACCGCGACGCGAAGCTTGCGTTCTTCCGGGTCGTCGCGCGTTCTTCGCGCGCAACAAAGCGCCTCTTTGTGAGGGAAGATGATGAGGCGGTCTCGCCGTTCGCCGCCCTTGCCCCCGGCATTACGACCCGTTTTACGCTCGACGATACCCTCATGCCTCCCGGCGCTTTCGGCGAGGTGAACGCGGAGAATGCGGCGCTCGCCGCGGCAATCGCGCGTTGGTTCGGCGTGCCGGAAGAGGCGATCGGGAGGGCGCTCCGGAAGTTCCGGGGACTGCCGGGCAGGATGGAGTTCGTGCAAAAGGAGCCGTTCGGAGTCGTTGTGGATTACGCGCATACCCCCGACTCGCTCACGAAGGTGTATGCCTCGCTCCAAAAAGATTACGCCGGGCTGGTATGCGTTGTGGGCGCGGCAGGCGGCGGCAGGGACCGCTGGAAGCGGAGCGCGATGGGCTCCGCGGCGGCGAAGCACTGCCGTTTCGTTGTTGTGACCGATGAGGATCCGTACGACGAGGATCCGGCGGCGATCCTCGCGGAGATAGAGCAGGGCTTCAAAGCGCAGAACTTTTCCGCGTACGAAACGCTCCTCGACCGGAGGGCGGCCATTCGCCGCGCCATCGAGCTCGCGCGGCCAGGCGAGGCGGTGGTGCTCACGGGCAAGGGCAGTGAAACCGGCATCCACCGCGCGCGGGGCCTCGTTGAGCCGTGGGATGACGCCGAGGCGGCGAGGCAGGCGCTTCGCGCACGGGGGCTGTTATAATAAGACAAAGGTCGCTTAAGGCATTCTTCTTTATTATGCTCAAGAACTGGAATCACGATCTCGTGCAGCAGCTCTCGGAGATCTCCGACAGCGCATGGCGCATGGATCAGTACCTTGCGACGAGCAAGGACTGCGCGCACTGCAATGGGCTGTGGCAGAAGCTCAAGGCCGACTACGAAAGCCACGTAGAGCTCCTCGCCGGCGAGATCTCTCGCCACTGCGGCGAAGGGAAGTTCGACTGATCGGTCTTTTGTACAATGAAAGTCACGTTCCATGGCGGCGCCGGCCAGGTGACCGGTGCCAACTATCTCGTTTCATCGGACGATACGCGCATCCTTATCGACTGCGGTTTGGTGCAGGGAGGGCGGTTTTCCGAGTCCCAGAATTCCAAGCCGTTTCCGTACGATCCCGCATCGATCGCCGCCGCTTTTGTGACGCACGCGCACATTGACCATACGGGCCGGTTGCCCCAACTCGTGCAAAGCGGTTTTAAGGGGACGGTCTACTCCACGCCGCCTACGCGCGATTTTGCGGAGCTCTTGCTCTACGACTCCGAGCACGTGATCCGCGGCGAACTCGAACGCGAAGGCCTCCCGCCTCTCTACACGCCCGAAGACGTCGCGGCGCTCATGGAGCGCTGGGAGGGTGTGGGCTACCACAAACCGATAACCGTCGGGCCTTTTAAGGTCACGCTCTACGATGCCGGTCACATTCTGGGTTCGAGTTCGATCATGGTGGAGGCGGAGGGCAAGAAGGTCATCTTCTCTGGCGACCTCGGCAACCCTCCTACGCCCATCATCAAACCAACCGAATACATCTCGGAGGCCGACTACTGCCTTGTCGAGTCTACCTACGGCAACCGCGTGCATGAGGACTTCGAAAGGCGCAAAGATCTGCTTGAGGACGCAATCGAAGACGCGGTGAAGTCCGGCGGGGTGCTCATGATCCCGGCCTTCGCGATGGAACGAACGCAGGAGTTGCTCTTCGAACTGAACGAGCTTGCCGAACACGGCCGCATTCCTAAGATACCGATCTTCATCGACAGTCCTTTAGCTATCAAGCTGACCGGCGTCTACCAGAAGTATCAGAACTACTTCAACCAGGAGGCGTGGAATCTTGTACGGTCGGGCGACGCCATCTTCAACTTCCCCGGCCTTAAGATGACGCTTACGGTCGAGCAGTCGAAGGAGATCAATGACGTACCGCCGCCCAAGATCATCATCGCCGGCTCTGGTATGTCGCAGGGCGGCCGCATTCTTCATCATGAACGCCGCTACCTCTCCGATCCCAAGAGCACCATTCTTTTTATTGGCTATCAGGCGGAGGGGTCGCTCGGCCGCCGCATCTACGACGGCGCGAAGAGCGTGAGAATATTCGGCGAAGAAGTGCCGGTGCGGTGCAAGCGGCGCGCCATCGGCGGTTACTCGGCGCACGCCGACCAGCCCAAGCTTTTGGAGTGGGTGCGCCATATGCGGGATTCCCTGCGTTCCGCCTTCATCGTCCAGGGCGAGTCGGAGGCGAGCGATGCCCTGGCGCAGAAGGTAAGGGACGAGCTTGCCGTTAAAGCGATCATCCCGAAGGCGGGGGAGGCGTATGATATAATTTAAGAACTATGGCGAACGCGAAAAACGTCAAGAACGGCAAGGATGGCAAGGGAGAGCGAAAGACGGCGTTTTCCGACCGCAGTCCGCGGCCGAAGTACAAGATCTGCGTCTCGGGCGCCGCGGAGACGGGCCACTGCGCGCCCGATGCGCTCGAAAAGTCCGAGCAGGTGGGGCGGCTTGTCGCGAAGTACGGCATGGTGCTCGTGACGGGAGCAACGACCGGCACGCCCTACTGGGCGGCAAAGGGCGCCAAAGAGGCGGGCGGCATCGTGATCGGCCTCTCGCCTGCGGTATCGGAGGCGGAGCATCTTAAAACGTATCATCTGCCCCTTGACTACCACGATCTCGTCATCTATACCGGTTTCGACTATTCCGGCCGCAACCTCCTTCTCACGCGCTCGTCGGATGCGGTCATTACGCTTTGCGGCCGCATGGGTACGCTGAACGAGTTCACCATCGCCTTCGAGGACAACAAGCCCATCGGGGTGCTTGAGGAGAGCGGCGGCATTGCGAACGAGCTGCGGCGCATTTTGGAGATCGCGAAGCGCGGTCCCGGCAAGGTGGTCTTTGACCGAGACCCCGAGCAACTTCTCTTAAAGGTCGTTCAGATGATCGAAAAGGAAAAAGAAAGCAACTATGCCTAACGCAAAAACAAAAAAAGGAGCATCAGCGGTAAAGACGGCAAAGCAGAAGCCCATCGGCACGGTGACCCACTATTATGGCGGCCTTGGCGTCGCGATCATGAAGTTCAGCAAGCCCGTCACGACCGGCACGCGCGTCCGTTTCGAGGGGGCGACGACCGCGTTCTCGCAGACGGTTTCGTCCCTGGAGTATGACCACAAGCCGATCGATGTCGCCCCGAAGGGCAAGGAAGTCGGCATGAAGGTCGAGGACAAGGTGCGGGAAGGCGACCATGTATACGCTGCCGACTGAACTCGCGCTGCAGCTCGGTCTCGCGGTTTTTTTGGGCGCCGCGATCGGCCTTGAGCGGGAACTGTCCAGAAAAACAGCAGGTCTTCGCACCTACGCGCTGGTTTCGCTCGGCTCCGCGATTTTCACGATCGTTTCCGCCCACCTCATGGACGGGAACAACATTGCGGGGGTTATCAACTATGACCCGGGCCGCATTGCGGCGCAGATCGTCACCGGCATCGGTTTCATCGGCGCCGGCATGATCATCTTCAACCAGTCCAAGCTCCAGGGCATCACGACGGCTGCCGGCATCTGGGTGACGGCCGCGATCGGCATGGCGGTCGGGTTCGGGTTCTACTCGATGGCGGTGCTTGCCACCATTCTGGTGCTTTTCATATTTGCGGTTCTCTGGCTTCTGGAGGAATGGATCGTGAAGAAGTTCGCGTCCGAGGCGCCGCTGTCTGACTAGGATCCACATGGCGTTTGTGCGGCGTTTTGTACTGCCCGTAAGTTTGCTTTCCGGCACGATCATCGGGGCGGGCGTCTTTTCTCTTCCGTTCGTGTTCGTGGCGGGCGGCTGGGCCGTTGGTCTCGCGTATCTCGCGGGGTTCGGCGTCGTTTTCACGCTTATTCACCTGATGTACGCCGACATCCTGCTTCAGGACGGCGGACATGATTTTGTCGGTTACGCGAGGCGCTACCTCGGCGCGTGGGCTGGGCGCCTTGCGTTCGTGATGACGGTGGTGGGAATGGTTCTCGCGCTTACCGTCTACCTCGTGCTCTCCGCGAGTTTTTCCTCGGTTCTTTTGCCGGACTGGTCCGCGGGAACGCTGGTCCTTCTGTTCTGGACGCTCGGCTCTTTGTTTATGTTCTTTCCGGTGCGCGGCATGGCGGTGCTTGAGGCGCTTGCGGTTCTCGTGATCGTCGGCATCATCGGCATCATCGCGGTTAAGGGCGCGCCGCACATGGAACGGCTCCTCACCGTCCAGCCGCTCGATCTTCGCTACCTTTTTCTCCCGTTCGGGCCGGTGCTGTTCTCATACGCGGGAAGGGTCGCCATCCCTTCGCTCCTTTCGTACTTCAAAGAAGAGGGACTCGCTCCGCTCTATGCGAAGAGGGCCATCATCTGGGGCACGGCACTGCCAGCCGTCGCGTACCTTTTCTTCGCTCTCGGGGTCGTCGGCCTGTCCGGATCGGTTTCCGAGGATGCGGTTTCGGGCATTGTCGGTCTCTCGCCGGCGTTCCTTCGGACGGTCGGCGTCCTGGTGCTCGCGTCTCTCGTAAGCTCGTACTTTGTGGTCGGAGTGAGCGTCATGAGGATACTTGAGAAAGACCTTGCCGCGCCGCGGCTTCTTTCTGCTCCCCTCGTCATCGCCGCGCCGCTCGCTCTCTACGCCGTCGGTCTCCAGGACTTTCTTACGCTGGTTTCCGTAAGCGGCGGCGTCTTTATCGCGCTCGAGGGCGTCTTTATCGCGCTCATGTGGCGGAAGGCGCACCAAGCGCGAACGCCTCTGCTGCTCTCTCCGCGCTTTCTCTACGCCGTCTTTGCGCTCGTTGCGGTATTTATCGGCGGGGCGTTCTATGAGATACTGCGAATACTATGAGGAACGGGCGGAGTAAGACGGCAAATGCGCGCTACGCTCCGGAACGCACGGAACGCGAGTTCCCAAAGGGCGTAAAGGGCATCGTGTTCTGCGACACCTGCGGCATCACGTATTACAAAAAGGCGTGGCATCACAATCTGCGGCACTTTAAATCATTTGAGAAGGACGTACCGGTCGTGTTCCGCACCTGTCCGGCGTGCCAGATGATCAAAAACAAACAATTCGAAGGCAGGGTGTCGGTCGTGAACGTTCCGTCGAAGTTTCAGGGCGAGGTCGAACGTCTTATCCGCGGCTACGGCGAGCGCGCGTACCAGCGCGATCCGCTCGACCGCGTCATCGCCGTCAAGAAAACGAAAGGCGGTTGCGAGGTGACGACCACCGAGAACCAGCTGGCGCAGAAGCTTGCGCGGAAGATCGCTGAAACGTTCAAAGCGGCGCGCGTCGCCGTCTCACATTCCGCCAGTCCCAGCGATGTGGCGTTTATCACGGTCACATTTTCTTAGCGCACTACTGGAAGCGGCTGCCATCCTGGCCGTTTTTTCGATACCGCTCGGCACGCGGGCGCTCTTCGGCTTCGTGACGTCCGGGTTCGACGAGTACGAGTCGTTTTTTCTTTACGCGAGCGACATCGCCATCCTGCTTTTTCTCGCGCTCTTGACCATGAAGGAGGCACGGTGGCTCCCGCGCATCATCGGCGCGTTGCCGCGCGCCGTCATGCTGGGCGGCGCACTCCTGCTTCTCGCGGCCGGGGCATCGCTCGTTGTCGCGCCTTCGCTTCCGCTCGCGCTCTACGGCTTCGCGCGGCTTCTCTTCGGGGCGTTCTTCGCGCTCGGCCTCGCCGCCGCCATAAGCGGAAAGCACGTTCCGACGGCCTTCTTCTTCGGTTCGCTCGCCGTCTCGGGCGTCTTCCAGGCGCTCCTGGCGTTCCTGCAGTTCAAAGCGCAGGGGAGCGTTGGCCTCTCGCTTCTCGGGGAGCCGCTTCTTGGTCCGCGCATCGGAGGTGCCGCAAAGATCATCGTCGAAGGCGGGGCGCTTCTGCGCGGCTACGGGACCTTGCCGCACCCGAACGTTCTTGCCGCCTTCCTGCTCGTCGCGTTCCTTGCGCTCTCCTGCTTCTGGCTCCGAAGGCCGGGGATTAAAAAGATATGGCACGGGGGCGCGCCTCTCCGGAGCGATATCGTTCTCGGCGTGACGTTCTTTGTTCTCGCAACGGGGATGGCGCTCACGTTTTCGCGAGCGGGCTGGCTCGTTGCCGCTTGTGCAACCGCCCTCCTCGCCGTAGGTGCATTCTTCCTTAAGGAATACCGCATCCAAGCGGTGCGCTACGTCGTGCTCGTCGTGGCCATGCTCATGCTTCTCACCTCGATGCTCGGCTGGGCGATCTTTCCGCGCGCGACGCTTTCGCGCGGAGAACCTGCGGTCGCGTACCGCCTGCGCTATAACGACCTTGGCGTCGAACTCGTCAAGCGGAATCCGCTCGGGGTCGGCATCGGCAACCAGGTGCTCTACGCCGTCCTGCGCGGCAGGTACTTTGACCTTGGCATGAAGGAGCGATGGCAGTGGCAGCCGGTCCACAATATTTATCTTTTAACAGCGGCGGAGATAGGCCTTCTTGGAGCGCTGGGGTTCGTCGTCATGCTCGGCGCGGCGCTCTGGTACGGCGTTTCGCGCTTTCTCTACCGCGGTGCGGAGCGGCTTGAAGTCGTTGTCGCGACGACGACGCTTCTCGCGCTTCTTGCGCTTGGTTTTGCGGACCATTACTTGTGGACGCTCCAGTCCGGACGGTTGCTGCTTTGGAGCGTTTTGGGCATACTCGTGGGGTTGGTTCTCAAGAAGGAGAGGATGCCCTCGTAGTTGAATGGATACAATGCCTCCCTCCGAAGGAGGCGGTACAGGTTCGATTCCTGTCGAGGGCACCAAAATCTGACTTTCAGAAAATTGACCGACCATTTTGTTGGCGGCGCACAGCGCGACCGAATCGGTCGGGCAAAAATCGGAAAGTTTGATATTGGTGCCCTTCCGCGGTCTTAGACCTTCAGGGGTCAAGCCCCACAAGCATTCTTTAGGGTTACTCCCACCATCGTCCTGAAGCACCTCGATCTAGCTACTTGAAATTAGTTTCTGGATCATTGGATGAAAGTGGCCTTTATATTTTTCTCGAACACTTGGAATTTTCCAATCGTTTTCGGTCAGAACTTTTCTACAATTTTCCGCTCCGCAAGAACAAGGTTCTTTATTATCAGTATATGCACTATATTCAAAATTCCACGTACCCTGATCAAGGGTAATTTCTTCCCCAACTTCTATGTCTCTTTTTGCAATAAGGGTAACCTCATCGATAAGCCATGCATTAGCATCACAGGAGTGATTAAGATGCTCATCTAGGCTTTCTTCGGTGTCGGTATTGGGTAAAGCCAAATAATGATTCGGCGAAACAATCCAAACTGAACGACTTCTATAATTTCCTGATGAAGCTTGCTTCTTAGAAATTAAGTCGCCACCAAACTCCATCAGCTTTTCGCCATGCATAATTTTTTCTTTTGCGAAAACTCCATCGCCATGAATATCTGATTTGCCAGAAGCAAGCCTTGAACTTACCCTTGTTCGTTGTAAATATTGTTTAGCCATAAGTGTGATTGCCGACTACCTCGGTCTCTAGAACCTATCACTAGGTGGTGCAGTATTACTCTGCTTTGCTCGAACCTATTTTGAACAGAAAACGGACTAATCGCGCGCCTTGTCCGCTCCCTGCGGTCGCGGGAGCAAAAACCAAAAGTTTTCCTTGCATTTCCTTTTCCTCGGCGGGGTGTGGGGGGGAGCCGACAAAAAGTGGAAAGGAAACTTTTGGTTTTTGCTTCGCCGCTACCAAGTTAAGTTTATCACAATATGCAAAGTTTAGGTATTGCAATCCAGCATATATGCTGATAGTATTATGCCAGACACAATACGAACAAGAGAATATGCGGATTTTGTCGGAAAACTGCGGAAAGCTCGGCTTGAAGCAGGTTTACGGCAAATAGATGTGGCTAAAAAGTTGAAACGCACGCAATCGTATGTTTCCCGTGTTGAGGTTGGCGAGCAGAGGTTGGATATTTTGGAGCTTAAAAAGTTTGCTAAACTCTACGGGAAAGATATGAATTATTTTGTGAAGTGAATATGAATACTGAAGATAAGCAGAAACGAATAAAAAGTTATGAGCTTGCATACAAGTTTTTTCTGGGCTTTGGTGCACTCGTACTCTTAGATACATTTCTTAAACCTTTAGGATTTGCTCTCGTAAGTTATGCATTCTTTTTTGTGTTACGCGCTTTTCTACCGGCAGAATCAATATACGGCTGGGTCGGCCTCTTTGGAATGTCATGGATAATATGGTTTACATTGGCAGCTGGATTCAAGCGAAGATCAAAAGCAATCCAAAAAGAATTAGAAGCTCAAAAACCTGGAGCTTCCGTGGAAAACAAAATAATATGAAATGGAAAATTACAATTGGTGTTGTCGTGACAGTTCTAGCAGTGCTGGTATTTATTGGCTACAACAAACATGCAACGCCACTGACGCTACCACCCGAGCAACAAGCAATTGTTGATTCTCTCGTGCCGAAAGCAACCAAACTACAACCCATAAACACAAAGGTAAAAGTAGATACTGCCAACCTCGTTAATCTTATAAACGCTGCTGAAATAGCGGGATTGAATAATTTTGAATTTAACGGTTCGTCTAAGATTTTGCTCGAAAGTGCGACGGCACTTCAGGTTGAACTTGATAGCTTGCTCTCGTTCTTAAACGAAAGTCGTGCTGTTATGGCTGGCGGTCAAATGCAAAGTGTTTGGGATACTGCCATAGAAGTTTTCAATTTTAGAAATGGACACAATCAAAAGTTGATTGAAATGGCAAGAATAGGAGCAACCCTTGATTTTGATAACGACGTTGCACTGGAGAAATTCACAAATGTTGCAACCGAATTAGAAACCATCGAGCTACGACTTCCCGAAATGGAGAACAAGTTCATTACAGCCCTTGCCGAACTTGATCCCGGAACTGGAAAACAGGCTGAAAGGCAATTGCAAAAACAAAAAAGCGAAACCTCACAGTTATTAGATTAAGCCTTGGTAATCCACTCTCACTATTTCTTAATCCTGTTTTCTGCTATAATCTAACTAATGACCACTCGAGCTATAAAATCACCATATACAGCCGAGAATGTCGCCAAATATCTCATATATCTTGCTTCGCAAGCGTTTGTAGGCGACAACAAAGAACGAGAGGGTATAACAAATCTCAAGCTCCAAAAAGTGCTTTATTTTGCGCAGGCATACTATCTATCAAAAGTTGGTAGACCACTTTTTTCCGACAATATTGAGGCATGGGCATATGGACCAGTTGTTCCTGATGTTTATAAAAAATTCCGATCTAATAAAAGCAATCCGATTATTTTCGAGAAGGACACCTCATCTCTATCTGATGAGGATAAAGAAATTCTAAAAAAAGTTTGGGGAACTTTTGGCGGATATTCTGCAAGTAAGTTGGTAGATATCACCCATGCTCACACACCATGGAAAGAAGCGAACAAGACAGCGAGTCAGATTATTTCGCACAAAGCTATAAAAGAATATTATGCTTCATTGCTAAATAAATAGGCAAGGTAGAGCACCTTGTCTATGGATGAACTCGAAACGCCTACAAAATTTGATCTTCAATACACCGAATCCAGAGTGATTTTTTCTATATGTGACTGTTCACTTGATAAAAAATACTCATTTTGGTGTTTGAATAGAGAACAAGCAACAAAGTTTCTTAAAAGACTTCAGCATATAGAAAAACTTACTTGGGGTCAGCTTGCGAGTTTGCCCCGCAAAAATGGAAT
>Ga0209541_10006345_pt1 | contig 20173 bp, 18 predicted proteins | sample RifCSPlowO2_01_FD_184027 | JGI IMG/M metagenome (GOLD analysis project Ga0209541, IMG submission 184027) | Groundwater microbial communities from Rifle, Colorado - Rifle CSP2_plank lowO2_0.1 (SPAdes) (version 2) | ecosystem: Environmental > Aquatic > Deep subsurface > Groundwater | place... | reverse complement strand
CACAGAGAATTGCAGGCCTTTGTCCAGTTTGCTTCGGAGCTTGACGAAACTACCCGGAAAAGAATCGAGCGGGGGCAAAGATTAACCGAAATTTTAAAACAGCCACAATACAGCCCCATACCCTACGAAAAGCAGGTTTGCCTGATATATGCCGGGGTAAACGGTTTTTTGGACAAAGTATCCTTGGAAAAAATAAAAGAATTTGAAGATAAATTTTTCCAGTATTTGAGCGACCGCAAAGAAGATATGCTTTCAAAAATCAGAGAAACCGGGGAATTGTCTGAAGAAACAGAAGAAGAACTTAAATTAGCAATCGAATTTCAAGTCCATGCTCTCAACGAGAGAAACTAAATTAAAAATCCGGTCTATTAACAGCACCAAGCAAATCACCAAAGCCATGGAAATGGTCTCGGCTTCCAAAATGCGCAAAAGCCAAGCGGTTGCTTTAAATTCCAGGCCTTACTGCCAAATCGCCCTGGAAATACTGGGTAAGTTGAGCGAACATACCGACTACAATCTTCATCCTTTGTTGAATAGGCGGAGGGTGGGAAAAATAGCCCTGCTTGTTATAACCAGCGACAAGGGGTTGTGCGGAGGGCTGAATTCCAATGTTTTGAGAAAAGCTCAGAAATTTTTAGAGGGAAAAAAAGCCGATATTATTGCTGTTGGAAAGAAGGGAAGGGATTTTTTTCTCTGGAGAAAATTCAATATCGCGGCCGAATTTATTGGATTGGGCGATAGTGTCAAAATTGAGGAAGTTTCTTCCATCGCTGGCTCATTGATTAAATGGTACCAGGAGCAAAAATACGATTTGATTATGGCAGTTTACACTAATTTCCTATCCACCCTAAAACAGGAAACGGTTATCCAGCAGGTTCTGCCAATAAGCATTGAGAGCATAAAAGAGATTGTGGACAGGATCTTGCCGGAACGCGGCAAATACGCTGACTTAAGGCAGGAACAAAAAGAAAAAAAGGCCTATCCTTATCACTACGAGTACCTTTATGAACCGTCTCCTGAATCGGTTCTCAATAGTCTTCTGCCTGCCCTGATTCACATCCAGGTTTATCATATGATTTTAGAGGCTAATGCCTCAGAGCATTCCTCGCGCATGGTGGCTATGAGAAATGCCACAGAATCCGCCCAAAAATTAATAGAAGAATTAACCCTTTATTTTAACAAAGTGCGCCAGTCGGCAATTACCAAAGAAATTTCCGAGATAACGGCCGGCGCTGAAGCATTACAACAATAATATGTCCGCAAACAGAGGGAAAATCATTCAAATTATAGGTCCGGTAGTTGACGCCGAATTTCCGGAGAAACTCCCGGAGATTTATAATGCCTTAGAGGTCATAAAATCAGATGGCGGAAAATTAATTCTTGAAACCGCCCAGCATCTTGGCGCTAAGCAAGTGAGAGCAGTGGCTTTGGCAGCTACCGACGGCTTAAGAAGGGGCATGGATATAATAGATAAGGGTTCTCCCTTGATGGTGCCGGTCGGGGAGGAAGTTTTAGGCAGAATGTTCAATCTTTTGGGCCAGCCCATTGATGAGATGGGTGATATTAAAACCGCCAGTCCGAAATTTTATCCTGTTCATCGGAAATCACCGAGCTTTGACAAGCAATCTCCCAAAACAGAAGTGTTTGAAACCGGGATTAAAGTTATTGATTTAATTTGCCCATTTATTAAAGGTGGGAAAGTCGGTCTTTTCGGGGGAGCTGGCGTTGGCAAAACCGTACTGTTGCAGGAGCTTATTCACAATACGGCGATTGAGAAAGGCAGCTATTCGGTTTTCGCCGGTGTTGGAGAGAGAACCAGGGAGGGAAACGACCTTTATCTTGAAATGAAAAAAACTGGAGTTTTAGATAAAACAGTTTTGGTTTTTGGGCAAATGAATGAAGTCCCGGGCGCAAGATTAAGAGTAGCGCTTTCGGCTTTAAGCATGGCAGAATATTTTAGAGATGAGAAAGGCAAAGACATCTTGCTATTTATAGACAACATTTTTAGGTTCACTCAGGCTGGCTCAGAGGTTTCAGTGCTTTTGGGCCGAATGCCATCGGCCGTGGGGTATCAGCCTACGCTGGGCACTGAAATGGGCGAGCTTCAAGAGAGAATCACCTCAACCAAACAGGGCTCCGTCACCTCTGTCCAGGCTATTTTTGTTCCGGCAGATGACATCACCGATCCGGCGCCTGTTGCCACTTTCGCTCATTTGGATTCAACCATCGTGCTTTCCAGGGAATTGTCAGAGCTTGGCATATACCCGGCAGTTGACCCTTTAAATTCCAGCTCAACTGCCCTTGACCCAAGGATTGTCGGGAAAGAACATTACGAAACTGCCAGAGAAGTCCAGAGAGTTTTACAGAGATACAAAGAGTTGCAGGATATTATTGCCATTTTGGGCATGGAAGAGTTATCAGAGGAAGATAAGTTAATCGTAGTTAGAGCCAGAAAAATACAAAAATTTTTGTCTCAGCCATTTGCCGTGGCCGAGGTTTTTACCGGAACTCCTGGAAAATACGTTTCTTTTGATAAAACCGTTCAGGACTTCAGGGAGATTCTTGAAGGAAAGCACGATAGTAAAGATGAACAATCTTTTTACATGAAAGGGTCAATCAACGAATAACGAATTAATCGCGAATATACGAATTCGTAAATTAGTAACGGATTCGATATTCGCTGATTTCTATGTTTAATCTTTCCATCAGCGCTTTAGATAAAAATATTTTTGAAGGCGAAGTTCAATCTTTGACTTTGCCTGGCATAGATGGGGAATTAACGATTTTGGAAAACCACATCCCTTTAATTACTCCCTTAACCCAGGGGAGAATTTTAATTAAGGCCGGCAATCCTTCGACAAGCTCAGGACAAGGAAAAGAAGATTTGAATTTTCCAATTCAGGGCGGAGTTTTAGAAGTCAGCCCGGAAAAAACAATAGTTCTAGTAAACATATAATTGACGAGTGTGCAACACCGAGTGTTGCACATTGTGTTGCACATTTTTAGTGTGTGGACCTCCGAGGGCCACGCCCTTTTTGTTTTTGAGAAAATAGTGGTAATATAGAAACTAGTAATATCATGGAAAAGACTATTCTCATTGGAGGCGAGGCGGGACTGGGTTCGGCTGTCACCTCCCATTTTATCGGTAAAATATTCGCCAGTCTGGGATATTATGTTTTTAATTACAGAGATTATCCTTCTTTAATCAGGGGAGGGCATAACTTTAATATTCTTAAAATTTCCGATAAGCCGGTTTATTCTCACGAATACAAGTACGATTTTATTTTGGCTTTAGACCAAAAAACAATTGATATTCATAAAAAGGATTTAAAAAAAGGCGGACTTGTTTTTAAGTCTAAAGAAATGGAGCCCAAAATTTTAGCTAACGATGTTTTAATCGGCCTGCTTTTTAAGCACTTTGGAGTAAATTTGGACATTCTTTTTACTGCTTCAGAAAAAGTATTCGGCAAAAAAGCTGATTTGATAAAGAAGGCCATTGAAGATGGCTATCAATCAGGCTCTCAGAAAGAACCCATTCGACGCGGCTCAGGGCAAGAAAAGTATTTTATTTCAGGCACCGAAGGAATCGGCATAGGTTCAATAGCCGCAGGGTTAGATGTTTACCTTGCTTACCCCATGACTCCGACAACTCCTCTCCTGACTTTTTTTGCTAAGAGACAGTTAGAAAATAATATTTTGGTTTTCCAGCCGGAAAATGAGATGGCAGTCATTAACGCCGCCCTGGGAGCTTCCTTTGCCGGAGCCAAAGCTATGGTGGGGACTTCGGGCGGCGGCTTTGCCTTAATGACAGAGGGTTTAAGCCTGGCCGCAATGACAGAGCTTCCTTTGGTGATTTATTTAGGACAAAGGCCGGCTCCAGCAACCGGGCTGGCTACCCATACCGCACAAGGCGATTTAAAGTTTGCCCTTAACGCCGGCCACGGGGAATTTTTAAGAGTAGTTTTGGCGCCGGGCGATGCAAAAGAAGCCGCAGTCAGGACTCAAGAAGCTTTTTATTTAACGAATAAATACAGAATTCCCGTCATTTTGTTGGGAGATAAGCATTTAGCGGAAAGTAATTACACTTTTGATGAAATTGAAAAGTCTGTTTTGACTGAAAGCCGTTTCATTTTAGAAAATCCGCCCCAAGATTATAAATCATATAAAATAACTGAAAATGGGATTTCTCCCAGAGCCGTTCCCGGCCAGGGGCCCATAGTTTTAGCCAACAGTTATGAGCATAACGATTACGGCCACACCATCGAAGATTCGGCTTGGGCAGTAAAAATGCAGGATAAAAGATTTAAGAAAATAAATTATTTGAAAAAAGAAATCGGTAAATTGAATCCGGTTTCTGTTTACGGCCGGGGTAGTAATTTACTTATCAGTCACGGCTCAACCAAGGGCGCTTTGTTAGACGCTTTGCCGCAACTGAAAAATTTCAGATTTTTGCAGATTTCTTATTTGAAGCCTTTTCCAGCAGAGATGGTTTCAAGGGAAATTAAAAAATCAAAAAAAGTGATTTTGGTAGAAAATTCAGCTACCGGGGCCTTAGCCGATGTTATTAAAGAAGAAACTGGCATTGTTATTAAAAATAAGATTTTAAAATACGACGGCAGACCGTTTATTCCAGAAGATATAATTAAAAGTATTAAGAAAATCAAAAGATGAAACCCGAAGATTTTGGCACAAAAGAAACAAATACCTGGTGTCCGGGATGCCCTAACTTTGGCATCTTGCAATCGGCTAAAGAGGCGCTGGCCGAATTGGCCAATGAGGGAAAATTGAGCGTTAAAGATGCGGCCTTGGTCGTAGGCATAGGCTGCCATGCTAAGATTTACGACTATCTCAATTTAAACGGCTTTAACGGCCTTCATGGCAGAGTTTTGCCAGTTTGCTTGGGGATAAAATTAGGCAATCCTAATTTGACCGTAATCTGTTTTGGCGGCGATGGCGACACTTTTGACGAAGGCGTTTCTCATTTCGTCCACGCCTGCCGCTATAACGCCAATATAACAATGATGGTTCATATTAATCAGGTTTTTGCTTTAACCACGGGGCAGGCGACTGCCCTGACGGAAAAAGGATTTGTTGACGGTTCAACTCCTTTGGGTCAGGGAGAAAAACCGATAAATTCTCTTGTCTTGGCTTTGGAGCTGGGCGCCACTTTCGTAGCCAGGGGCTATGCCTTGCAGGTTCCTCACTTAAAAGAACTTATGAAAAAAGCCATCATACACAAGGGATTTTCCTATATTGATATTCTACAGCCCTGTATTGTTTATCATAAGCACTCGGTTCCTTATTTGAATAAAAACATTTATAAAATAGAAGAAACTCACGATGCTGGTAATTTTAGTCAGGCCTTAGAAAAAGCCAGAGAGTGGGATTATTCTTACGAAAAAGACACCAAAGTTCCCATCGGAGTTTTTTACCAAACTCAACGTCCCACTTTTGAATCCCAGTGGCCTCAATTAAAACAGCCCTGGTATACGGTTGACAGAAAAATCAACTGGGATAATATAATCAGAGAATTTAAATAAAATATGAGGGAAATGAATCATGTCGTTTGTTTGGGCGGGGGGAATGCCATGCCCAAGGCCGTGCTTGAGGGCTTGAAAAAATATCCGGTAAAAATATCGGCAATTTCGGCTATGCTGGATTCTGGAGGGTTTGCCGGCAGGGAAAGGGAATTATTCAAAACAAAGGTGTCTTTCGGCGACATCCGAAGGGCAGCCCTAGCTTTATCTGAGGCTCCTCAAGCGAAAAAAGAACTCTTTTCGCATCGTTTTGAAAACGGCGTTGTTTTGGCAAATTCCTATTATACGAGCATTGCTTCGTCTATTGGTATAGAAGAACTCTTAGAAGAAATTAAAGAAGATTTAAATATTCCGGAAAATCGCGAATCCTTGCCGGTTACTATTGGTAATTTTATTGATTCGACGGTTTGTGCCGAACTTGATAATGGGAACACCATAAAAGGAGAAACTAATATCGATGTTCCAAAACACGATAGTGCCTTAAGAATTAAAAAAGTTTTTTTGGAGCCGGAAGCCAGAGCTTATTCGCCGGCCCTTGAAGCAATCAAAGAAGCAGACGCAATTGTTATTGGCCCCGGCGATTTATATTCTTCTTTGTCCCAGATTTTGTTAGTTAAAGGAATTCCGGAGGCGATTAGAAATACTAAGGCTAAAAAAGTTTATATCTGCAATTTAATGACAAAGCGCGGGGAAACTAATAATTTTTCAGTTTTGGATTTCACCTTTGAAGTTGAGAGATATTTGGGGCAGGAAGTAGACCAGGTAATTTTTAATAAAAATAAATCTTCCGCAGTAAGAATAGCTAATTACAAAAAGGAGCATCCGGAGCTGTTGGGACTCGTAAAGTTTTCCGAAATTTTAGATAAATATAAATTTATTGGCGAAGACCTTTTGGTTGAAAGAGGTCCCATCGTGCACGACCCAGCCAAACTGGCAAAAGTAATTTTAGACCTATGCCCCAATCCTCTCCTCAGGCGATAATTTTGGCCGCCGGAGAATCTTCAAGATTCTGGCCGCTTAATCAAAAACACAAATCACTTATTAGAATAATAGGTCGATTTTTGATTTCTTACACCATTGAGGGGTTAAAAAAATTAGGCATTAAAGACATAATAATCGTTCAGGGCCCCAAAAAGGATATTGAAAAAGAGTTGGGAGATAAAAGTATAAAGTATATTGTCCAGCCAAAACCCAAAGGAATGGGCGACGCTTTATGGCAGGCTAAAAAACTAATTAACGGTCCATTTTTTGTTTTAAACGCGGAAAGAGTTGATGTGGCGGAAATCCTGAAAAATAATCCAAAAAAGGCGCCTTTTCTGGTCGGTCAAAAAACTAAAAATCCTGAACTTTTTGGAATAATGAAATTAAAAGGAAATAGGGCGCTGGGGATTATCGAAAAACCAAAAACCAACCCCCCTTCGAATGTTAAAGTGGTTGGGGTTTATTTTCTGGAGCCAGGATTTTTTAGGTACTACCAAAAAGTAAAAAAACATCAGTATGATTTCGAAGAAGCCCTTTCTTTATACATGAAAGACAATAAATTTAAGGTTCATATTCTTAAGAAACCAGAAGAAGAAACTTCTTTTTTGAAATATCCTTGGCATCTTTTTTCGATGACAAAATATTTATTTGATAAAAATTTAGGAAAAAATGAGGTTCGTCTAGGCAAGAACGTTAAAATTTTTAAAGGGGCAATAATTAATGGCCCTTGCTATATTGGTGATAATTGCCTAGTCGGAAACAATGCCGTTATAAGGGATTATACCGACCTGGAAGAAGGGGCTGTGGTCGGAGCTTTGGCCGAAGTCACCAGGTCTATTTTTCAGAAAAACACTCACGTTCATTCCGGCTATTTTGGCGATTCTATTTTTGGGGAAAGTTGTCGAATAGGAGCCGGAACGGTAACCGCCAACATAAGACTCGACCGCGGAGTTGTAAAAAATACCGGCCTAACTTCTTTGGGGGCGATTGTCGGAGAAAATACACATATCGGAATTAATGTTTCTTTGATGCCCGGAGTCTTAATCGGTTTTAATTGTGCCATAGGGCCGGGTTCAGTTGTTTTTGAAAATCTCGAAAATAGCACCGTTTTTTACCATAAGTTCGTCACCAACAAGATTTAACATTGACAGGAAAAGCTAAGTCTGCTAATATCAAAAGGAACAAGAAGAGGAGAGAAGGAGGTAAGAAATGGTAATAATTCCGGGGAAACAGAGTTTTGTGCATGATGGCGCGATTGTCCCCAGTATAAAGGAACTTAAAACCACTATCCATGCTTTAATTGAGGAAAGAAACAGAGTGGTGAGAGGCCACGGAGACCACTATGGAGAGATGACCATTCTTGAGTTAGATGTTTATATAGCCCAACTTCAGCAATACGCAAAAGAAAGGGGAGTCTAACTCCTCTTTTTTGTTTGGGTAAAATAGGTTAAGTTAATAATATGGAGATTATCAAGCCAGACCTTAAAAAAGCTGTAAAAACGATAAAAAGCGGCAGGGTTTTAGTTTGTCCGACGGATACGGTTTATGGGTTGGTTTGCGATTTTAAGAATAAAGAAGCAGTGGAAAGATTGTATAAAATCAAAAAAAGGCCGAAATGGAAGCCCTTACCTGTTTTTGTTAAAGATATTAAAATGGCTAAAAAATTAGCTCATATTGATAGCAAACAGGAAGAGTTTTTAAAGAAAATCTGGCCGGGAGCGGTGACTGCTGTGTTGCCAAAAAAGAATAAGAGATGGACAATAGGCATTCGAGTTCCAAAATATAATTGGTTGCTCGACCTGGTCGAGCAACTAAATTGGCCGTTGGCAGAAAGTTCGGCTAATATATCTGGCAGGCCGGCCTCAACAAAAATTAAAGAAGTTTTGAAACAATTCGATGGCCAAAAATATCAGCCCGATTTAGTAATTGACGCTGGTAATCTAAAGAAATCCAAACCATCAAAAGTCATTGATTTAACCATATGGCCGCCAAAAATATTAAGGCAATAAAAATTCTTGGGATAGATACTTCATGCGACGATACTGCTGTCGCAATAGTCAAAATCAAAAATCAAAAATCAAAAATCAAAAATTTTGAGATTCTTTCTAATGTTGTTTCTTCGCAAGTTAAACTTCATGCTAAATATGGGGGAGTTTATCCTTTTTTAGCTAAGCGTGAGCATCAGAAAAATCTGCCGCTTGTTTTTAAAAAAGCCCTGGGAGAAGCCGGGTTGTTGATATCGGGAGTTGATTTTATCGCAGTGACTGTAGGGCCCGGTTTAGAGCCATGCTTATGGCAGGGGATTAATTTTGCCAAAGAAATTGCCAAAAAGTATAATAAGCCATTGATTTCAGTTAACCACATTGAGGCCCACATCCTCGCCAATTTTCTTAGCGAAAAACCAGAAAACCAGCAAACCAGAAAACCAGGAACTATATTTCCGGCGGTGTGCTTGGTGGTGTCGGGTGGTCATACGCAGTTGATTTTGATGAGAAAAATCGGAGAATATAAGTTAATTGGTGAAACAAGAGATGATGCTGCGGGCGAGTGTCTTGATAAAGTAGCCAGAATTTTGGGGCTTGGCTATCCCGGCGGTCCCGCCGTCGCTAAGTTTGCTTCGCTTGGAAACTTAGTTTCCAAAAAAGAAACTAAGTTTCCTATAAATTTGCCCCGGCCGATGATGTATACGAAAAATTACGACTTTAGTTTTTCCGGATTGAAAACTGCGGTATTATATAAAGTGAGAGAGAGAAAATACAATAAATCAGCGATGGCGGCAGAGGTTCAACAGGCGGTAATTGATGTTTTGATTCATAAGACCGTAAAAACGGCCAAAGATTTTAGAGTAAAGTCAATTATTTTGGGCGGCGGCGTAGTCGCCAACGAAGAATTGCGCAAACAATTTAATTGGAAATTGGAAATTGAAAATTGGAAATTTAATCTTTTCGTGCCACCCTTAGACCTATGTACCGATAATGCCGCCATGGTGGCTGTAGCTGCTTTTTATCATCGCGCAAAAAGGGTCAAAAATATTAAAGCCGAAGCTAATTTAAGAATTTCGTGATATCCGATTTCCGAATATTTACCCCGTTAGAAAGCTCGCTTGGTAGACTCTTGAATTTTATTGAACGCTACTGCCATAAATTTTCTTCTTTCTAGCGGGGTTTATCTGGAAATCGGATATCCCGAATATCGTTTATGTTTAGATTTCCGAAATCCGTCTAAATATTGCGGATTTCGGAAATCAATATATGGACTACTTTTTATTTCAAAAGATCAATAGTCTGGCTGAGAAGTGGGCGTATCTGGACGCTACGGGAATTTTCTTTGCCGAATACTTGGGTTATATTCTTGCGGGTTTAGTTTTTTTGTTGTTCCTGAAGAAACAGAAAGTTATTTTACAAGTTTTTTTAGCAGCAGCAATCGCCCGTTTAGGCTTTGTGGAATTGATTCGTTGGTTATGGCCAAGACCCCGGCCTTTTATTGAAAACCACGTTAATTTGTTGCTAGATAAAACCAATGAATTTTCTTTTCCTTCCGGCCACGCTGCTTTTTTCTTTGCCATCGCCGCAGTAATTTGCTTTTATAATAAAAAAATCGGCCTTTTATTTTTTCTGGCCGCTTTCTTAATCTCTCTTTTCCGTGTTTTCGTCGGCATCCACTGGCCTTCTGATATTTTAGCCGGCGCTCTAGTCGGCATTTTCTCTGGCTGGCTGGTTGTAAAAATTTTTAAGAAGTAAAAAAATGGGCGAGGAGAGAGTTGAACTCTCATGAGGTTGCCCTCGATAGATTTTGAATCTATTGCGTCTGCCATTCCGCCACTCGCCCGAAACTACCTCATATTTACCAATTTTTTAGCCATTTGTCAATTCAAAAAATATGTGTTAATTTAATTTAATGACCCCGTTAGAAGTCCTGGTCAGAAAAAATTTACATTAAATTTTTTCTGCTTGCTGGCAACGGGGCAATAATAAAAAATTAAAGTTCGCTCAAAATCAGCAATCTGCTGTATAAGACGAACTTCTAACGGGGTGGCGAGAATTATTGTTATTGCCAATCAAAAAGGCGGAGTTGGCAAAAGTTCTGTGGCAACTAATTTGCCGGTTTTCTTGGCAGCTTTGGGCAAGAGAATTTTATTGGTTGACATGGATCCCCAAGCTAATGCCACTTTATCTTTAGGCATAGCCCCACGAAATTTGCCCCTTTCCATTTATCATGCTTTGGCGGGGCAGGTCAGTCCTTCGGCCATTATCAGAAAAAGTCCATTTTTCAACTATGAAATTATGCCCTCATCTCCGGATTTAGCCGGTTCTACGGTTGAACTGGTGTCGGCCGATAATAGAGAATTCAAATTAAGCCAGATTTTAGAGAAAGTGAAAGAGCCTTACGATTTTATTATCATTGATTCACCGCCCAGTTTGGGACTTCTAACCCTTAACGCTCTTTGCGCGGCCAATGAAGTTTTAATTCCCGTTCAATGCGAGTATTTGGCCCTGGAGGGCTTAGAGCAATTATTGGCGACAATTAATTTGGTAAGAAATAATTTAGGACACGATTTAAAGATTGCCGGCGCTCTTCTGACGATGTATAGTAAAAATAACAATCTATCGCGCGAGGTGGCTGAAGAAGTCAGAAAAAAATTTCCCGGATATGTTTTTAATACTGTGATTCCCAGGGCTGTGGTTTTGGCAGAAGCCCCTAGATTTGCTAAAACAATTTTGCAATATGCCCCGGAATCCCGGGCCGCTCAGGCCTACAGGGATTTGGCAGAAGAAATTATTAATCTCGAAAATAAAAATATAAATATATGAAAAATACTTTTGGCAAGGGCTTAGAGTCCCTAATCCCTAAAAAATACAGCGGAGACCAAAAATCTCAAGAAATAAAACAGGAACCGATTTTCTATATTGATATAGAAAAAATAAAGTCCAATCCCTATCAGCCGAGAAAAAATTTTGACCAAGACGGTTTGAGGTCTCTGGCAGATTCCATTAGAGAACATGGCATTTTACAGCCATTGCTCGTTAGCCGCATAGAAAAGGAAGCCGGAGTCACTGAATATCAGCTGGTGGCTGGCGAAAGGCGGTTATTGGCCTCTAAAATAGTGGGGCTTGTTCAAGTCCCTGTTATTATCAGAGAGCCGACCGAACAGGAAAAATTGGAGTTATCCTTGATTGAAAACGTTCAAAGAGAGGATTTAAATTCTCTGGAAAAAGCCGAGGCCTATAAAAGACTGCAGGATGAATTTAAATTTTTTCAAAAAGACATTGCCAAAATGGTGGGCAAGAGCAGGGAGTCGGTAGCCAATACCATGCGACTTTTGGATTTGCCCTTAGAAATAAAAGAGGGCTTGAAAGAAGAGAAAATTTCCGAGGGCCATGCCAGAGCCATCTTGGCAGTTCAAGATTTGCAGAAGCAAAAGGATCTTTTTTCTCAGGTTGTCAGGAATGATTTAAGCGTCAGGGATGCCGAAAACTTGGTTCAGAAATTAAACATTTGGCAGCCGGTCAAAAGACAGCTTTCAGCCTCATCAAAAGAGATGAAGGCTTTAGAAGAAAAAATCAGGGGAATTTTCGGAATTAAAAATCTTAAGCTAAGAGTTGAATCCGGCCTGCCCAAATTAACTATTTTCTTTAACTCCAGAAAAGAACTGGAAAATTTACTAAGGAAGATAAAATAAGAAAAAAGCACCTCGCGAAAGCGAAGTGCTTTTTAGGTTTTTCTTGGATTAAACCTAAGTTCTCGGATTAAACCTGAGAGCTAATATTTTAAAATTAGCAATAATGGGTTTTGTTGATTCGAAGCCTAATCTTGGTATAGAGAATTCCGGAGAGCATTGGGGGTCGCACAAGTAAGAGGTTAACGATGGAAAGATAATTGCAGGATCGATTGGATAATCCTTCCCGAAAGCCCTCATGTCTATTTTCAATAATTTCCTGAGGAGCCGAATACTTCTGGGAATATTTGTCACAGTTACTATGGGATTATTTCGGCTTAAAGCAAAATGTAAATGTACAAGATATCCCGTGTGGTTGCCCGGACTTTTATAGAGTTTTGCAATTGTATTCCCTTTTTTCACCCGTTGGCCTTTAACTACCAGAGGATTAACATGGCTATAGGCTGAGTATAATTTTTGATCTCCAATTTCGTGTTCTATGACTATGGTGCAGAAATAATTCCTGAAGGTTAATCCATTAAGTAGGGTAGAGAAAAAACCGGAAAACGGCGTGGTTAAAAAGATATCCTTTACGGTTCCATCTAATATACTGCATACTTCCAATTTGGGAAGCCCCAAGATGATTCTATTATCTTTCCTTAAGTAGCAAGCGAAATCAAATCCTGAGTGAGCAATTGGATCAAATCCGTTCCAGCAAATCCATGTTTCAAATCCCGCTATTTTATTCCCATCAACGGGCATTACTACTCCTAAATCCGGCGACCAGCCCATCTCTTTCATTTAGTTCTCCTTTGCGCAGCCCTAGCCCTTCAAAGAGCGGTATATTATAGAGCAGATTGTTTAAAATGTCAAATTTTTCTGATGTCGGTGACGCCTTTGACTTGGCGGAGGTTGTAGAATAGACGGTCTAAGTCATCCCAGCTCTGGATTTCCACTTCGGCCAAAATTTTGGCAAGTTTTTCCCCAATTTGAGTTTTGGTGTCACAGCTTAGAATGTTAATTCCCAATCCGCTGATAGACGAAGAAACATCGCTTAGCAATCCCAGCCGGTCATCAGCCAATATTTCCAACGATGCCGCATATAATTTTTCTTTGCCGAACCAAGATGCCTCAATAACTTTTTGGGGCCATTTTTTTTGGGCTGTGATAAAGTTTTTACATTCAGTTTTATGAATTGAAGCCCCTCGAGATTTGGTTACATACGCCTTGATTTCTTCACCCATTTTAGGCTGGCAGCATTTGGCTAAATATATTTGAATTCCTGATTGTCCGGCCAAAAAGACATTACCCTGAATTTCCTTGGGTTTTTCTACGCGAAAATAGGGCTTAGCAGTAAGGGTTGGCCGAGGCAAGATATTATCTTCATTGATTTTTAAAACACGTTTAATTCTTGAGCGCGCAAAACTGGTTTTGGCAAATTCCAGCCAATCTCTGGCTGGTTTTCTGTTTTTATCAACTAAAATTTCAACCACATCTCCATTTTGGAGTGATTGGGAAAGATTTCCGATTCTCCCGTTAATTTTTGCGGCCGAGCAATGTTGTCCAATGTCGGTATGGACAGCGTAGGCAAAATCCACCGGAGTAGCGCTTTCCGGGAGGTCAATCACGTCTCCCTTTGGAGTAAAAACGAAAATCCTATTTTTAAAAAAGTCAATTTTAAGGCTCTCCAGGAACTCTCCTGATTTTGAGACTTCTTTTTGCCAGTCTCTTAATTGTTGAACCCAGGCGAATTTTCTTCTCTGGGTTTTTAGATCAATTCCCTCCTTGCGGGCCCAGTGGGCGGCAACGCCGTGTTCTGCCTCATTATGCATTTCCTGAGTTTTTATTTGAAACTCGGTGATTTTCCCATCAAGACAAAAACAAGTAGTGTGAATAGCCCTGTAATTATTCGGCTTGGGAAAGGCAATATAATCTTTGATGCGGCCGGGCAGCGGCCCCCATAGTTTATGGATTATTCCTAAAATCTTGTAGCAGTTTTTAATATCATCAACGATTACTCTCAGAGCAACCAAATCATGTATTTTATCCAGATTCATGTCGTATCTTAAAAGTTTTTGATAAAGAGACCAATAGTGTTTGGCTCTGAAGTGAATGTCAATAACAGAGATAGCTTCTTTTTCCAGAATTTTTTTGAAAATCGGTTTAACTCTTTCAAGATATTTTTCCTGCTCCTCGTACTTTTCTTTAACATTTTTCATCAGCCATTCAGATTCTTTAGGGTAAAGATAGGGAAAAGACAAGTCTTCCAATTTCCCTTTTATATCTCCCATGCCGAGCCTGTTTGCCAGGGGGGCGAAAATTTCCAGAGTTTCCAGAGCTATCCTTTTTTGCTTCTCTGAAGGCAAGGAGCCCAAAGTTTCCATGTTGTGCAGTCTGTCGGCCAGTTTTATCAAAATAACTCTTAGGTCTTGCGCCATGGCGAAAAACATTTTTCTTAAGTTTTCAGCCCTAAGGTCAATTGGTTCTTGGAGTCTTGCTTGGGCTAATTTTACCTCCAGGCCGCTTTTGGGGTACCTCAATTTTCCCAGTTTGCTTACGCCGTCCACCAAAAAAGTGACTTCTTTGCCAAATTCTTTTTCAATGTCTTCCAGCGTTTTGCTTGTGTCGTCCGGGATATCGTGCAAAAGTCCCGCCGCTATGGCTCTTGGGTCAAGATTCATCCCCGTTAAAATCTGCGCCACTCTTATGGGGTGTTGGAGATAATCTTCACCAGAAGCTCTTTTTTGGCCAAAGTGCGCTTTTTTGGCAAACTCAAAAGCTTTTTCAATTAAATTTGAGTCAGGAGTTGATTTTATAATTTTTTGGATTGAACCAAGAATTGACATACCAAAAGTTACCCTCTACTATACACTATAGCACTCTTAAAATCAAGAGGAATGAGGGGGGAAAATGAACAATCCCTACGTAAAAAGCTTGGAACCGGTTTGGCGGAATTTAGATAATGTTTCTATCAACGAAGAAAAACTTCAAGAGCTAATTAAGGATATGAAGTTAAAGAAGGCATCTTTATTAATTCCTGCTTGGGGCACCCCGAATGTTCAGCCGCCGCTGGATTGCAAGCCCGCTTTATGGATTGATTATATCTGCTGGGTGAATACCATTAATTTTGCTTTCACTAATTTTGAAGAGCCTTGGAATAAATTTAGCGTTGAATATCCAAGAGGTGTTATTTGGAATGGCGCTTTTGCTTTGGGGGCTTCTTTTATGCGAGCTCAAAAAGAAGACATCCCGATTTTTGAGGCAGATTATCTGCGCAAAATTTCCCTAAAAGATGTAAAACATATTTTTCGGCCAATAGACAATGAGCACCAAATCCCGATGATTAGAGAAAGATGGAAGATCTTCCACGAAGTTGGCAAGGTTTTGCTTAAGAAATATAACGGCAGTTGGATACAATTATTTCTTGACGGCAATTGGCTGGCCTTCAACGAAGGAAAGGGGATTGTCGAGAGATTGGTTGCCGATTTTCCTTCCTTTCGCGACGAAAGGCTTTATAGGGGCCATCGCCTGGTCTTTAATAAAAGAGCCCAGTTGCTCGTAATGATGTATCACGGAAGAGCCGTAAATTCCGGCGGCAGAATGCCCTTAATTAAAGATATTGAAGATATCGGCCCAATCTGCGATTACGAACTTCCCAAAGTTCTGGAATTTCCCAATGTCGGAGTGTTAGAATATTCCCCGCAGACGAAAGCCTTAATTGAAAAACATCATATTTTTAGGCCGGGAGAACCAATGGAAACAGAAAACCGTTTGCCTACGGCCTATGCATTGAAAAGAATCTGCGATGAGGTCGGAGTAAACATGGCTCAAGCTGATTATTACATTTGGGAGATGGGCAGGAAATCCAAGGCTCCGCACATTTTGGTCCCGACAACCGCCTATTAATTTTCAAAAGTTGGACATGCGATGTCCAACTTTTTATTTAGTATATTCGCAGGCTTTGTTGGAGCACTTAGTTTGTTTTCTTTTGGTTTCAATCAGCAAGGAGCTGCATTTGGGGCATTTTTCTCCTGTAGGTTTGTCCCATAAGGCAAAGTCGCACTTGGGGTATTGGTTACAGCCATAAAAGATTTTTCTCTTGGCGGTTCTTTTTTCAACAATTTGGCCTACTTCACACTTTGGACATTTAATTCCCAGAATATTTTCCGGCAGAGATTCCGTGTAATTGCATTTAGGATATGTTGAACAGGCATAGAATTTACCGTATCTGCCCAATCTAATCAGCAGGGGAGATTTACATTTGGGGCATTTTTTCTTAGTCGGCTCTTCGGTAAAATCTTTTTTGGAAACTTCCTGATATTTTTGTTTGAGATTTTCTTCAAAAGGGCCGTAAAATTCTTCCATAACCTGAACCCATTTTTTTTCGCCTTCGGCGATTCTGTCCAAATCCTCTTCCATAGAAGCGGTAAATTTAATATCCACTATTTGAGGGAAGTGCTTTACCAGAAGATCATTTACCACAAGACCGATTTCCGTAGGCCGGAAAAATCTTTTTTCATCTTTTTCAATATAGTTTCTTTCTTGAATAGTGGAAATAATGGGAGCATAAGTTGATGGCCTGCCGATTCCTTCCTGCTCCAGCGCTTTAATCAGAGTGGCTTCGGTATATTTTGCGGGCGGTTGGGTAAAATGCTGGGAAGGTGTCAATTTTAATAATTCCAATAATTCGTTTTTTTCTAACGGTGGCAATTCCGACTCCTCATATTTAATCGGATAAACTTTCAGGAAACCGTCAAATTTTAAAATTTGTCCGGTTGCTCGGAAGATATAATTATTAGCTGAAATATCGGCTGTTGTTGAATCAAATAAGGCTTCTTTCATTTGACAAGCAACAAATCGTCTCCAAATCAAATCATATAATTTGGCTCCCTGTTCGTCGGTCTCAACCTGAGTTTTTTCCGGATAGGCCGGCCTGATTGCCTCGTGGGCTTCCTGAGCTCGGCCCTTAGCCTTGTATTTTCTGAATTGGTAGTAGTTTTCCCCGTAATTTTCGTTTATAAATTTTTGGGCAGCGCCCAGAGCTAAATCGGAAAGATTCAAAGAGTCAGTTCTATGATAAGTAATAAAACCTTTCTCATAAAGATTCTGGGCCAGCCGCATGGTGAATTTTGACGGAAACCTGAAGCGCCGCCAGGCTTCCTGCTGCAAAGTTGAGGTAGTGAATGGGGGGTAAGGGCGCCTTGTTGTTTCTTTTTTTTCGACGCTTTCTACTTTATATTCGGCGCCATCTAAATCCTTGATAACCCCATCTACTTCCTTTTTATTCTTAATTGCCAATTTATCCAAAACCTGCCCATCCTTTTTTACCGATAAAGCTGTAAACTCTTTTTTAGATCTAGAGTTAAGCACGGCTTCAACGCTCCAGTATTCTTGCGGCGCAAATTTTTGGATTTCCCTTTCTCGTTCCACCACCAATCTCACCGTTACCGACTGCACTCTGCCGGCCGACAGGCCTCTGGCTATTTTTTTCCACAGAAATGGAGAAAGTTTATAGCCGACAATTCTATCTAAAACTCTTCTTGCCTGCTGGGCATCAACCAGATCCATGTCAACTTTTCTGGGATTTTTCAGGGCTTCCTCAATAGCCTGTTTAGTAATTTCATGGAAAACAATCCTTTGATATGGTTCTTTGTCTCCGTCTAATTTTAGTGCTTTAATAAGATGCCAGGAAATGGCTTCTCCTTCTCTGTCTTCATCGGTGGCTAGAATTGTTGAATCAGTTTTTTTAACCGCGTCAGAAAGAATTTTTATGGTTTTTTTTGCTTTTAGCGGTATTACATACTTTGGCCTAAATTTTTTTTCTATATCGATACCCAGCTCGTTTTTCGGCAGATCCCTAACATGGCCATAGGAAGACAAGACCATGTATTTTGGCCCCAAAAACGATTGCAGTGTTTTTGATTTAGTTGGACTTTCCACTATAACCAATGAAGTTGACATATTTTTATACTTTACTATTCTTTTTTCAATTTTTCAATCGCATCAGAGAGCATCTGACAATAGAGATTCAAACCGACGTGGTTTATATTTCCCGATTGTTCTTTGCCCAAGATGTTGCCGGCGCCGCGGATTTCCAGGTCTTTCATGGCGATCCTGTAACCAGATCCGAGTTCTTCAGATTCTTTTAGGGTCTCCAATCTCTCTTTAGCCAAGCCCGATAAATTGCCTCCATACAAGAAATAAGCAAAGGCTTGGATGTGCGATCTGCCGATTCTGCCTCTTATTTGATAGGCCTGGGAAAGCCCGAGTTTTGCAGCGTCAGCAGCAATCAAGGTATTAACATTGGGCAGATCCAGGCCGTTTTCAATAATGGTAGTAGCTATTAAAACATCTAATTTCTTATTATAAAATTCGTCCATTATTTTAACGAGATCTTTTTCTCTTATTCTGCCGTGAGCTACGCCTAGTTTAATTTCCGGCAGCAGTTTTTCTAAAAATTTTTTAACTGCTTCAATTGTTTCTACGCGGTTATGCAGATAATAAATCTGTCCTCCGCGCGATATTTCTTGCAAGATCGCTTTTTTGATGATTTCTTTCGACCACGGCCTTACCAATGTTTTTACCGGCAGCCTGTGGGCGGGCGGGGTTTGGATTATACTTATGTTTTTCAAGGATGAGAGAGCCAGATATAGGGTTCTTGGGATAGGCGTGGCCGAGAGCGACAGCACATCTAAGGAGGCCCTTATTTTTATTAGCCTTTCTTTTTGTTTGACCCCGAATTTTTGTTCGTCATCAATAACCAGCAGCCCTAGATTTTTGAACTCTAAGTCGTTTGATAACACCCTGTGGGTTCCTATCAAAATATCTATTTGGCCGTTTTTTAAATTTTCTATAATGCTCTTTTGTTCTTTTTTTGATTGGAGCCGGCTTAGCAAAGAAACCTTTATCGGTATTTCTCCAAGCCTTTTTCCGAGAGTCTGATAGTGCTGGAAAGCTAAAATAGTGGTGGGGCAGATTAAGACCGTTTGGTAGCCCTGGTTAACGGCTTTGACCATTGTTCTTAAGGCCACCTCTGTTTTGCCAAAACCAACATCTCCGCAGACAATTCTGTCCATTGGTTCTTCTTTTTCTTCCAGATCTTTTTTAATATCCTCCATTGCCTGGGTTTGGTCAGGAGTTTCTTCATAAGGAAAAGTACTGGTTAATTGAGTATCAATTTCAGTATCTTGCGGATAACTGGAACGAGTGGAAATTTCTCTTTGAGCGTATACCGCCAAAAGTTCTTTTGCTAATTTTTCTGCCCCTTCTTTGATTTTACCTTTAGTTTTTATCCAAGCAGGCGAGCTTAATCTTGAGATTTTAGGTTCCGTAAATCCGATGTATCTTGAGAGTTTTCTTTCTAAGCCTTTCGGGATATAAAGTTTATCATTTTGGGCGTACTCTAAGATATAATAATTATCTGCAAAACCGGCCAATCTTCCTATTCCATGATCAAGATGGACAAGATAGTCGCCGGGTTTCAGGGTACCGAGTTGAGAATAAATTTTTTGGCGCTTGAGCTTTTTTTTGATTCTTTCTTTGACTTCTTTTTCATCTTCAATAGCCAGGGGCAGTTTTTCAATGTTTTCAATCAGGTTTCCGTAGAATTCAACCCTGACGGCATGTTTTGAATTTAACGGGAAAACGTCAATTATTCCCCCTCGCCGGGATAATTCCCCGGGTTCGGAAATGTTTTGAACATTTTCGTAGCCCATTTCATCAAGCTTTCGGAGAAATTCAGAGAGTTTAGTTTCTTCGCCTTTCTCTGCGTATATGGTGTTGTCCTGGAAGAATGGTTGGGTTTTTCTCGCCTCCAGAATCTTATTTATATTTTGTTCAAACCAAAAAGACTCCCTATCTAAAAAATACGGGGTGATACTTACTATTAAGATTTTATCAAGAAAATTTCTGTCGGCGCTTGACTTTTCCATCTGACTATGATATATAATAGAGTCAGCAATTTGTCAAAATTATTCAAAAAGTTCTTTGAAGGAGGAAA
>Ga0209541_10006344_pt1 | contig 20178 bp, 18 predicted proteins | sample RifCSPlowO2_01_FD_184027 | JGI IMG/M metagenome (GOLD analysis project Ga0209541, IMG submission 184027) | Groundwater microbial communities from Rifle, Colorado - Rifle CSP2_plank lowO2_0.1 (SPAdes) (version 2) | ecosystem: Environmental > Aquatic > Deep subsurface > Groundwater | place... | reverse complement strand
GAGCCGAATAATAAAACTGACGATGCGCCCCCACACATCGTGCTGCCCATACATGGGGACAAAAATATTTCGCACCCACAAACCGAGTCCGGCTGCAGCTGCAGTGTCAGCAATTGATGAACCGACGCTTTTCATGACCCAAAATAATCCGCGCGAATACCACCAGAGTGGTGCGGAAATGATTTCAAAAAAAAGTGAGAGGAACAATCTTCCCACGATGGGTGCGGTGTTCGCCATACGCGAAACCAGTATACCATTTATTTGACCGCAACTGAATGGGAGTCGGCGGTCACGTATTCAATATTGCGTGCGGACGAAAGTCCAAGCTCTGATACACGTTTTTGCAAATTGTGTGCTGATGATTCTTCGGCAATGTTTAAATCAAGTCGATACGTTTCACCGGTCAGCGATGATTTTCGCTCTGACAGATGTTTTAATTCAACACCGCGTGCGGATGCTTGGGTAATTTGAAAAAAATATATGACGCATAATACCGCGGTCAGTATCATGATGGCTGCACGCACTGGTCGTTTGTCGATCAAAGGTACGGATCGGGCTCTCATACTTTTTCAAAAATGCGTAATTTGCTGCTGCGAGACCGCGGATTATCACGGATCTCATCTTCAGTTGGGATAATCGGTTTTTTTGTGATCGCCTTCACGTCGGTTCGAGTGCTGATAAAACGTTTTACGATTCTGTCCTCCAGCGAATGAAACGTGATGATCGCAACGCGTGCGTTGTGCGGAATCGCTGTGGTGATGGTATTGAGCGCTTCACGAAGCGCAGCTAATTCATCATTCACCGCGATACGAAGCGCTTGAAACACTTGCGTTGCCGGATGTATCGCGCCGACGCGTGGCGCCACACTCACCACAATATTTGCAAGCTGCTGCGTCGTGGTAATAGGCTCGCGTTCACGCGCTGCAACAATTGCTTCTGCAATCTGTTCTGCGCGCCGCTCTTCACCATACAGTCGAAAGATGCGAATGAGTTCTCGTAGCGACGCAGTATTCACAATGTCACCCGCGCTTTCTGTGTTCTCCGACGGATTGAATCGCATGTCAAGCTGTTCGTTGGTCATGAAACTGAATCCGCGCCCACGTGTCACGAATTGTGTTGTCGACCATCCGAGATCAAGTAAGACGCGATCGATCGGTCGAACGGTATGAGTGGCAACGAGTTCGGGCAGATCTTTAAAATTACCATTCACTGCCAAAAATCTGTCGCTGAATCGCGTGAGGCGCTGCTCGACAAGTGGGATTGCTTCAGGATCGCGATCAATGCCGATGACTAATCCAGTTGGTCCGACAAGTTCACACAACAATTCGCTATGACCACCATCGCCGAGTGTACCGTCAACAACGACCATTCCTGGACGCACAGACAGCCATTCGCGGACTTCGCCGAGAAGCACCGGTCGATGGAATGATATTGGTTCCATACCGCTAGACGCCGAGTGAAACCAGTTGTTCCGCGATTTCACCGCTGTTTTTTTCGGCTCGCTCTGTATATTTTTTCCAAGCGTCTTCGCTCCAGAGTTCGACGCGATTATACAGGCCAGCGACAACCACGGTTTTTGATAAACCTGCATACGAACGCAGATATTCCGGAACGATCACGCGCCCTTGTGTGTCCGTTTCAACGTCCATTGCGCCCGCCAGCATGAGCCGCACAAACGCGCGCGAATTCGCCTGACTGATTGGGAGATTTGCCAGCTTTTGTGCGAGCAACTTCCATTCACTCAGCGGATACACGAACAAACAGGCATCAAGCCCTCGGGTGATCACTGCCTTTTTTAAAGAACTCCGAAACTTGGCCGGAATTGCAAGCCTGCCCTTTTCATCGATGGAATGTCGATATTCTCCGATAAACATGGTGCTTGCGTGTTATATGGGTGGCTCGTGGGTGGCCTGATCGAGAAGTTTCAATCGCCCCACTGTTCCCCACATATCACCATTATACGCCACAATCTGCCGCGCAACAATGTTGATGCCCCACCTGTGGATAAGATTTTTGTATTGCGGCTGCTTCGGTTCACGCGTCACGTTGCTCCTGCGGCAACGTGCGCTGTCTCTCGGGCGTGTCAGTTTCGCGATACGAAACGCCAAGCTGACGCGCCCTCCGAGACGAACCTCAGCCGCAACAATACAAAAAAATATTTTAACGCCAAAAAAAACTACTCCCTTTAATAATTTTCCAAAAACTTTTTGATCAAAATAGTGCGCAGCACCATTGCTTCGCGCTGATCCGCAGCGCACGACGCCAACAGACGCGCATCTTTTTCATTGACGTGGCCAATTAAATTTTCTTTGATAAAACCTTGGTTGTGCAAACTGGCACACCCATTCAATGCGTGTGTGATTGCAGGCATTGCTTTATCAATTGTTTTGACAAAACGCGCTTCAGCGCTTGTTTGGGATTCATATTCTTCGATCGTTGTGTGAATCCATGGATACACGCCGCCAAATTCTGTTTTGATGCGTTCGAGAGATTTCCGCTCTTCCTCTTCCTTGTGCGATAATTCTTTTTCGTTCACCGCGATGGTGTTCACATCCCCGGTATACACTTCAACCAAATCGTGGATCAACGCAAATTGGGCGATGCGCCCACGATTCAGCTCTGGTTTAAAAACGTCTGCAAATGCACAGGCAATAATCCCGAGCATCACCGTGTGATCGGTATCACTCTCCGGCGTGACACCATCAGCATGAAATGATGAGCGATTCGTATTTCCGAATTGCAAAATAAGCCGCCCAAGTGCGATGGTTTTTACGACCACTTCGTCGGTGAGATTAAATTTTTCTAGCAAAGATTCAGCGTGTAATTCCATACTGCGATAACTCTACAATACTTTCTCAAAAAAAAGAAGGGCGAAAGACATGTTCGTCAATCGCCCATGATGGATCCCCCGAGAGGACTTGAACCCCTGTCCACGGATTGAATTGTCCGCGTGTTCTCCCACTAAACTACAGGGGAAACGCAGCCGTACCGTACTGCGAACATTTCGAACAGAATATTCGATGCCAGCTGGCGAGCAGCCTCGCGGCGGCCATTCACTCACCAAACACGCTTGGTAGCGCACAAGTTACTTTCCGAAGCGGCTCGGTCTGAGCTGGGTGCGAAACCACCCGCCAGCTGGCAGAAATCATTTAATCACACAGTACTGGGGCCTGTCAATGCCTTATATAGATGCTTGACAAAATGTCGTTTTTATGCAATAATGGTTCGATCGGCGAATAATATCGCTTATCTGCGGTAAAAAGCGCTTAACACAAACACAATCAAGAGGAAGTCATGAACGTCAAGATTCTGTTCACCGTGGCTACTGTTCTGTTCAGCATCACCCTCTTCGTGAGCGCCTGCAAGGAGGAGCCACAACCGGTGGTGGAAGTGAACATCCAGCCGCCCCTTCCTGTCACGCCGCCGCACCCCCTGCGCTGCACTCTCGACGACACGTTTGGTCATCATGAGTTCAATCCAGAAAAGCGCTCGACCGTGATCGTGCAATTCAAGGAACGCGCGTCGAATGCAGAGGCCGAGAAACTGATGCGCAACCACGGAGCAATTCCTGCAAATCGCGCGGACCTATGGGCGTACGCGCACGATACGTTGCCGGAAGATGAAGAGGATACCGGCATCGTCGCCATCAACGCGACGTCTGTCACCGGTAGCCACAGGAATCCTGGCGTGTTGACGATTCGAAAGCGGATGTCTCAGGTGAGTGAACGTTGTCCGACACCCCGGATTCAGTGGACCATCGTAAACGAGCTGTACCATCTGAACCCGCAGGATGACAACTACCGGCGTTGGGCCGCTGGGACCCGCTTTCTCGGTGTGATACCGCCATAGGCATCAGTCAACCACCCGCACGGGGTCACGCACAGCACAAACGATGCTGCGCGTGACCTCTGTTTTTTATTCAGACATCAACTGAAATCCCTCATATTCCGCTTCTTCCGTTGATACGTCACCGCAAACCGATGCGCCTCATCGCGAACCTTCACAAAAATGTGGCTATACAGCCGCACCGCGCGATCCAACGCAACATTCCGGCGATCAAAAACAAAACGAATATTTTTCCGCGCTGCACCCTTCGCAATCCCCATAACGGACCGATCGATTTTATTTTCCTTTAATACTTTCATCACCGCATTCACCTGTCCTTCGCCGCCATCGATGAAAAAAATATCCGGCAACGGCCATTCCGCGTGGCGCAACCGGCGCATCAACGTTTCGCGCAGTGCGCCCGTGTCATTGCTCCGCGTGAAACCCTGAATTTCGAATTTGCGATATGATTTTTTTTCTGGCTCGCCGCCATCAAACACAACCATTGATGCAACCATGCCGGTTCCGGACAAATGGGAAATATCATACCCCTCAATACGACGAAATGGATTGACCACAAGACCGGCGAGAGGTTCGTCAACATCTCGGCCAATCAACGCCACATCCTGTATATGCTGCAGTGCAAACAATTCATTGCGCAACGCCGCAGCAGTTTCAAAATCTTCGACCCGCGCCGCGCGCCCCATGTCCCGAACCAACTGCGTCTCGAGCGTCGTCCGCTTACCATCCAAAAACAGCACCATGTGCCTCAAAATTTTCCGATACTCGCGCGGTGTTACTGCACGCGTGCACACCCCCGCGCACCGACCGAGCTGTGCATTAAAACATGGCCGCACCCGGCCGGGCACGCAATCGCTCCACGGAAAAATTCGCCGCAGCAAATCAAGCGCACGCCGTGTCAATGCAGCCCCGATAAATGGCCCCCATTGCTGCGGATATTTTCCGACCGCGCGGTCACCCAAATCCTCCAGCTCTTTTCCCCGCACCAACACCACGCGCGGATACTCGTCCGCAGTGAAACAAATCCACAAAAAACTTTTGTCATCTTTTAACAAAACATTGTACGGTGGTTTTTGATGACGAATCAGAGACGCTTCTTTCAAAAGCGCTTCCAAAACCGTTGGCGTTTCTATAAATCCGATCAATGCAATTTCATGAGCCACTTCTTCAATCGCGCGCGTCGCCCCACTCGCCCCCGCCCGAAAATACGAACTCACCCGCGATCGCAGCGACGTTGCCTTGCCCACGTACATCAGCGAGCCAACCGCGTCATAAAAAAAATACACACCCGGATTATCCGGAAGTTTAGCACGCGCGGCAACAGGGATCTTGGTGTTTGATTTCATGCAGGCGCATCATACCAAAAAAAAGACCGCCCATCGAGGGCGGCCATTTTTCTGCAATCTACAGTAATTGCTAGTACAATGCGACGTTTCTCCCGACCATTGAATCCGCGAATCGTGCCGTTCTGAATGAACGAACGATCAGCTTTTCAAGGTCATCGACGCGGATTTCATCAAATTCTTCGCCGCCTTTTTCAAGGGAGTTCCGAATCTGCTGAAGAATTGCGTCTGGCTTAACCAGCCCGAGCGCTACTTCGATCTCATCGATCAAATCGCCAATGCGATCCAATGATCCGAGAACCTCCTCAGCAACATCTTGTGTGATCTTACGGGCCGTTGCTGCACGCAGCGCTGCAATCTCTTCGTTCAGTTGCCCAAGCACCTCTTCTGCTTGTGACACATCTTCGTCAGCTACTTTTAACTTTTTGATTCGTGCGGTGTATTGCTTCACGCTTGCCTGCAATTTTCCAACTGCCGCACGCGCATTTGCAATTGAGGTGATGCCATTTGCAATATCTCTTGCTTCTTCAAGTGGTTCGAGAATGCTTGCATCAATGAAATCAAAGATGTCGTCTACTGAAACCGAACCGTCCTTGACCTGTGCGAGCGCTGCACGAGCATCAGCGACACGCTGAACCATGCGTTGCACCTGTTCTGTGTCATCAATGCCACGGCGTTTTGCCTGTTGCAATGCACCTTTTACCATTTTGTCGGTAACGGTCAGTTGACGATTCACCACCGCAATTGCCTTTGGCAAGCGGGACAACATCTCAAGTTTCGGGAACACTTCATTCATTTTTTCCGCCATGTCCGGAATTTGTTCCATGATGTCTCTCACTTCGTCATACGTTGTTGCTTTGTCAACCAGCTTTGCCATTTCAATTGCTTGTCTCAACAAATCAACTATCTCAGTGTCAACATTCACACCCTGCTTGGTCAACTTGTCAACCTGTTTCTTTTTCGCTTCAAGGCTGCGCAAGAACTGCTTTGCACCGCTCTTCATCTGCTGGAGCGCACGACGCTGCATCTTTTCGTCCATTTCACCCGGTGAGCCAAATGAATCTTGCAAGGCATCGCGCAGATCTTGCATGGTGTCCTGAAAATCTCGAAGTTTCTCCCATGCTGAACTGTCTGTCAGCTTCATGCCAGCCAATTCTTTTTGTAGATCCGCAATTTTTTTAATCAGCTCGTCGCTCTTATCTCGTTTTGCAATTCGCCCGAGTTCGTTCAATTCACGCACATATTGTTTGCGCATTCGCTCGATATCCCTGATCTCACGCGCAGTCAGTGGTCGGTTTTGAACTTCAACAGGCGGTTGATCAGGACCCGGCGGATACACGACGCTCGTGCCACAGGCCACGCCTTTTGGTTGGCAGTACCCCGTTCCCTTTCCTGAATTATCCGCGCACCAATTACCGCCGTTGTTCATGCAGTTCGTAATTTCATCTTTCTTCACTTCAATCGGTGGACACGATGCAAGAGTTGGTGCTTGTGAGCCGTTCGCACACATCACATAATTTTCAATTGGCGGACAGTTCTCAGTAATTTTTACCACCTTGCCACCTGAGCAAGTCTTAAATTCATTAATGACTTCAATCGGCTGTACCGTCGTGCTCCGACGAGGACATTTGTCGAATGAGGAAACAAACGTCTTGCCGTCTGGACAGGTCATTTGACCAGATGGTGAATATGTTTCACAGGTTTCGTTACTGCACCAACCGCCAGTTCCTGAATAATACTTGCACCACGATTTTCCCGCTTTTGAGCAATCAGCTTCTGTTGTTGGTGTTGCAGGACAGCTTGAAGCCGAGGGAACTTGCGTGTTATCCCAGCAGGTCATGTAGCCCGGTTTGTACGGTGCTGGACAAGTTCGGTTTGCACTTTGACACCATCCACTCGACATCGTGTACATGCCCGTTGATCCTGAACTGCTGTTTTCACACCATTTGCCATACATGTCTTCGCACGGTGCTTTCGTGTTTGGCCAGCCACCGCTATTCATCATTGGGGTGTCTGTTGGGCAGGTTGATCCAGTGGTTGCACACCATCCGCTTGAGGTCACCCCTCCTGACGTATAGGAGCTTACACACCACGTTCTTCCTTTTGCGGTACACGTGGCTTTATCATTCACCGGACAATTACCCGGCGTTGATGAGCACCAACCGGAGCCCATCGTGCTGCCTGATGTCGTTGGCGTGTAGGTGCTGTAGAAACACCATTCGCCACCTTGCGCCTTACACTCTGTGTCATTCGTTGCTGGGCAAGGACTTGCGCCATACGAGCACCATCCTGAACTTGTCGTTGATTTGCACCATTTCCCACCGCCCGTTGAACACTTACTCTCTTCTGAAATCGGTGTTGTTGATGTTGTGGTGTTTGCGTACGGACAGCTATCTGTACACCATGGCGAACCGCCGTATGGTGAAGAACACCAAATTTTATTCTGAGCCTTACATTCTGATTCAGTGTTTGCTGGACAAACGTAATTCTTATCTGCCTGACACCAGCCCGTTACACTTGACGTTGAATACGATCCAACAGACGTTGATGGTGCATATTTACACCATTTTCCTGACTGTGCTGAGCAATCTGCTTCGGTATATGCCGGACAAGTTGCGCTGCTGCCGTATGAGCACCAGCCACTCGCGCCATCAGAATTCTTGCACCATTTGTTGCCGCCACTGGTACATTTTTCCTGTTCAGACTGTGTGGTCGTTGTGGTTGTTGAATATGGACAGCTTGAGGTGCACCACGGTGAACCCCCTGTTGGCGAAACACACCATGTCTGACCCTGTGCTTTGCAGTCAGCTTCGGTGTATACCGGACATTTGTATGACGTGTCTGTCGACATTGAGCACCAGCCAGTGGCACCATCAGAATTTTTACACCACACATTTCCCTGCGCGGTGCAGTCTGATTGCGTGTATGCCGGACATTTCATGGTGGTGCTGTATGTACACCATCCCGTACCGCCACCGCTCTGTGGCAAACACCAGCTGTACCCTTGCGAGGTACAGGAGGCTTGTGGATCTTGCGTTGAGCTGGATGTGGTCTGTGCAGACGCGCTTCCAACTAAAAATGCTGCGGCACATAACACACCCATGAGCAGTGGGGCAATGCGTCGCAGCGAAAGTACTTGCAACATAACTTTTGAAATGAATAAAAATAACGAATTTGTGAATAGTATACCCCCTCACGTCTGATTGCGCTACTGCTTGTGGATAAACCGCGCGATTAATTCGATGTGTGGCGTGTGCGGAAACATATCCACTGCTTCCAGCGCCGTTAATTGATACACTTTTTGCAGCTCCACCATTTCACGCGCCAATTGTTCAAAATTGCAGGAGACGTATAGTAATTCTGGCGTTGGGTTTGCGCACAGCCACTCCACAACACGCGGATGCAATCCCATACGCGGTGGATCGATCACCACTGAATCTGGCTTAAATTTTTTGATAATTTCTGGACCACCACCGTCACCAGTTACCCACTCTTCCATTGAGGCTGCGGCAAATTCTGCTGCAACGTTGTTGACGCGGGCGTTTTCGCGCGCCAATTCAATCGCCGCTACGTCAAGCTCAACGCCAAAAACTTTTTTCCCGCGCGCTGCCAAGTCAATGCTGAAAAAGCCCATGCCACAATAGAGATCCAGCACACGCGCGCCGTGAACGTGCGCCGCAACGCGCTGCTGCAACAGAGCGGCACCGTCAGAATTTGTCTGAAAAAATGACGACGGAAAAATTTTGTAGGTGTAGTCATTAATTTTTTCCGTCAAAAATTGCGCGCCGTGGAGCAACCGCAGATCTTGCGGAATGGAAATGTCTGTAATCGTTGGATTAACCCCCCAATAAAGTGTTGTGCACGATGACTTAAGGCGGCGCACCAATTCTGGCCAGATTGCCGGATCGTGTTCAGCGCCACTCGTTACTACCATCACCATTCGTTCGCCGGTTTGCTTGCCTTCTCGGATCACGACATACCGAACGAATCCGGTGTAACGCACGTTGTTCCATCCTGCAAGATTGTGTGCAGTCATCCAATCTCGGACCAGCTGCAAAATTTCCGGCGTTTCTTTTGACAAAATAAAACATTCTTTGAGATCGAGCACGTCGCGCCACTTGCCAAATGGCTTGAGCCCAATTTCGCCGTTTTCGCCAACTGGGTAGTCCATGCGATTGCGATAGAACCATTGCTGTGGACTCGGGGTGATCGAGGCGATGTCGAGTCGTGCGGCAAGACCATTTTTTTCAAACGCCCGATTCACGAGCTGGCGTTTGAGCTCGAGTTGATCTGGATACGCAATGTGTTGCATAAGACAGCCACCACATTCCCCAAAATACCGGCATCGAGCTTTGATTTTGCTAAGTCCGATCGACAACTCATCGATTGCAGAAAGTTTCTCGCGTTTTGTCTTTTTCATGGCAAAACTGTATCAGATGTGTGATGATTATTCAATACCAACGAGTTTCAAATTTGTTATCCACAGCTTCGAGCAGACGACGACCCTTGACAGTGTTTTTGCGAGCGGTATAATCGCAGCAGTCATTCATTAATTTTACAACTATGACAAAGGGGGATTTTTTAGAGCTTATTCAGGGCGAAGCGTTCAAGGGTGCGGTGCAAGCGGCTGTTTCACCGCAATTTATTTCGCTGAGCGATGAAATGCGCGCATTTCGGGACGCAGTACTCACCCGAGAAGACACCACATGCAAGGAACTACACGCCATGCGAGATGAACTCGCCTCATTCAGCAACCACGTTCAACGCGTCGAACAACACGCAGGAATCGCATAAAAACCTGTCTTAAAACTACAGCACTTTCTTAAGATATTTTCCGGTCAAGCTATTTTTATTTTTGCTGACCGCTTCCGGCGTGCCCGTTGCAACAACGGTGCCACCTTCGTCGCCGCCACCCGGACCGAGATCAATAATCCAGTCTGCTGATTTGATGATATCAAGATTGTGCTCGATCACGAGCACGGTGTTACCGCGATCAACGAGCTTTTGCAAAATATCGAGCAGTTTTTGAATGTCTGCAAAATGCAATCCTGTTGTCGGCTCATCAAAAATATACAACGCGCGCCCGTGCGTCCGCTTGGCAAGTTCTGTCGCGAGCTTCACGCGCTGCGACTCACCGCCGGACAACGTTGGCGCTGATTGACCGAGTTCCAGATATTCGAGCCCCACCTGATTTAACATTTTTAATTTGTCATTGATCGCCGGAATATCTTCGAAAAATTTTTCCGCTTCTTCAATCGTCATTTTCAAAATTTGCGAAATATTTTTTTCCTTGTACGTCACCTCAAGCGTCTCGCGGTCAAACCGCGCACCCGTGCACACCTCACACGGAACCCATACGGTCGGCAAAAAATGCATTTCAATCGCAAGCTCACCATGACCTTCACAATGTTCGCACCGCCCGCCCGGCACGTTGAAACTAAATCGCGACAACCGATAGCCGCGCGCGCGTGCCTCTGGCGTTGACGCGAATAATTCGCGAATTGGCGTCCATGCGCCCGTGTATGTTGCCGGATTGCTGCGCGAGGTGCGACCAATCGCCGATTGATCGACCAAAATAATACGCTCAACATATTCGACACCACGCAATTGTTTGTGCTCACCGGTGGTGTCGTTTGTGTGGTTCAATCGTTTATTAATTGATTTGTACACAATGTCATGCACGAGTGTTGATTTCCCCGAACCAGAAACTCCGGTCACGCACACAAAACGGCGGAGTGGAATTTCGACCGCAATATTTTTTAAATTATGCGCCGTCGCGCCAATGACCCGCAACGTGTCATGAACTTTCTCGCGGCGCTTGAGGGGCAGCGCAATTTTTTTCTCACCGTTCAAATATTGTACGGTGAGTGATTTTGATTTTTTTTGAGCAAGTAATTTTTCCGTCGCGCCCTCAACCACAATTTCACCGCCGTGCACGCCGGCACCCGGACCGATTTCAACGAGATGATCAGAAACCCGAATGGTGTCTTCATCATGTTCAACTACAATGATCGTGTTTCCAATGTCGCGCAACTCGCACAATGTTTTGATCAATTTTTCATTGTCTGCTTGATGCAAACCGATCGTCGGTTCGTCGAGCACATACAGTGCGCCAACAAGGCGCGATCCAATCTGCGACGCAAGTCTGATGCGCTGTGCTTCCCCGCCTGACAGCGAACCGGCGAGACGCGCCAGCGTCAAATAATGGAGACCAACATTTAACAAAAATTGCAGCCGAGCCAAAATTTCGCGCATTGCCGGTTCGGCAATTTCGTGGCGTAACTCGTCGAGTTCGTCAAAAAACCAGCGTTCCAAAAATTTCTGCGCGTCGCGAATGGTGAGCGACGTTAGCTCAACAATATTTTTGCCGCCGATGCGCACCGCGAGCGCTTCTGGACGCAACCGCGCGCCGAGACACGCCGGACATTTTTTTTCTGAAAAGAGCGACTCAGTTCCCAGCCCCGTGCATATTTGACAGTTGCCGTAGGGCGAATTAAAACTGAACAAACGTGGTTCAATTTCAGGAAATGAAAATCCGTCGCGCGGGCATGCAAATGTTGTTGAAAAAATTTTTTCTGTTGTATCGGGAAACAAAATCGTCACCAGCCCACTGCTTTTGAGAAGTGCCGTTTCAACAGCTTCAGCAAGTCGTTGACGCTCTGATTTTTGTAAAGCCACGTCTTTTGATTGCGATATCCCGAGCACGGGAATCGTATCAACCACGACCTCAATCATGTGCTGTTCATACCGCCCCAGTTTGATCTGTTTTTTCAGCGAGTAGAGCGCGCCATCAACGCGAACTTCCATGAAGCCGGCGTTGTATAAGTCGTACAGCAGCTGATAATATTCACCCTTGCGACCACGGACAACTGGCGCGAGCAATTTAATTTCTCCCGATCCATTTTTTGGCAGCGCATCGATCACGAGCGACACAATTTGTTCGGCGGTCAACCGTTGAATTGGATCACCACACTGTATGCAATGCGGAACGCCGACACGCGCGAACAGCACACGCAAATAATCATACATTTCCGTAATCGTCGCAACGGTTGAGCGCGGATTTGCGCTGTGCGCTTTTTGGTCAATCGCGATGGCCGGTGACAACCCTTCGATTTCGTCAACGTCTGGTTTTTGCATGCCGCCGAGGAACTGACGCGCATACGCACTTAATGATTCGATGTAACGACGCTGCCCTTCGGCAAAAATAGTGTCAAACGCGAGTGACGATTTTCCGGATCCGGATAAACCGGCAAACACAATTAATTTATTGCGCGGTAAATCGAGACTGATGTTTTTAAGATTGTGTTCGCGTGCGCCGCGAATCCGAATGAAGTCCTGCATATGAATCGTCAAACCGCCGGACCTTTTTCAATGAGTGTCACGCCGCGCACGTCAAAATAAGCAAATGGTGACGCGAGAAAATCGCGCGTCCAATAGTAGAGACCTTGAGTGTACCACCGTTTGTCCGCACTGACGCCGTTCGCATCAACGCCGATCTTGTTGCACAAATACAGCGCACGCGGCAAATGAAACCGCTGCGTCACGAGTAGCACGTTTGAAAAACCTTTCACTTTCAAATTCGCACAGCTATCAAAAGTTCGGTATGCACCGCGATCAGCATAGATGACGTCATCAGGAACACCAGCGCGATTTAAATAGGACACCATCGCGCCAACCTCGTCAGATTTCCATGCGCCATCGTCACCCGTGACGATCAGTCCCATGACTTTTTTTTGCCGCAATAAATCGATAGCGGTGTCGAGACGATCCTGCAAGGCGACGTTTGGTTCACCTGTTTTCGTATCAATCGATGCGCCAAGCACGACGCCGTACACCGCGTCAGGCGCATCGGCCGCGAGAAATATGCGGTCTGAAAATGCGATGCGTACCTCACTCCCGAACGATACGATCAATACAATTGCAGCAGCAATTCCAGTGAGCGCGAACACAACAGCAGATCGCCGTACTACTTGTTTGGGTAACGAAAACTTCATGTGGGTAGTGTACTCTTTTTGTTCTGCTTGTTCAATTGTTTTTTGAGTGCCTGTTTGAGCGCCACAATTTCATCACGCAAAATCGCCGCAAGCTCAAATTGCAATTCACGCGCGGCCGTACGCATCTGCACCTCTTTTTCTTTCAATAGCTGTTCGATCGGTTTTCCACTTTCGACCAGCAAATCAAGTTGCGCCGCGGTTGACGGCTGGTCGCCATGCGCTGACGGCTTTTTGCGCCGCGCACGTGATGGATCCAAACCAAAATCTTTGATCAAATCGCGCACGGCTTTTTTGATCGTTTGTGGTGTGATGTGGTGCGCTTCATTATATGCCTGCTGTTTCGCCCGCCGACGATCCGTTTCCGCAATGGCGCGATTCAACGAATCCGTCATCTGATCTGCATATAAAACAACTTGCCCAGCCGCATTGCGCGCCGCACGTCCAATGGTTTGAATGAGCGCTGTTTCGCTGCGCAAAAAACCTTCTTTGTCTGCATCGAGAATTGCAACGAGCGAAACTTCCGGCACATCGAGACCTTCACGCAACAAATTAACGCCAACCAAAACATCAAAAACACCACGACGAAAATCTCCGAGAATTTGTATACGCTCAATGGTATCAATATCAGAGTGCAAATATTTGACGCGCACTTTTTTCTGCGACAAATATTCTGACAAATCCTCAGCCATTTTTTTGGTGAGCGTCGTCACCATCACGCGCTCGTCGCGCGCCGCACGTGCAACAACGCGCTCGATTAAATCTTGCACCTGCCCCAACTCTCCGGCGCGTGCCGTGACCGGACGCATGATAATTTCCGGATCAACGAGACCGGTTGGACGAATAATTTGCTCAACGACCTGCGCTGATTTCGTGCGTTCAAATGCGGCTGGTGTTGCAGAGACAAAAATTATTTGGCCAACGCGCATTAAAAATTCGTCGCCGGTCAACGGTCGATTGTCGCGACTCGATGGCAATCGAAAACCGTGATCAATCAACGATGTTTTTCGCGCCGAGTCGCCGCCTGACATTGCGCCGATTTGCGGAAACGTCACGTGCGATTCATCGATGACGGTTAAAAAATCTTTTGGAAAATAATCGAGCAGTGTGTATGGTGGTTCGCCCGGCGCGCGCCCGTCAAAATAGCGCGAATAATTTTCAACACCATTCACATATCCAATTTCACGAATCATGGTGAGGTCATAGCGCGTGCGGCGCTTCAACCGATCGGCTTCGACAATTTCGCCGCGAGATTCAAAAAATTTCAGTCGTTTCTCTAATTCATTCTGAATTTGTTGCAGTGCATGTTCGGTCTTAGAGGTATCGGCAAGATAGTGTTTTGCCGGAAAAATCCACGCGTCGCGCGACGTCCCGGCCACAGCACGCGTCACGAGATCAAACAGTTCGATGGTGCGGATCGTGCCACCGGAACCATCGATGCGGACGATGCGACCTTCTTCGATCGGTACAATGTCGAGAATCTCACCGCGCAATCGAAAGGTACCACGCATGAGCTCAACGGTCGTTCGTGTGAATTGCAACGCAATTAATTTTTTAAGAAGCGCCGCCCGATCAAATGCAGCACCAACTTCGAGATGCAACACGCTTTCGAGATAATTTTTTGGTGAACCCAATCCATAAATGCACGACACCGATGATACGATGATTACATCGCGCCGAGTGAGTAACGCTTGCGTCGCCGCGTGTCGCAAGCGATCGATTTCCTGATTGATCATCGCCTCTTTTTCAATGTAGGTATCGCTCCCCGGCATGTATGCCTCTGGCTGATAGTAGTCGTAGTACGACACAAAATATTCAACGGCACTTTTGGGAAAAAATTCTCGAAATTCATTACACAGCTGCGCGGCAAGCGTTTTGTTGTGCGCAATCACGAGTGTTGGTCTTTGTGTCTGTTCAATGACGCGCGCGATCGTGTGTGTTTTGCCTGTTGCGGTTGCTCCCCACAGGGTCTGCATCCGATCACCGCGCGTTACGCCGTTTGTCAATGCCAAAATCGCCTGCGGTTGATCGCCGGCAGGCTGATATGGTGCTTGAAGTTTAAATAGCTGATCAATCGGCACTTTTTTGGTCATATAATGGCCTGTTGAGTTGTTTCTTCTGGCGCGAGGGGTCAGCAACGCGCTTCAGAAACAGCTCAACAGGCCAATTGTCTAACAAAATGTCGATATGATCAAGCTCACAACTTAAACTTCAATTATCTGACCTGATCGCGCCGCTTCGCCATTGATGTGATGCCGTGTGCCGAGCAGACGCACAAATTCTTGCGCTGCCGGTGGATCCGCATGCACGACTGCAGCGCGCGCGGGGCGCGAAGGGCCACTCGCAATCCAACGCAACAGTTTTTCTTGATCCCCGTGTGCAGAATATGAATCAATGCGCGCGATCTCACACCGCACCGGAATCTGTTCACCATTAATCGAAACACTGCCCGGCCTCTCAACGATTTTTCGCCCGAGCGTACCTTCAGCTTGATACGAAACGAGCAACAACGTCGAACGCGGATCTGGCAGATAGCGCATCAAATGGTGCGTGATGCGCCCGCCAGACAACATGCCAGAGCCGGCGATAATTATTTTTGGATTTGGCGCGCTATTAATCAATTTTGATTCAGCAACAGAACGCGTGACGTGCAGCCCGGGAAAATCCAAAAAATCATCGCCGCGCTTCCACATCGCTGCAGCAGCAGTATCATAGTAATTGGTGAACCGACGATATAATTGATTCGCCGCAATGGCGAGTGGACTGTCCAGATAAATCGGCACATGGGGCAGCGCACGATCATGCTCAATGAGCGTGTTTAATTCGTACAAAATTTCCTGCGTGCGCTCAAGCGAAAATGCCGCGATCATGAGCGCTCCGCCGCGCTTGATCGCGTCAATAATGGTTGCGCGCAAATCTTCTTTGCGATTTTTGCTCGCCACGTGCAATCGATCGCCGTACGTTGCCTCGGTCACGAGCAGATCGCACGCAACGAGCGATTCGGTTTCGCGAATTATTGGCACGTTATCATTGCCAATATCGCCGCTGAATACGATGGTGCGATCGCCGGCATGCACCTCAATCCATGATGAACCCAAAATATGTCCGGCATCATGCAAAATAATTTTGACCTCAGGTGTGCATTCAATAACACGACCATATGGCACACCATGAATCGCCTGCATCGCCCGTGCAACGTCCTCGGCTTCATATAACATCAGGCGACCATGGCGCGTCAATTGGCCAGTCATGATTTGTAACATGTCATCCCACTGCAATTTGATGAGCTCCCCCGTTGGTTCTGATGCATACACCAGCCCGCGGTAGCCGCGATTAAACAGTTGCGGCACACGACCGCAATGATCAATGTGCGCGTGCGTCACGACCACTGCGGCAAGCGTCGTTGGATCAAATGGAAATGGCGCATGCGATCGCTCGTCCGCGAGTTCCGTGCCTTGAAACAAGCCGCAATCAATTAAAATTTTTGTAGCCCGATGTTCAATCATGAAACAGGATCCAGTGACTTCGCCGGCCGCACCAAAAAAATGAACTTTCATATGTGCTGGCAATTATACGCTATTTCTGATACACTATCGAACGCATATGCGCCAAAACGCTTCACAACAAACTGTTCAGATTCAAGAACCAACGCTCAAAGAATTTAAAAAGCGCAGCAGCGGCTGGCTGACCGGCAGTTGCGTCACCGGATCCGGCTGTGTCGTGCTCTTTATCGCCGGTGTCTATATCACCTTCCGCATTGTCGCAGGCAGCGGTCCGAATGTGCTCACGAATTTTCCGCAGGATTTTCCGCGCGACATTCCACAAACAAATCCTGACAAAATAATTAAGATTGTTGAAATCGGTGCAACGAATAAATCGCGCGCGCTGTGGATCGCAACGGCGTTGCCACGTTTGCTCGCGTCGCCGGTGCTCTCTGAAATTAATCCAGACGCCGCGATCACCGAGGAACGCGATTCTCTCGGACGCGTCACGTTTCACCGTGAACTCACCCGTGCAAATTATCTGTCCTATTTGGGAATGGATGGCGGGGGCGATGGAACAAAAACAGTGGTGGCAACGTGGAATGGGATCAAGGCATACCCGTCGATTTTGGCGGATTCAGTCGAAAAGCAAATGCTCAAAGCAAACTATGAAACGCGTACTGTTGAAAATGCCGGCGCAAACGCAGCCGCGTTCAGTTTTTCAAAAGGCACAACGAGCGGCATATTCCGCGCAATCGACAAGCAACCGGATGAATCGGGTATCGAGTTTGTTGAAATGATTGTGAATTATTAATCGAGAGCCCATCTCAAAATTCAGGCGATGACAATCCAACAACTGCTCAATCACACGTCGCACTCAATCACCACGGCAGCGGTGGTGCTCGGCGGCGCTTCACTTTTGAGCAAAGTTTTGGGGCTCGTGCGCGATCGATTGCTCACCCACACCTTTGGCGCCGGCGCCACACTCGACGCGTACTACGCTGCGTTTCGCGTACCGGATTTTTTGTATAACTTGTTGGTGCTTGGCGTGTTGTCAGCCGCATTTATCCCACTGTTTTCCGATTTTTTCTCGCGCGATCGAGAGCGCGCGTGGGAATTCATGAATCGCACGATCACGACGTTGTGCGTTGCGCTCGCCGGTATTGCCGCACTATGCATTTTGTTCGCGCCTGCACTCATGACCATCATTGCGCCGGGTTTTGATGGTGAAAAATTCGACAACGCCGTAGTGCTCACGCGCATCATGATGCTATCGCCCGTGCTACTCGGCATTTCTGCCGCAGTGGGCGGCGCGTTGCAATCACTCAAAAAATTTTTCATCTACGCGCTCGCGCCCATCATGTATAACGCTGGAATTATCGTCGGCGTGCTTGCGTTCGTTCCGATTTTTGGTATTCGCGGACTTGCCATTGGCGTTGTGCTCGGCGCGCTTCTCCATTTGTTAATTCAACTGCCCACGCTCGTATCTTCTGGCTTCCGGCCGCATGTTGTGTGGGGCTGGCACCACGCAGATGTACGATCACTCATGCGCCTGACGGGTCCGCGCATGATCGCGCTTGCGGCAGCACAAATTAATATTGTGATTTTAACGGTCTTCGCGTCAACGCTTGGCGACGGCGCGGTCGCGGTGTTTGATCTTGCAAATAACATTCAGTCGTTCCCCATTGGAATCATTGCTATTTCATTTGCGGTGGCAGCGTTCCCGATCATGAGTGAATTTGCCGCGGCTGACAATCCAGATGGGCTCGCAAAAACGCTCGGCTCAACGTTGCGACTCGTGTGCGCTTGGATTCTGCCGGTCGCTGTACTATTCGTCGTGCTGCGCGCGCAGTGGGTGCGCATTATTTTGGGATCCGGCGCGTTTGACTGGAACGCAACGATCGCCACGGCCGATGCGCTCGGATTTTTCAGCCTCGGTATGCTCGGTCAGTCGCTCGTGCATGTGTTAGCGCGCGGATTTTACGCGATCAAAGATACGCGCACACCGGCGATTATCGGATTATCGAGCGTTGTGCTGGGAATTATTTTGGCGTTTGCGTTTAAGGGTTCGCTCGGCGTCAGCGGACTCGCACTTGCGGTTGCCGTGCAGTCGTCGGTCAATGCCGCAGCGCTCTGGTTTATGCTGCATCGTCGCATCGGGTCACTTGCGAGTGATCACACATTGCATACGTTGTATAAATTGAGCATCGCCGCACTTGCAATGGTTGGGGTTACGCAAGGTTTAAAAATTCCAATCGCATCGATTGTTGACACGCACACATTTGTCGGAATTTTTTTGCAAGCAGCTGGCGCATCGCTCGGCGGGATTATTGCGTTTTTGGGAATTGGATTATTGTTAAAAATTGAAGAAATTTTTGGAATGGTTGATGCGCTGAAAATTCGCGTGAAGAAGGTGGCAAGTGTGTTGCCGATTGATGTGAGTGATGTGAATGCACAGCACTAGTTGCTGTACGGAGTTTTCTTTGGTTCAGGAACACACTGCAGAAATGAAAAATTTCCTTGTTCGTCCTCGTCGCATGAATCAATTTTATGTTACGCATAAAAAAACTCATGCGACTGCGGGTTTCCCTCACCGAAGAAAACTCCGTACGACAATTACTGCAGTCTGCTAATACATTCGGATGCCAAACCACGAAGCGACAGTCTGCCCGAGTCCGCCGAGTCCTTGCATGCGATACACTTGAACGCAAATGATGATGAATGCGATGACGCCAACCACACTCCCAATCATCATGCGCATGCTGGAAAATTTCATCTGAAATTTGCTGAGTGGGTCGAGTTGCGGCGGTTGCGGTTGTTTTGGTTGGGGCTGGTTCATAGTGTAAAGAATTATAGCATAAAAAAATCACCGTCCTCCCCGAGCGATTTTGTCAACCCCTTGACGCTCACACCGTCATGGGTTATAGTTGCCCCAGTGCTTGATGTGGGTTCGCCCAATTACGGCTTTCCGCTGTTGCCAAGCGCTAACAAAAAACTGCTCACAGAGCAGTTTTTTGTTTAATCTTCCTCGGGGTTGCCGAAATGATATGTTCGTTCACCTACAACACCGCCTCCCCAATATGGAATGATGCTCCAGAAAATATATTGTCCGCCGTCAATTTGCTTTACAATTACACGCACACGGATCTCATCAAGAATCGCAACAAATTCATAAAACATGCAGCCGACCACCATCCATTGCGTACGTGAATTACCGCACTGTTTCCCATATTCCTCCCTTAATATGTTAGATGCGCTATTTTTATCACGCGGGCAAATCTTTGTCAAAAAAAATCACCGCCCTCCCCGTGCCGCCGTGTGGTGGTTTGGGGAGGACGGATGTTGCGAACGTGCAGCGCGCTACTTGGCCAGCACTTTGAATGCCATTGCCGCGATCAGAACGCCGATGTTCAAGAGCAGTGCCGCAATGGACTTGCGATACCCCTCGAGGTAGCGCTCACTGCAATCGCTGCCGCAGTTGACGGTCATGCGCGCGCCCTCGGCTTCATGGCGGGC
>Ga0209541_10006342_pt1 | contig 20180 bp, 18 predicted proteins | sample RifCSPlowO2_01_FD_184027 | JGI IMG/M metagenome (GOLD analysis project Ga0209541, IMG submission 184027) | Groundwater microbial communities from Rifle, Colorado - Rifle CSP2_plank lowO2_0.1 (SPAdes) (version 2) | ecosystem: Environmental > Aquatic > Deep subsurface > Groundwater | place... | reverse complement strand
TTCAAGCACTGAAAGCGCGCCGTGGCGTTTTGAAAGTTTTGATTTATCAGGCGCTAAAATTAAAGGAATATGAGCGTAAACCGGTACGCCAAAACCAAGTGCCTCAATAATCAAAATTTGCCTTGGCGTATTGGAAATATGATCTTGGCCGCGAATTACGTGGGTAATGCCCATTTCATAATCATCAACCACAACAGCAAGATGATAGAGCGGCGTTTGAAAATTTTTGGCAATAACAAAATCTTTTAATTCTGTAGTATCAAATTCAATTTCGCCTAAAATAAGATCGTTAAATTTTACTTTTTTATTTGGATTTCTGAAACGAATAACATTGTCTTCCGCGACATAGGCCAGATCTTTTTTTACTAATTCATTTAAATATTTTTCATAAACGGCAGTCCGCTCTGACTGGCGGTAAAATTCATCATGATTTAACCCAAGCCACTTTAATGATTCTAAAATATCCGTTTCAAATTCTTTTTTGGATCTTTCTTTGTCGGTATCTTCAATGCGCAAGATGAATTTGCCATTATTTTGCTTAGCAAAAATATAGTTAAAAAGCGCCGTTCGAGCGCTCCCGATATGAAGCGTGCCGGTTGGACTAGGTGCAAATCTTGTCACTACGTTCATGATCTAATTATATAATAAAAACGATATATAAAAAAGCCGTTTTTAACGGCTTTAATTTAATAATTTAACCAAATTTTGCACTTTTTTCTGGTCAAGTTCTGTAAAACTTTTGCTGATGCCGGTCGCCACCAGAAAACAATCAACCAAATCAGTATAGTTTTTCACATTTTCAGGCGTAATCCCGCTGGCTACCGCCAATGGAAAATCACCAATGGCTTTGCGCATCGTTTCTATTTTATGAATATCTGGCGCTTTACCTGTTGCAACTCCGCTTGTCGTTACAACATCCATGTAATTTTTAGCAAGCGCAGAAATTTTCGGAAGATTCTTTTCGGGTGTATGATATTTGAAATCAACTCCACCAAAATAAAGCCCGTCCCAAATTTTTCTGGTTGTTTTTAAAAATTCCCAATTTGACTGCGCATAAGACAAATCCTCTTCTCTGACGCCAGCATTATCAACCCAAAGACCAGAAGCGGTAACCGGCACCAAATTGACAGCGGCATGAGCAGAAAGCCGCAGAAGATTTAATCCAATAAACGGTATTGGAAAGATGCTTTTTACCTCATGAAAAATGTCATTAATTGCCATGGCAGTCATGCTGTGATTTATCAGAAAAACGCCATCAACTTCAGCGTCATAACAAATGCGCAAATTTTTTTCAACTTGTGCCAATGATTCTGCGTGAATAACGACAAGAAGCGTGTTCTTTTTCTTAAAGATATCTCGGTATTTTTTCATAAAAAATGGTTTAAGTTAAGGAATATTCCTAAATTACTTTAGCACTTTAAGAGAGATTTCGAAACGTTGACAAACATTATAATTCTTGTTATACTTTCATCAGTTTTAATTCTACTGTCTATGGAAGCAATCAGTTCTTTTTCAAAAGAAAATAGTTTTTTATCAAACTTTTTTCCACTAAAAGTCCCCGTTATTTTTGAGGGCCTTCCCTTCTTTACTGTTGAGACCGCTTATGTTGCCGCTAAAACTTCTGATGTCAATAAAAGACACGAAGTCAGCAAGATGAAGCCGGGTAAAGCAAAAAGAATAGGTGAAGAAATTTTTAAACTCGCTCCTAACCCGAATTGGTCGGATGAATTTCGCCTTCAATTGATGGAAGATTTTGTTTTTCAGAAGTTTTCCAGAAATGAAGACCTGAAACAGCTACTTTTAGCAACTGGAGATTGTGAAATTATTGAAGGAAATCATTGGCACGATAATTTTTTTGGTGTTTGCAATTGCGGAAATTGCCCGCCTGAAAAGTTAAGACCGAAAGAAGAGCAAAATCATTTGGGGGAAATTTTAACAAAAGTGCGCGAGCGCTTAAAGGGAGGATGAAAATCCTCTCTTTTTTAATTGATAAAAAGTTATTTTAAATTTCTTGACCTGTCAACAGTTTTACTATAGAATAAACTCAGAAATTTCTTAAACAATAATATTCAATTAAACTATTAACTTTTAATCCAGCAAAGATGAGAAAACTAGAAATTGATATCCAAACTCTTGCCTTACAAGAAGTCAGTCGTTTTACTGAAGCCAGTGGTTTTTTCCAAAGACCGGGCGATTGTCTTTGTATAGCAAGCTACTTCCCCGATAAAGAGAAAATCGCTGTGGAAGTAAGTTTTTGGTCAACTGGTAAATTTCATTCGCTTAAAATCAGACATTCTTTAAATTATTGCCGTTCGTTTAGTAATCCTGAAGCAGATATTTATATAAACTTGCAAGATGGAATTTTTAATGATGTAAAGTGCTACATTAATGTCAATCGTAACTACAAAAACCATTCTGAACCGCCTAAGTTGTTGGAAATTAAAAAGGCATGGCCTGATTCCTTGCCTAAGTTAAGTATTTTGCTTAAAAAAATTGGTGAATACTTAAACGAGCGCGAAATCATAGAATTCATTCCACAAATGGAATTAATTGAAACACGCGGCACAAAACACAACGCCACACGAAAAGTGCATTATTTATAGCCTCATAGATTGGGGCTTTTTTTAATTCACATTGCAAATAAAAAAAGAGGGTTAATTCCCTCTTTCTTAATTAGGTGCGCCCGGACCATCGTCTGTTTTTCCTTTTGGATAAGGAGATAAAATATTCAAACCACAATCAGGGCAAATTGTTAACCATGTTTGTTGTCTGGTTTGAAAATATGGAAATGGTGTTAAAACGCTTTTAACTTTAGCAAGATTTTTATGTTTGCACTTGCTTTGAATCTCTTCAAGTTGTTTCTTCGCTGAATTAAATTTATGATAATGAATTTTTATTTCTTCCTGAAGTTTCTTTATAATTTTATTCATATTTCTGTATGTTTAGGTATTATTTAATGAACTGGTTATATAAAAATATTACCTTAGAACGCTATCGTTGTCAATAAAATTTAGTTGACAACTTAATAAAGACATGTTAATCTAATAAAAGATTTCTTTGGAAAACTCACTCAATGTTTAACTCAATTTAATAAAACAAAAATGACTGATTCAGAAACACTTGATAAAGCCCTGTATGATCAGGCAAAAATTTACGGGAAAATTGCTTCTGCTATCCAGGTGGCGAAACTATGCACACCCGAAGTTAAGGAGTTAATTACCCATCGCAACATTTTACATGCATTTGATTTCATTCAATCGTGCATTAATCCTCTTCTGGAACCACTTAGGTCTCGCAAAGAAGATGAGGATAATTTTGTAAAATCAATTGGCATCATTGAGACAAACGCAACTTTAATACTTCATTATCTTAGCGAATGCCCCGCAGCGAGTTTCGTTCATGAAGAATTAACACAAGTTGTTGCTCTTGCCTACCAGAAATGGCTTGGGCGCTGAAAAAGAATAATTTTTAAAAAAGGAGTTTGTTTAAGGAGGATAGAGAAATCTAACCTCCTTTTTTATTTAAAAAGTTTTTTACTTCTCATGCTCGAGTGCAATTTTAATCACCTCCCGCGCAATGAGAAGCGCCGCATCACGTTTAACAAAAAGAGCTGCGCTTTTCTTCATCTCTTCCATTTTTTCTGGACTATTTAATATGTTTTCAATTTCTTGCAGTAAAATATGAGGCTTCAAATTAGATTCATCAATGACCACACAAGCGCCGACTCTGGCGTAATTGAAAGCGTTATGACGTTGATGATCAGCATGAGCGTTTGGAAGCGGAATCATTATTGACGGAAGCCCCCAAGAGCTAATTTCAAAGATCATACTGCCAGCGCGGGAAATCACTAATTTTGCCGCACCAGCTGCCATTTTAAGTTCTAGTTGATTTAAAAATGGCATTGGTAAATAACGGTCTTTATACGCTTCTGGCACAATTGTCTTCGCCCGAATTTTTATTTCTTCAATATTTTTCGGGCCGACTTGATGAATCACTTGATATTTAGAAACTAAATCCGGCAGAATTTCCAAAACAGTTTCGTTAATTGCCGCTGCACCTTGTGAGCCGCCTAAAACTAAAATTACCGGCAGTGTGCTATCCAGTTTGAAATATTCAAAAAATCCTTCTTTAGCCGGGAGCAGTGTTTCGCTCCTGATTGGATGGCTCGTCCAAGCGATACTGTCTTTTGGGAAATATGTGCCAGCTTCTTCAAAAGAGACAGCAACTTTTTTAGCAAAACGGCCAGCCCAAAGATTGACGCGACCGGGCACACTGTCTGACTCATGAACTAAAACAGGGATTCGTAAAATTCTTGCCGCAAAGAGCGTTGGGAAAGCATCATAACCGCCCTTCCCCACGACAACATCAGGATAATTTTTATAGAGCTTCCAAAGCGCGGCAAAAATTCCGCTGATCGCTTTTGGAAATTCTGCCAAATTAAGCCGACCGGAAGGCACTTGTTCGAAAGAAATGCCATTGTCAAAAAGCGCGTCCTTATCATAAGGCCGAGAACCAAAATAAATTAACTTAAGATCTAAAATCTTTTGTTCGGCCGCGGCCGCTTTTAATTTTTCAGCAATGGCAATTAAGGGATAAAAGTGGCCACCCGTCCCGCCGCCCGTTAAAACTATTTTCATGTTTTTTTACAAAATTTAGAAATATTTAATACAATACCCAGTGCGGCAAGCGTCATAAAAAGCGAGGTGCCGCCGTGACTTATAAGCGGCAGCGGCACGCCGGTTAATGGAAAAACGGCTATTATCGAAGCGATATTGAGAAACGCTTGGGCACTAATCATTATAACAATTCCCGATGCTAAAAGTCTACCGAATATATCGGGCGCCAGTGTCGCAATACGGAGTCCCCGCCAAGCGAAAATAAGATAAAGCAAAACAATAATCGCGCTGCCGACAAAGCCAAACTCTTCGCCAATAACCGCAAAAATTGAATCACCTTGGGGTTCCGGCAAGTAATTAAATTTTTGAACACTCTGGCCAAAACCTCGGCCAAAAGTTCCCCCGGAACCGATAGCAATTAATGATTGCTGGATTTGATACGAACTGCCAGTTGGATCTTTCGATGGATCAAAAAAAGTTTTGATTCGATCCATAAGATATGGTTGGGTAAAAATCAAACCACCAAGCAAAATAGCAACACCAAGACAAATCCATAAAATTCGACGCCAAGAAATCCCGGTTAAAAGAAACATAGCTATGGCAGCGATAAAGATTAAAATAAAACTTTTCGTGTCAGGCTGTTTGAAAAGAATAAATGCTATAAGCCCCAAAAGAATCACAAAAGGCAAAATTCCATATTTAAAGTTTTCAACTTTGTTTTTCACCCAAGAAAGCCAGCTGGCAAAATAAATCAGGAATCCGATTTTTAAAAATTCAACCGGCTGAAAAGAAATGAAGCCAAAGGTTACCCAACGAAGCGCGCCGCCGTGGCGAAAACCGAGGCCGGGCACAAAAACAAGCAACGTTAGCCCAATCGAACCAATCAAAAACCAAAAAGCATATTTGCGTAAAAATTTATAGTTGATTCGGTAAGCCGCGTACATTGCAATCGCGCCCAAACCAAGGCCAAACACAAGTTGATTAATTAAAATACTGTAAAATTTAGATGGATTCTTAGCCAAGACGCCCATCGAAGCTGAAAGAAAAACAAAAACGCCGATCACAGCCAGCGTTATTATGATACCTAAAAAAACTCGATCAACGCTTTGACGCTTCATATGCTTTTATTATGTCTTTATGGACTTTTTCAATAGATTGTTCACCATCAACCACCCGAACAATAAATTTATTATCTTTAAAATATTTTATGACCGGCTTAGTGTCTTTGAGAAAAACATCATAGCGCTTAGCGATCATTTTAGGCTTATCCAAAGAACGACTGACGATCTTTGAACCATCCCAAGGACATTTTTTGACATTCTTAAATTCTTTTAAAACAAACGGGATTGGATGGCGATTGGCAACGCAAATTTTTCTGACGCTATTTCTTCTGACCGATTCTCTTTTTGTCAGCTTAATATAAAAAACAAAAATATTTTTTTTACCAAAACATTGTTCTAAAATCGGTATATCAATTTTCGCTTCAGCAAGCATTCGCGGTGAACCGGAAAAAACAACGCCGAGCCCTTTTCGGCAAAGATTTCTAATTTCTTCTAAAACAACTTTGGCAACTATTGTCGGCGTAACAAGCTTCCCTGTATCATATAATTTTTTTGCTTCTTTTAATTCTTTTGTTTTTGGCTTTTTCAATTTACGCTCCAGAATTTTTGAAGTTTCAAAATGAACGACTTTAAAACGCTTCGCTAAAACCTCGGCTTGAGTTCCCTTCCCACTTCCCGGCGCACCAATTAAAACAAAAGCTTTTTTCATGATATAAATGCCTATGATACAAATGCAATAATTACTCCTAATATCGCAAAGACGACTGAAATAATCCAATACCTCATTGTAATCTTCGGGCGCGACCAACCAAGCGATTCCAGATGATGATGAAACGGTGCAACTCGAAAAACTTTTTTCTTAAAATATTTTTTAGAAATAATTTGGATAAAAGACGACAAGCTCGTAACGACGAGCATGATGCCGATAACAGGCAAAAGAAGCACTTGATCCGTCATAAAAGCAACAATTGGCAGTGAAAAAACAAGCGCCATCATACCGGTCTCGCCTAGATAAAATCTCGCCGGCGGAATGTTAAACCAAAGAAAAACTAAAAGCGCGCCTAAAATAGCGGCGCAGAATGCGGCCAGGTCGAGCTGGTTTTGAAAATAAGCAATGGCGCCAAAAGCGGCGAAAGTAGTTGCCATAACACCGCCAGCTAGCCCATCAATGCCATCGATCACGCCGGAAGAAAAAGTCCCAAGAAAAACTAAAATAAATAAAGGCACGATCCAGAAAGAAAGATCCCAATCACCATTGAAAGGAATATGAATACTTGAGACACCTAATTTATTATAAAACCAAAGTCCCGCAATTAAACCAACAACGGAAACAATAACAACCATCAAGCGTCGTGGAAAACCATTTCTAAATATTCCTTTTTTGATATAGATAGTTAAAAGATCATCAGCCAAGCCAATGAACGCGCCAGTAAATAATGCAAAAATCGGCAGCCAAGTTTGACTGCGTGACAAGAAATCAAGTTTGATAGTAATGATATGAGGAAATATTTTAGAAATTAGATAAATGATTAAGGTAGTTGCTAATACTGAAAACCAAAAAATTATTCCGCCGGGTCTTGGAGTTTTGACTTCTTCTTCAGCATTATGAAGTTTTTTATAATTCTCTGAAATTTCTTCACTAGCCGGCAGATCAGTATCTTCTTTACGAGATGTTTTTTTCCAAAGTTTGTATTTGTAGAAAAAATGTGTGAAAAAAGGTGTTGCAAAAATACCAATTAAAAAGGCAATAATAGCGGGCAGAAATACTTTAATTAAATTAGCAGGCATGCTAACATTATAACACAATTTCAATTTGGCCCTATCGTCTAGCCTGGTCTAGGACACAAGCTTCTCAAGCTTGGAACTCGGGTTCAAATCCCGATGGGGTCATCCAACCACTTCCACTTTCTTAACCTCTTCCATCTTTTTACGCTGAATATCACTTATAGTATTCCTAACATCTTCCGGTCTCGCAACATTTCTAATCACGAATTCCCTTGTCGCGCCGGCTGATTCGACGTAAACATTGCCAATACCAAGCAAAGAATTAATAAAACCTAAAACTTCCATTTTTATGTCTTGAATATTTTCAAGCCGGAGTTCAGCAATATCGCGTCGAAATAAACTTTTCTGTTCAACATCAATAATTCTTTTATTTGTCAAAATCCAAGTATCAAGAAAATAATTGGTGCCGACAATAAGAATCGCGAAGAAAATAAAATCAAGCCAAACGATATACAAAATATCTAAAAGGCCTTTTACTTGTTCGAGCCAAACGAGCCATTCTTTTGGTAGAAAAGAAATTAACAAGGGAATAAAGGCAAGCGCGATTAAAAACACAAAATCAATCAAAAAAGAAAACCAATGCTTTCTGAAAATTTTGACAATCTCTTCCCCTTCTTCAAGACGAACCGCGCCTCTTGCCCTGTATTTTCCCCAGTGATATAAAAGAATTAAAGCAATAACAATGCTAAACACAATCGCAATAAGAATTATTCCGCCTAAAAATATTTTATTATTTAGAAATAAAATTATTTGATTAATATCGGGAATATTCTCTGGTAAAATCATGTAGAATATTATACTATAAAATTAAAAGAAGGGCCTGTAGTATAGTGGTAACACGCGTCCATGGCATGGACGAGTCGGGGGTCCGATTCCCCCCAGGTCCATAAATAAAAGCGCGTATGGTTTAGTGGTAGAATGCTTGCTTCCCAAGCAAGAGACGGGAGTTCGATTCTCCCTACGCGCATCATAAACTTATCTAAATAAACCTTTCAAAAACTTCCAAAAACCTGATTCTGATCCAATAGCATTAGCGGGCTGATTTTTATCTTCCACAATTATCACTTCCCCTTCACCCGGTTTTTTAAAAGAAAATTTTTCTCTGATCAATTCTTCTTGACCGATTTCTGTCAAAAGTTTATCTTGTTTTTCCCCAATATTTTCCATTCGCTCTTTGATTCGTTTTAATTCTTCCGCAGCAATCCTTTTATTTTGTTTCGATTCTTGTTTCTTTTTAACCAAACTTGGCAGACCAATTACAATGACAACCGTAAAGAAAAGGAGAATTAACGCAAAAAACCACGAATAGAAAACTCTTTCCTTGTTTCTTTTGAGCCCGAGCATATTATAATCTTAACAAAAATTTAGAAATAAGCTATGATTCTCATCATGATATTTGGAAAGAAAAATCAAAAAAGAATGCGAGCTATTTGGATTGTTATATCAATCCTAGTCGTTGTCAGCATGATCTTGCTCTACACCCCTATTTTTCAATAGAACTTACTTTTTCATCATCGCAATAAACACATCTTGCGGGATATTTACCTTGCCTAAGGCTTGCATTTTCTTCTTGCCTTTTTTCTGCTTTTGCCAGAGCTTCATTTTGCGCGTTCTGTCGCCACCATAAAGGTAGCCGGTAACGTCTTTTTTAAGTGCCGGCAGTGTTCTTGAAGAAATAATCCGACCAAGGCCATGAGCTTGGATTTTTACAGAAAACCATTGCCGAGGCAATATGTCATATAGTTTCTCCACTGATTTTTTCGCTTCATCTTCAATTCTTCTGCGAGAAATTATTTTCGAAAAAGCCGGCATTAGCTCTTCGGCAACAAACAAATCAAGCCGAGCAACATCGGCGAGCCGCGAATCGATAATTTCATAAGAGAGTGACGCGTAACCGGAAGAAACGCTTTTCAAATCATCGAAGAAATTTCTCATTAATTCGCGAAGCGGCATTTCAAGATTGATTGCCATTCTATCGCCACTCCAATTTTCAGTCTCGCCAACGACAGCTTCGTGGTCATAAAGCAGTTCCCAGAGATTATCCAAATATTGACGCGGCACTATAATTTTTAATTTCACCCAAGGCTCTTTAATTTCCTTAATCAAGCCTTCTGCCGGAAAAGCGGCCGGCGTGTAAATGATAGAAGTTTTGTCATTTTTATCGGTGACTTCATAAGCAATCGAGGGTGTGGTGATAATAAGACTTAAATTAAATTCTCTTTTTAATCTTTCAGAAATAATTTCCAAATGAAGCATGCCAAGAAAACCAGTCCGAAAACCGCGGCCAATAAGCCCGGAAGTCTCTTCTTCAAAAGTAAAAGCAGGGTCGGTCAAGTGAAGCCGGCCGAGCGCCATTTTAAGAATTGGAAAATCATCTTGGCTCTCTGGGTAAACAGAAGCCCAAACAACCGGGCGAGGTGTGCCGTAACCAGAGAGTGGCGGCATGCGACTACCCTCCCGGCTAATCGTATCGCCAATCAAGGCAAATCCGGTATTTTTAATGCCAGTAACAACATAACCAATCTCACCTGTCTTTAAATACTCAACTTCTAATTTGCCCGGCTTAAAAACTCCAGTCTCAAGCGCTGTGAATTTTTCGTTTGACGCTCTGAAAATTAATTTATCGCCTTTTCTAATCGTGCCATCGGTAACTCTAATATAGACAATCACGCCGCGATGTTCGGAATATTCAAAATCGAAAACTAAAGAGCGCGAATCACTTTCAGTTAACTCGCCTTTCGGTGGCGGAATTCTTTCTATAATTTTCTCTACAAGAAGAGGAACGCCGGCGCCAGTCCTACCAGAAACTTCTAAAACTTCTTCCGGTTTGCAATTTAAAAGTTTTACAATTTCTTCTCTGACGTCAAAAACATTAGCAAGTGGCGAATCTATTTTTGAAATAACTGGCAAAATCACAAGATTGGCTTCTTGCGCCCAATTTAAAACTGTCAGCGTTTGCGCTTGAACGCCTTGAGTCGCGTCAACTAAAAGAATCGCGCCCTCAACGGCCGCAATGGCTCGAGAAACTTCGTAGGAGAAATCAATATGGCCGGGTGTATCAATTAAATTTAAAATATGATTTTTGTATTCCATTCTGACCGGCTGCATTTTTATCGTTATTCCTCGCTCTCTTTCAAGCTCCATTTGATCAAGCACCTGATCCTTCATTTTGCGTTTTTCAATGGTTTTGGTAACTTCAAGCAGCCGATCAGCCAGTGTGGACTTGCCGTGGTCAATATGAGCGATAATACCGAAGTTTCTTATATTCCCTAACATTGTAAATTATATTACAATAAATATCATGAAATTGCACCGTTTTATAACATCAATTGATTTGAATAAAAAGCACATTGGACTTGATCAAAAAGACCTTGTTCACCAAATTAGAAATGTTCTCAAACTAAAAGTTGGCGAGTTTTTCATCTTAGGCAACGGAGAAGAATTAGAAACTATTGCGAGAATTGAAAGTTTTGAGAAAAATAAAATTAATCTTTCTCTTGGCGAAGTAATGCAAAATAAAAATGAACCGAAAGTCAAAAGCCACCTTTTTTGTTCCGTACTTAAAAAAGAAAATTTTGAATGGGTTGTGGAAAAAGCAACCGAAATCGGGATTTCTTCAATCACGCCAATCATTGCGACAAGAACAGTTAAAACCAATTTAAGCCACGAACGACTTCTAAAAATTACTAAAGAAGCTGCCGAACAATCTGGCCGTGGCATTATCCCAAAAATTAATGAAATTATACCTTTGAAAGATGCCATTATTGAAGCGCAAAAACTCGAACATGTTATTGTCTTTGATCTGCGCGGCAAGCAAATTGAAATAAAAGATGGAATTAAAGAGATTGCCGGATTTATCGGCCCGGAAGGCGGCTTTGATGACGAGGAACTTTTGTTATTTCAGGGAGAAGGTTTTAAAATTATAAATTTAGGGCCACTGACGATGCGCGGCGAGACAAGCGCCGCAATTGCGAGTTATTTAATTACATATCCGAAATAATCAACCATTATTTATTCTGAATCACCAGATGGTCTTTCTGTGCAAACAAGTTTTACTTGCCACTTGCTTTCAATACATTTAGGCCCATCATAGCGGCAGCCAATCGGTGGCGCAGGAATTTGAGGCAAAGCGCCACAATTTATTCTGTCATCACCTCTCGATTGGTTTGAATCATTATCGAGCTCGTCAATCTTTTCAATATCATCTAAATCATCCAGGTCTTCTAAATCGCTAAGATCATCGATGTCTTCAACATCCTCAAGCTCATCGAGATCTTCAATATCAATATCATCAAGATCGTCAAAATCATCAAACGACTGATCTAAAATATCAAATTCTTCCTTAAATTCTTCAGCGTCATGTTTTTCTTCAATTTCTTTAAATAAAGTTTTATGCTTCTCGATAAGGTCATCAAATTTATTTAAAAGTTTTTCTACGTTTGGATTTTCAGAACTTTCTTTCAGTGATTCAAAACGCAATTTAAGATTTTCGTGAACTGACACATAATTTTCAACTGCCTTAGTAATCGCTTGTGAATCTGCCGGTTTCAATTTTTCTACCTCTAAAGCTTCAGCTGCTTTTTCATTGGCAATTTTCAATTCAAGTTCAGCTTTTTTTATAGAATTAAAAGTAAATATTCTTTCAAGACCGCGACCCCATTCCTTTAAGAAATAAAATCGGCTTGTTGGCAATACGCCAGCATCAGTAATGCCTAAGTCTACAGAATCGACTGCGGAAACTGTTCCTGCCAAACTAAACAGAATAAAGCCCATTAAAAAAACAATTAAAAATTTTTTACGCATATAAATATTAAAGCTCATTAATTATGTTAATAAAACCACACTATATATAATATAAAAATTATTCAGAGATCACAACTTTAGTTTTCCAGAACTTAGTTTTTAAAATAGTGATAATATTTTTCAGTTCTTGGTTGCCTAAAAAGAAAAGCATTGACACGCCAGCTAAAATAGCCAGAATACCGGCAAAAAATCCTTGAGCAAAAATGCCTGCCAGCGTATTTAAATTGAAAATCTTGCCAAAAATTACCAAAAATAAATATGCAACAACGCCGGCAATGAAAGCCGCCACGGCACTTTGCGAAAAAGTTCGAAATAGGCCAAGCCCGGGCACATTGAAATCGCGTTTAAGAAATAACCAAAGTAAAAGACAATTTATAATCGTTCCAATTGAATAAGCCAGTGGTAATGTCAAAATCAAAGTATTAGACAGGTCACCGACTCTCAAAAGAGCTTTAATAAAAATTATGACTTCACTATTTTTGAGCAATTTTACAAAAGCAAAAGCAAAAACAACCGTTATAAACGCTGAAATCAGATTAATTAAAAATGGGCGAAAAGTTCGTTGCCCAGCATAAAAAGCGCGAGTAAAGAGCAAAACTAAGCTGTGGGCCGTTATCGAAAGCGCAAAAAGCGCCAAAGCCGCGGCTGTCAGTCTGGTATCATCCCAACTAAAAAGACCAGCGCCTAAAATAACGCGAACAATTTGCGCGCGCAGTATGATAAATAAAACTAAAGCCGGCAATGACCAAAAAATAATCTGCCGACCGGCCAAAGAAAGTTCATGGAAAAATTTTTCTTTTTCGTTAATCAAAATAGTCAGCGTTGGGAAAGCGGCCGTTGAATAAGAAATTCCAATTAAAGTTAACGGGACAGTTTTCAAATTTAGCGCGAGGTTAAAAATAGAGATCGAGCCAGCGCTCATTTTTGATGCAAAAGCCAAAAGAATAATAAGGGTAATGCTGTTTAAAGCGAGTCCTAAAGTTCGAGGCAATGAAATCATGACAACCTGCTTTATCTCCAGCCAATTTATATCAAAAGTAATCCTTGGTCGGAAATTTAATTTATAAATAATTGGTATTTGAATTGCAAAATGAAGCAAGGCGCCCAAAATAACGCCAATCGCAAGCCCGTTTATCCCAAGCATTTTATAAAACCAAACAACACCGAGCAAAATTCCGAAATTATAAAATACCGGTGAGAGCGAATAAACAAAAAACTTTTTAAAAAGTTGCGTTATCGAGCCGAACATTGTCGAGAGCCCGAGAAAAATCGGAGATAGAAGCATTATTCGGCTTAAATCTAAAGTCATTTTTTGCGCCTCGCTATCAAAACCAGGCACAATTAATTTCACTAAAACCGGCATAATAAAAAACGTAATAATAGAAGTTAAAATAAGTAATCCTGAAAAAACTGAAAAAATATTATTAAAAAAACGATTAGCTTCTTCTTTAGCATTAATTTTGTCAGCTAAAAAAGGCAGTAAGACCATTACCGATGAAAGCGAAGCGACAGAAATAAAAATAAAATCCGGTATTTTAAAGGCCGCGTAATAAACATCAAGCGTTGTCCCGGGGCCAATGATGGAAGCCAACGCCCGATCGCGAATTAGGCCTAAAATCTGGGCTAAAAACGCAAAAATCGCCAAGAGTATCGCCGCTTGATTAATTCCGTCTTGACCTTTATTTAAAAAATTTAATACTCTTTTGACCATTAATTAACAATATTAACCAATTTATTTTTAACATAAATAATTTTTTTAACAGGAGTGCCAAGCCACTTTTTTATTGCTTCCCTTTCTAAAGAAATTTTTTTAATTTCTTCCTCACTTAAATCAGAAGCGACTTTTACCTCATCTCGGACGCGACCATTAACTTGAATAGCGATCGTCATGGTTTCATCAATTATAAGCTTTGGGTCATATTCGGGCCAATCGGATAGGTGAATTGATTTCTTTTCACCTAAAGCAACCCATATTTCTTCAGTCATGTGCGATGCAAAAGGCGCTAAAATTTTCAAAAATAATTTAAAATCTTCAGTCGAGACCTGATTGCTTTTTTCAAGTTCATTGATACAGATCATCATGGCCGAAATCGCAGTGTTGAAGCTAAAATTGTTTATGCTTTCTGTCACTTTTTTTATGGTTTTATGGATTATTTTTTTATTTTCTAATGAGCTCAAACCTTGTCCGATATTAGACGCCAAACGCCAGACTTTCTCCAAAAATCTTCTAGAACCAATAATACTTTCAGTTGACCACGCAATCGAATCCGTAAATGGTCCCATAAACATTTCATACACACGAAGCGTGTCGGCGCCATAAGTTTTAACAATATCGTCTGGATTGACTACATTGCCCCAGCGCTTCGACATTCTTCTGCCGTCGGAAGCAATTATCATTCCTTGATTATGAAGTTCTTTGAATGGTTCTTCCGTGTTTACTACAGCGATGTCTTTTAAAAATTTATGCCAAAAACGCGCATATAATAAATGTCCGGTTGCATGCTCAACTCCGCCAACATAAGTATCAACAGCATTCCAATACTCAAGCTCTTTTTGTGACACTAATTCCTTTTTATTCTTTGGATCCATGTAACGGAGGAAATACCAAGAACTTCCCGCCCAGCCCGGCATTGTGTTGGTCTCAAAACCTTTGGCCGCCCATGATTTAACTCCGGCTAAAGGCCCTTCAGCTCGACCTGTCGGTTCATAGGATTTAACGTTTGGCAATTTAAGCGGGAGTTTTTTTACTTCATGAATAATTCCCTTTTCATTTCGCCAAAGCGGAATCGGTTCGCCCCAATAGCGTTGGCGGGCAAAGATCGCATCGCGCATTTTGTATTTGGTGACGATTTTCCCGCCGACAAATTCGGTGATTTTTTTATTAGCTTCTTCTGAGGTGAGACCTTCAAATTTTCCAGAATTTATTATAATTCCTGGACCAGTAAAGGATTCTTGATTAAATAATTGCCTCCATGCAATTTTTTGATTTTCAACATTAATAAAATTTTCTACATCCTTTTCCGGTATCCAAACAGCAGTATGTTGGTCTTTCTCCTTTTTACTAATCTCATCAAGTTCTTCGTTTATTAATTCAAAAAGAAAAAACTTAAAATGAGCTTTCACATTGGAATCTTTGTGTGGTCTATAAAATTCAGAAAAAATCGAACCGGCAAACTGTTTAATAAATTTGAGATTCTTATACCCTGTTTCTTCTAAAGTCTCTCTTTGTGCGGCGATAATAGGATCATCACCATCTATTCCACCAGTAGGAAAAGACTGCCATGGGGTTGTATGCCACTTAAGACATAAATAAGTATTATCTTTTGGGTTTTTAACCACGGCAACCGACACATCTCTTTCTTCTGTTTTTTTATCTATGTTAGGATTATCTTTAATAGAAATAGCAACAACTTGTTTAATCGACAATCCATACTTCTTTGCAAACTCAAAATCCCTTTCATCATGCGCCGGCACCGCCATCACCGCGCCCGTGCCATAATCAGCCAAAACATAATCAGAAATCCAAACCGGTACTTCTTCCCCATTGACCGGATTAATCGCTCTCACACCTTTCAATTCAACACCAGTTTTTTCTTTCTCCGCATTCGTTCTTTCTTCTGCTGTTTTGTGTTTTGCTTTGTTAATATATTCTTCAATTTCCTTGATGTTTTCAATTTTTAATTTTTTCACAAGGTCATGCTCTGGCGAGAGCACCATATAAGTACAGCCAAAAAGCGTATCCGCGCGCGTCGTAAAAATTTTTATCTTTTCATCAGAATCTTTTATATTAAAATCAATTTCACTTCCCTCGCTTTGTCCAATCCAATTCTTCTGTATTTCTTTCAAGTGCGGCGACCACTTTAATTCTTCGAGTCCTTCAAGCAACCGATCAGCATAAGCGGTAATTCTCAAAAACCATTGCTTGATGCGTATTTTTTCAACTGGATAATTACCACGCTCCGATACCGGATGGCCATCCGGCCCATCTACAATTTCATCATTCGCAAGCACTGTGCCGAGTTTTTGGCACCAATTAACTTCACTCTCGCCCTCATAAGCCAATCGATAATTCATCAGAATATTTTGCTTTTCTAATTCTGAATAATTTTTCCAATTTTTGTCTTCCTTTTCAAATTTTTTAATTAGCTCTGAAATCGGCTCCGCTTTTTTTAATTTTTCATCATAATAATGATTATAGAGTTTTAAAAATATCCACTGCGTCCATTTGTAATATTCCGGATCGGTGGTATTCACTTTTCTAGACCAGTCATAAGAAAGCCCGATAATGGATAGTTGCTTTTCAAAAGTCGCAACATTTTTTTCAACTGCTTTCCTTGGATGAATTTTGTGTTCAATGGCATATTGTTCAGCTGGTAAACCAAAAGCGTCATAACCCATAGGATGAAGCACGTTGTAGCCCTGCATGCGCTTCATGCGAGCGTAAACATCGCTTCCTATATAACCCCTGGGATGGCCGACATGAAGCCCAGCGCCCGATGGATAGGGGAACATGTCTAAAACGTAGAAAGATTTTAGTTTTTTACTTTTTGCTTGTTTAGAATCTAGGGTTTTATAGACCTTCTTTTTATCCCATTCCTTCTGCCATTTCTTTTCAATTTTTAGGTGGTTGTATTCTTTCATTTATGAATAAAGAATAGCAAATTTATAGCCTTTCATCAATTTATTGAAAATCAAAAACCCGCCGAGGCGGGTTTTTGAAATAAAATACCAGATTTAATACTTCATATTAAATAGATATAATTTTTATTAAACAGGATCACCACCGCCACCGCCACAATTATAGCCACCCGGTGGTACTACAATCCCTTCCTGAATACCACAACAATAGAGTGCCCGAAAAACATTTGGTGCCGTTCCTTTGTCTCTTGCAAGATAGCTTTGTATGCATTGACCGATCTCAGCATCTGCCCCACTTGTCGCCGGTTTCGAAGCAAACCAAACAACACCAACGACTACTGCACCAATGATAATACCGAGGATTAAAGTTCCCCAATTCATTTTATTCTCTGGCATAATAAGTTTTAAATAATTTAATTATTAACAATAAATTAAGCTTAATTTACGAGCTTCGACTGCTCGTATCTTTATTATCTCAAATGACTGCCCCCCCGCAAGTAGTTATTGTGGAAAACTATCTAAGTTTCTCAAAAGGCGGATAGCGTTCCGGATCAATAGTTCTTTCAAAGCAAGTCCGTCCAGCTTCATGGTCCCAAGATTCATTTACACCATCCGGTCCCGGATAAGGATAAGACATCATTGCTACATCTTCCCCCTTCATCATAGTCAGTGGCCTTATATCACCACCGCCGTATTCTCGCCAGCCTTTTGGAATCGGTAATGAAAAAGTGCCACAAAGTTCAAATTTCAATTTCTCAATTTTCCTATATTCATAATTAATTCCCTTCTCAAATTCCGGATCTACTGGCAAAGAAAACCCAGAAAGCGGATCTTTAAGGTCTTTAAAAGACTCTGGTAATTTTTGTTTTTGCTGCCAATAATTAATCACTTGCCATTGAACGTTTTGAAGATCTTGAATGCGGCGATCGTCTAGTCGGAGCAATCTTTGTTTGGCTGGACTGCCCATAATTATAAAGCTAAAAATAATTGCTAACAGAACAAGAATAGTGGCATCCGTACCAAAAGCAAGACCGGTTGATACTTTCATTATTTTATCTTTGCCTTTAAGTTCGTACATGTAATAAAGGCCAACCAAGAGGGCGACAATGAGCGCAATGAAAACTTTCAAAATAAAGCGAGTGGTTATTTCTCCAGCGATAAAATATTTAACTAGCGTGACAAGGTCGACAATTATTACGACGCTCGACAAGAAAAGAACCAAATACATCATCCATTTACGGATAATCTCATCAATCGATCCCATCTCTTTTTTCGATTCTTTTTTCCAGAAATAGGAAAGAATAAGAAAAATAGGAAAAACAATTATAAGAGCGGCTAGCGCCGAACGGATATTTTCAAAGTCATAAGTATGATAACCGTACTCGTAACTCGCGTTTAAAACATCCGGAAACTTCTTGTTTAAAGTTTCAAAAACAAGATTAAGGAAAGAAACGACCGAGGCAATGAGAGAGACTAAAACACCTAAAGAAAGAAAGAAATATTTTGGACTTAGTTTTGGTGACATAATTGTTATAAATTAGCTATAATAAAACTATTATTGCATTAAAATACTAAAATTACAAATAACTTTTAGTTGAAAAACGATGCATCGGTAATTACTTCTCCATCTGCCCCAACTAAAACCAGATCAGTATTTTGATTAAACCCAAACATATTTAATGATGCAATTATTTCTCCACCTTTGAGTAAAATTGTATTCTTTGGAATTCTAAATATTTTACCATCGCTTTCCAATTTTAAATTAGAAAGATCAAGATCTTTTTTAGATTTGTTTACTAAAGTAAGCGAAGAATCATTTAAATTCAAATAAACTTTGATCTCCTTTGAAGTAATAATTTCCGGTTTTTTTATTGGTTTTATAACTAGATTAGTAGTGTTTGGAATAGATACGATACCACCGCCACCAACTCCACTACTACTATTAGTATTTGTATTGTTATTTATTGTATTATTTTCTGTTGTGTTATTTTCGGCCTCTCCTACCACTTTTATATTTTCCGCTTTGGGCGTGCCCGAGCTTGTAAACCAAGTTGTGCCATCCCATTGCATCGTTTCTTTTGTTTCATTATCACCAGCCGGCCAACCGTTTCTAAAATCAAAGCTTTGAATGATATTTCCGAGACTATCTTTCAAAATAAGCATTTCACCGCTATTTGATAAGCCGCCACTGCCAAATTGACCAACCTCATCAGCAATATTTTCTAATTCATTTTGATGGCTTGCGGTTGTTCTGGCTATAAGATAATAACCTTTTGCTTCAATTTTTTTAGTTAAAGAAATAATTAATTTATCATCACCATTGTAAATTCCCCAATTTGCCAAATCAGCTTCGTTTTCACAGTCACAATAAAGCTCTATCCATTCGCCATAAGCATTACCTGCTCCGCCGGTCCAATTAATTTCGTTTATAAAGACTTTTGGCGGTTCGCTATTTTCAATAATATCTTCTGTTTCTGTGTTTTCTGTATCTTCTGCGTTTTCGATATCTTCTTCATCTGTTATATCTTCTGTTGTTTCTTCAGAATCTATAATAATTTCTGTTCCTGGGGTTGGAGACTTAGCTTGAAAATTATTATCAGATAAACGATAAAGCGAATTTCCATCACCTTTCGCACCTAAATCAGAATTATAATTAAATTCATTAACAACATTTAAATTTTCATCTTTTAAAGCCAGTACTTCACCAGTATTCGACAAAGAGAAACTGCTATCAAAAATCGTTCCCGCAAAATTTGACCAATCAATTAAAAATTTTTCTGGGTCATCAGCAACAATACCTAAGCCGCCAGCAATAAGAATACTATTGCCTTGAAAAATTGATAAACCATGATTCGTTTCGTTTTCAAAAAATTTCCATTGACTAAAATCGACATCGCTTTCGCCAACATTTTTAACTTCAATCCATTCGCGGCCTGTGTCAGCGTCAGGTAGATCATACATAATTTCATTAATAATCACACTTCCAGTACCTTCGGCTTGGGCAAAGATAAATCGGAAGGGGAAAAACAAAAATGCAAAAATAATAAAAACAAAAATCTTCTTAAATAATTTATTTTCTTTTTTCGCTTCTCGAGCACCACGACTAGCTGTTGCTAGCCCCACTTTTAACTTTTTAGCTATATATCTTTGAGAATAATCTTGTAAAGTCAATTTAAAAATCTGCAACCGAGAAGCGATCTCTTGGTATTCCTTTGGGCTTAAAATTGATTTAAAGAATTTATTGAGTAGCTTTTTATCTCTTGAGACTTCAGTCAAC
>Ga0209541_10006341_pt1 | contig 20185 bp, 24 predicted proteins | sample RifCSPlowO2_01_FD_184027 | JGI IMG/M metagenome (GOLD analysis project Ga0209541, IMG submission 184027) | Groundwater microbial communities from Rifle, Colorado - Rifle CSP2_plank lowO2_0.1 (SPAdes) (version 2) | ecosystem: Environmental > Aquatic > Deep subsurface > Groundwater | place... | reverse complement strand
CCCCTGTCATCGCTTGCATTAAGTTCTAGAAAATTATTTTTCCAGCTCTCTTTAAATAATTTATTCGCTATTAACAATGCTAGTGTTGTCTTTCCAACACCGCTTGGACCGGCAAATAGTAAATGAGGCATATTTTGTTGCTTAATAAAAGCCTCAATCCTTTTAACTATCTTAGATTGGCCTTTAAGATCATTAAATTCTTTAGGCCTATATTTCTCTATCCAAATCTTCGAATCACTAACACCCATTCTTAAGCCAGTAGCCTTTAATCTTTATATAGCTTTTTATAATAAAAAAAGAAAAGCTTATTGCCAGATAATATTTGTGCGTCTTTTAGTAAACAAAGATAAATATATAAACCTTATTAAGGATTTAAAAGAAAATGTATGACTTCAAAAAGATAGAAGATGAAGCAAGAGGATATTGGAAAAAAATAAACTTATTGAGCAAGCTTACTAAGAAAAATAAGAATAACAAGAAATACTTCCTTTTAGATGGTCCGCCTTATGCTAATGATATACCTCATGTAGGGCACGTAAGAAATACAGTTTATAAGGATTTTAATATAAGACTAGCCTTCTTAAAAGGTTATCAAGTCTTATTCCAACCAGGATTTGATACTCATGGATTGCCCATAGAGAATAAGGTAGAAAAGAAACTTAATCTTAAATCTAAAAAAGATATAGAAAAATTAGGTATAAAAAAGTTTACTGAAATTTGTAAAGCTTCGGCAACAGACAATAAGGACTTGTGGATGGAAGTTTATGACAAATTAGGTTCATGGTATTCATGGAAAGACCCATACTTAACTTATGATAATTCTTATCTAGAATCTGCTTGGTGGACATTTAAGCAAATCTGGGATAAAGGTTATGTTTATGAGGGTAAAAAGCCCGTCTTTTGGTGTCATTCTTGTGAAACAGCATTATCTGGTTATGAAGTTACAGATTCTTACGCTATGAGAAAAGACCCTTATATCCTAATAAAGTTCAAAATTAAAAATGCTGAAAAGGATTTCTTGCTTGTATTTACAACAACCCCATGGACTTTAATCGCAAATGTGGCTATTGCTGTTAAAGCAGATGAAGATTATGTTAAGGTTGAAACTTCACTAGGGAATCTAATCTTAGCTAAAGAAAGATTAGAAACGCTTTCCGAAGTTGAAATAGGTTATAAGATCTTGGAGGAATTCAAAGGTAAGAGCTTAGAAGGTTTAGAATATGAATCAATTATAGATGTTCCTCAGCAAAAAGAATTGGAAAAAAATCCTGTAGCCCATAAGGTTTACATGTCTATTCCGATATTAAAAGAAAGGGTATCTGCTAAAATGAGGACAAAAAAAGGGATTGCTGGGGAGGATGTATTTGAAGATTTTGTAACGGTCGCAGAAGGTACAGGTCTTGTTCATGTAGCCCCTGGTCACGGTAAGACTGACAACGCAGTTGGTAAGCATTATAAATTACCAGAGCCATCTCCATTAAATGATTCTTGCAAATATACAGATGAAGCAGGCCAATTTTCTGGTCTATTTGTAAAAGATGCAGACAAAGATATCTTAGAACATTTAGAAAAAACAGGATTGTTATTGTTTAGCTCAACAGTAACTCACAAATATCCCCTTTGTTGGAGGTGTAAAACTCCCCTAATTTTTAGATTAAGCGATCAATGGTTCATAAAAATAGATCCTGTAAAGGCTAAAATGCTTGAAGGAAATAAAAGCGTTAATTGGTATCCTGAATTTGCAAGAGAAAGATTTGATACCTGGGTTTTAAATGCTGATGACTGGAACATTTCAAGGCAAAGATACTGGGGAATTCCAATGCCTGTTTGGAAATGTGAATGTGGGGAATTAAAGGTTGTAGGATCTGTAAAGGAGTTAGAAAAGCACTCCTCTAAGAAGCTGCCAAAGAATTTCGACCTTCACACAGCATCAGAGATCTTGCTAAAGTGTCATCATTGTAAAAAAGATATGAAGAGAATTAAGGACATCTTTGATGTCTGGTTTGATTCTGGAGTTGCTCCTTGGGCATCATTAGGTTACCCCCTAAACAATAAAAAATTATTCGAAGAACATTACCCAGTTAGCAGAATAAATGAATCCCAAGATCAAATAAGGGGTTGGTTCTACTCTTTAATGTTCTGCGGAGTTGCTACTCATAATAAACCTCCATACAAAGAAGTTTCTATGCCAGGATGGGTTGTAGACAATAAAGGAGAAAAGATGTCAAAATCTGTGGGGAATGTAGTTTTTGCAAAAGATGCTATTGAAGAAGTTGGTGCAGATAACTTAAGATTTTATTATATGTGGGATATTGCTCCTTATAGTTTACAATTATTCAATAAAGAAGCAATAAAGAAAGAGGTTTGGAAAATATTTAATGTTCTAATAAACCTAAATGCTTATTTAATTAATCTAACAGATAAAATAAAAAAGGTAAAAATTAATGAAGAAGAAGATAAATGGTTATTGTCAAGACTTAATACCACAATAAAAGAATATTCTGAAAATATTGGGAAGTTTGAATATCATATAGCCACCAGGAAGTTATCAGACTTTATCTTAAATAATTTGAGTAGAGAATATGTCCATATGATAAGGGATAGGGCTAATAATAAAGATGAAGCCGTAGCTTATGTAATCTACGAAGCTTTATTCAAGACTTTATCTTTATTAGCCCCTATAACACCCCACATAGCAGAAAATCAATACTTAAAATTAAGAGAAAAATATAAACTAAAAGAGGAATCAATTCATCTAATGGATTGGCCAAAAGAAGATAAAAAACTTATTAACAAAGATTTAGAAGAAAAATTTGACATCGTTAGGCCAATAATACAAGAGATATTATTCCAAAGAGAAAAGATATCTTTGGGTGTTAGATGGCCATTAAGTAAAGTAACAATACAGACATCAGATAAAAAAACAGAAGACGCTGTTAAAAGATTACATTCTATAATCAAGACACAGGCCAATATTAAGGCTGTAGAAACTAAAAAAACGAAAGAGAAACTTATAGTGATATTGGATAAAACCCTAACAAGAGAATTAGAGATGGAAGGGTATTCTAGGGAGATTATGAGGAGGATACAAGCCTTAAGAAAGAAAGCTGGGTTAAAACAGGAAGATGAAATAAAATTAAGGATAAATTCAGATTACGATTTAAGCAGATTCAAAAAAGAAATAATGGGAAAGGTAGGGGCTAAAACATTAGAGTTCTCTAGGGCAAAAGAAAATTATATGTATTCAAGTAAAGAAAAAATCAAAGACAAGGTATTTGAGATAGTTTTTGATAAATTATAAACCAAATAGTGACAAACACACCATTTATAAATAGCTTTATATATCTTTTTATACTAATCTTAAAATATTATCTTTTTGGGGGATAAATTATGACAAAAAAAGAACTTAAAGTTGTAAATATTGTTGCTTCTACTTATCTAGACCATGATGTGCCTTTGATAAAACTGGCAGAGGCCCTTCCTAATACAGAATATAATCCAGAACAATTCCCAGGCTTGGTAATGAGAATTAAGGAGCCTAAAACCTCAGCATTGATATTCAGTTCAGGTAAGGTGGTTTGTACAGGAGCCAAATCTTTGCTTAAAGTTAGAGAGTCTATAAACCAAATAATAAAAAACCTGGCTAAGATAAAAATTAAGATTAAAATCAAACCAGAGATAAAAGTCCAGAATATGGTGGCATCAGGCGCTATAGGGATGGATTTAAATTTAAATGGACTAGCAATGACTTTGGAGAATACAGAGTATGAACCAGAACAATTCCCAGGTTTAGTGTATAAACTACCAAATACAAGAGCAACATTCTTATTGTTCAGCAACGGAAAAATAGTATGTACTGGGACTAGATCAGAGGACAAACTTAAGGAAGCTTTAAACAAATTAGTAAAAACTCTTAATGCCTTGGAAAAGAAGACAGTTTCTAAGAAGAGATCTAAGCAATCTGCTAAAAAAACCGGTAAGAAAAATAAACGTTCTTAAGCATAACTTTTACTTATAGGTAGAAAATGGATCCGCAAGAACAGACCGAAAAATTTAAAGAATTTATAGAAGCCAATTACTCAAAAAAGCTGCAGAGTTTAATTAGAAAAGGACAAAAATCAATAGTCTTAGATTTTGTTGAGCTTTCTGAATTTGATCCTGATCTTTCAGAAGAACTTTTAGATGATCCGGATAATATTATTAAATCAGCCGAATTCTCTTTAAGCAATTTTGATTTAAAGGATAAGAACTTTAGAATTAGATTTAGAAACCTGCCAAGCTCGCAAAATTTAAAGATCAAAGATATTAGATCCATACATCTTGGAAAATTTATATCTTTAGATGGGATAGTCAGGCAAGCTTCTGAAGTAAGACCTCAAGTAGTAAGTGCAAAATTTGAATGCCCATCTTGTGGAAACACCATAACAATACTACAATTAGATTCAAAATTTAAAGATCCTACAAGATGCTCCTGTGGAAGAAGAGGAAGATTTACTTTAGTAAATAAAGATCTAGTTGATGCTCAAAGGTTAGTAATAGAAGAGTCTCCAGAATCTTTAGAAGGTGGTGAACAACCTAAAAGATTAGCAATCTTTCTAAAAGAAGATTTAGTAGAACCTTTGATGGAAAAGAAAACAACCCCAGGTGCTAAAATAAGAGCTTATGGAGTAGTAAAAGAAATTCCTATTCTACTAAGATCAGGGGTACAATCAGTAAACTACGATTTAATTATGGAAGCTAATCATGTTGAGCCAATAGAAGAAAATTTCTTAGACATTGAAGTATCAGAGGAAGATGAAAAAGAAATCCAAGAACTAGCTAAGGATCCGAAGATTTATGAGAGACTTACAGCTTCTATTGCACCTTCTATTTACGGACATGAAAAAGTAAAAGAAGCTATTATTTTACAGTTAATGGGCGGTGTTAGAAAAAAGAAAGATGATGGCACAACCATAAGGGGAGACTTACATATCCTTCTAGTAGGAGATCCAGGTGCAGCAAAATCTTCTATACTATCTTTTGTTTCTCAAGCAGCTCCTAAAGCAAGATTCATATCTGGAAAAGGTACTACAGGAGCAGGCCTGACAGCATCTGTTATTAAAGATGAGTTCCTAAGAGGATATGCCTTAGAAGGAGGAGCATTAGTTCTAGCCAACGGAGGTATTTGTTGCATTGATGAGTTAGATAAAATGTCTCCTGAAGATAGATCAGCAATGCATGAAGCTCTTGAGCAGCAAAGAGTTTCAATAGCCAAAGCTAATATTCAAGCAACATTAAGAGCAGAAACAACTGTATTAGCTGCTGCTAATCCAAAATTAGGAAGATTCGATCCTTACCAACCCATTTCCCAGCAAATAGATTTGCCACCAACTTTGATAAATAGGTTTGATCTAATATTCCCCATAAGAGATATACCAAATAGAATAAAAGATGAAAAAATTGCATCCCATATTCTAGATATCCAAAGAAGACCAGATAAGGTTCTTTCTCAGATTCCAACAAAAATTTTAAGAAAGTATATAGCTTATACAAAACAAAAAGTCTTTCCGAAACTAACCGAAGAAGCAGTAGAGGAAATAAAATCCTTTTATGTTGACTTAAGAAACAGTGGCACTGTTGGAGAAGAAATAGTTCAACCAATCCCAATATCAGCTAGACAATTAGAAGCCTTAGTAAGATTATCAGAAGGATCTGCTAGAGTAAGATTAAGCACTAAGGTAACAAGAAAAGATGCAATAAGGGCTATTGATTTATTAAAACATTGCCTAATGCAAGTTGGATTTGATCGAGAAACTGGAAGAATCGACATTGATAGGATATCAACAGGAATACCAGCATCAACAAGAGGAAAAATAATTTCGGTAAGGGAGATAATCAGTAGCCTAGAGAAGAAAGTAGGGAAAAAAGTCCTTATCCAAGACATCATAAAAGAAGCTTCTGAAAAAGGTATGACCCTTAGCGAAGTTGAAGAAGCTATTGATAAACTAAAGCGTTCTGGAGATATTTTCGAACCCAAACCAGGCATTATAGAACATATTAGTTAAGATGGCAGAACAAATTTTAAGGCAAGTAGCGTATAAAGTTTATATCTCTGATATACTTAATAACGCCTATATTGTGCAACAAGGTGAATGGGAACCTAATTATGTAGCTATTGCTGGAAAAAAAGTCTCAAGAGTGAATATCATAGCTAATGTAATTGATAAACAAGATACAGAACGGCTTTCATCAGCAGTTATAGATGATGGTTCTGGTACTATTAGTGCAAGATGCTTTAATGAAAATACCAAGATTCTAAGAAATCTTGCTGTAGGAGATACTATCTTACTGATAGGTAAGCCAAGAAAAAATAATAATGAAGCCTTTATTGTTGCAGAAATAGCAAAAAAATTGGATAGCCCTCTTTGGCTCCAGGTAAGAAAAAAAGAATTAGGAAAAGAAGGTAAAGATCAAACAGCAAAAGTACAAGATGTAAGTGTGGATGAAACTAATACTGCTAGAGGAAAAATATTAGGATTAATTAGATTTTTAGACAAGGGGGATGGAGCCCTTCAGATAGAAGTTGTCAGAAACTCTGGATTAGATATAGAAACTGCTGAAAAAAATATAAAAGAGCTTTTAGAAGAAGGTGAAATATACCAGCCCAAAATAAATCGCCTAAAAACGATAGAATAATTTTAATACAAAACTTTAAAAAACCTATTCCCGCAACTATGTTTATGGACTATGAAAAGATGCTTGAAAAAGCAAAAGCACAGCTACCTGAAACAACAGCTACAAAAGAAAGGTTTGAGATACCTAAAGCTATTGGTCATATCCAAGGAAGTAAAACAATAATATCAAACTTCAACCAAATAACCTCTGTTTTAAGGAGAGAGCCAGCACATTTGTTGAAATATCTGCAAAGAGAGCTAGCAACTCCAGCAAGCATAGATGGACCAAGGTTAATCTTAGGAAGGAAAATAAACTCCTCTTTAATTAATCAAAAAATTGAAAGTTATACGCAAGCCTTTATACTTTGTAAAGAATGTGGGAAACCAGATACTCAATTAAAAAAAGAGGAAAAAGTTTTAACTTTAAAATGTACCGCATGTGGTGCAAAGCATCCTATAAAAACTAAGATATAATACGGATAAGATGAACATAAAAATACACCAAACAAAGTATTCTTCAATTGTGGTCTTGTGTGATAAAGAACTGATAGGGAAGGAAATAAAAGAAGGAGATCTGTGTATAAATATAACAGAAAGATTCTATAAGGGAGAGGACTTGCCAGAAAGCAGGGTAATCAAAATATTAAAAGATGCGGATTCTACTAACATAGTAGGAGAAAAATCAATTCAAATCGCTTTAAAGGCAGACATAATAAAGAAAGAGAGTATAAAAAGAATAAAAGGCATTCCATTTGCCATCTCTGTTTAAAATGCATAAAAATTACTATGAAGCTATCATACAATTAAGGCCAGCAAGCCCGGAAGTTGTTGATTTTGTAAAAGGGCAAATAAGAAATAGAGAAAATGTTTTTATTTCAAAAGAAGTAAAACTAAAAACAGGCATAGATCTTTATATATCGTCTCAGAGATTAGCCTTGGCTATTGGAAAAAAATTAAAGCGGCGTTTTAAAGGGACAATAAAGGTATCGAATGCTTTATATGGAATAAATAAGTTCTCTAGTAAGGAAGTTTATAGAGTTACTTTGTGCTATCGAGAAGAAGCTTTATAAACAGAACTATTTCTAAGGAATTTAATGGAAAGAAAACCATTTAATGATCAAGAAGAAGTTGTAAGGGTAAGAGTACCTAGAGGAAAAGAAACTCTGGGCGTCTTAGAACAGAGATTAGGTGCTTCAAGAACGAGAGTAAAGTGTTTAGATGGGAAAACAAGAATTTGTAGAATTCCAGGAAGATTAAAAAGGAGTTTGTGGGTAAGAGAAGGGGATATAGTTCTTGTAGAGCCATGGGAATATGGTGGTAATGAAAAGGGGGATATAATTTTTAAATACAGAAAAAATCAAATCGATTGGTTAAAAAAGAGAGGTTATCTAAAACAATTAGAGCTTTTACAAGAATTTTGAAATGCAATACGAATTAAAAATATCTAAGGAAAGAATAGCTATCTTGATTGGAAAAAAAGGAGAAACCAAAAGAAGATTAGAAGCCTTAACAAAGAGTAAAATAAACATAGATTCAAAAGAGGGTGATGTCGTTATTAAAGGAGAAGATTCTTTAAACTGTTACCTTGCCTTGCAGATAATTAAAGCAATTAGCAGGGGATTTAATCCAAGGATAGCACAAACACTAGTTGACGAAGAAAATTGCCTTGAAATCATAGAAGTTCCACATCATGTCGGAAAATCTAAGAAGAAACATAAAAGATTAAAAGGCAGAGTAATAGGGGAAGAAGGAAAAGCAAAGAAGATGCTTGAGCAAATTACAGAAACTAATATCTCGGTATATGGAAAAACTATTGGTATAATTGGAAAAATTGAAGACGTAGCCTTAGCAAGGAAAGGTGTAAGCGATTTATTGGCTGGCTCGCCTCATGGTCCAACATACAAGCGGCTACAAGTAAAGAAAAAAGAGCAAGAATTATTAGACTTACAAAATGGTTAAGACAAAAGCAGAAGAATTTGCATCTCAACAAAAAGAGATATCGGTGTCAGAATTTTTTCTTAAAAATAGACATCTTTTGGGATTTGATAATCCTTCTAGGGCTTTAATGATGACGGTAAAGGAAGCTGTAGATAATTCCTTGGATGCCTGTAATGAAGCAAAAATTCTTCCAGAATTAATGATAGAAGTAATAAAAATAACTGAAAATAGGTTTAAAGTTATTGTAGAAGATAACGGGCCTGGAATTGTAAATGAACAGATCCCAAGGATATTTGCCAAGCTTCTTTATGGTTCAAAGTTCCATCATCTAAGGCAAAACAGGGGCCAGCAAGGCATAGGCATTTCAGCTTCTGTTCTTTATTCTCAGCTTACAACAGGAAAACCTTCGGTTATAATATCAAGAATAGCCCCAAAAAAACCTGCCCATTATTATGAACTAAATATAGATACTAAAAGAAATGAACCACATATAATCACGGATAAAATCGTAGAATGGAAAAAGGATCAAGGAACTAAGATAGAAATAGAATTAGAGGGCAGATATCAAAAAGGAAAACAAAGTGTAGACGAATACATAAAACAAACGGCCATAGTAAATCCTCAGGCACAAATAACATACATTAATGCAGATAAAGAAAAAGTAAAATATGATAGAGTTACAGAAGAATTGCCAAAAGAAACTAAGGAGATTAAACCTCATCCTTATGGAGTTGAATTAGGAAATTTAATGAGTATGTTAAAAGATACAAAAGCTAGAACATTAAAAAGTTTCTTAACAACAGAATTTTCAAGAATTGGCTCTGGAACAGCAAAAGAGATGTGCAGACTGGCTAAATTAGATACTAGTATAAAACCAAATAAACTTGCTCACCAAGAAATTGAAAATTTATTTAAAGCAATGCAAGAGGTAAAGGTAATTGCCCCTCCTACAGATTGTTTAAGTGCAATTGGTTCGCAGTTATTAGAAAAAGGATTAAAAAAAGAGATAAAAGCAGATTTTTATGTTACAACAACACGATCTCCTGTGGTCTATAGGGGATTTCCTTTTCAAATTGAAGCAGCGATTGCTTATGGCGGTGAATTAGAAAAGGAAGCGCCTATTAGACTGATGAGGTTAGCTAACAGGGTGCCCTTAATCTTCCAGCAAAGTGGTTGTGCAATAACTGAAGCTATAACAGAAACAAGTTGGAAGCTTTACGGTCTTCAGCAGTCTGGAGATAATATTCCAGTTGGTCCTGCTACAGTACTGGTTCATATGGCATCTGTTTGGGTTCCTTTTACATCAGAATCTAAAGAATCCATAGCCCATTATCCGGAGATTATAAAAGAAATTAAGCTAGCTGTACAGGACTGTGGAAGGAAATTAAGCATCTACATTCATAAACATATCAAGGCGGCTGAACAACGAGATAAAATTAATTTATTTGAAAAATATATTCCTGAACTGGCAAACGCATTATCAAGCTTGACAGGAGCTAAAAAAGAAATATTAAATAAAAAATTGCAGGGATTATTAAAAAAAGAACTTCCAACATTGGAAGCTGGAAACGGAGAAAATGGCAAAAAATAATAAATCAGCTGAATCTTTAAAAGAGCTTGGGGAAAAAGTTGTCAAAGATATTGAGAAGAATAAGAATCCAAATGTTATTGTTCCAATAAGGGCTTTAAGCAATGTTCTTTTCAATGAAAAAACAAAAACACTAGAATTGGGGGATAAAACTTCAACAAGATCTTTTTTTGACATAAGACAAGCTAAAAAATTCTTGCAAACGATAGAAGTAGCCTCCATATTAAAAAAAGAACTGTTGGACACAAATAAACACGAACATCTAAGGGGTGTTTTTTATATAACTAAAAGAACCATACCCGGAACTAATGTTAACATAGTTGATGAACAAAGCGAAAGCGATGAGATTATAGAAGATTTAGAAGTAATCACAGGATTATCGAGAGAAGAATTGCATGTTTCAGCAAATAAAATGGGTAGCATGGTTGGAAGCATAACATTAGTTGACAGCGGGGACACAATAGACTGCTCGAAACTTGGTAAGGGAGGATATTCCATACCCTCCATTACTGATGAGTTAACTTTCAAGAAAGTTGATGCAAAATATGTCTTGTATATGGAAAAAGCTGCGATATTTGAAAGGTTGAACGAGGATAAATTCTGGAGAAAGAATAACTGTATACTTGTTACTTCTCAAGGCCAGACAACAAGAGGCATTAGAAGGTTATTGCAGAGGCTTGCTGAAGAGAAGAAACTTCCCATTTATGTGCTGACTGATTTTGATCCTTGGGGATTTTATATATACTCTGTAATAAAATATGGATCCATAGCTTTAGCTCACGCTTCAGAACGATTAACAATCCCAGGAGTTAAGTTCTTGGGCATAGCAGCAGAGGATATAACAAAATATGATCTTAAGAAACATTTAATCAAGCTAAATGAACAAGATACTTCTAGGATTAAACAGGTATCTGAATACAAGTGGTTTAAGGATAATAAAGCATGGCAGAGACAACTTAAAATGATGAAAGAGTTAGGAGCTAAAGCAGAAATACAAGCATTAAGCTCTAGGGGGGTCAGTTTTATATCTGATGTTTATCTGCCAGATAAGATAAGAAATAAGAGTTTTCTAGACTAAGTATAGAAACGTTTTTAAAACAACAAAATTCTATCCTGTTTATGCCTCGGTAGCTCAGCCTGGTAGAGCACATGGCTGTTAACATTAGATAGAGACCATGCGGTCGTGGGTTCAAATCCCACCTGAGGCGTTAGACAATGCAGGAATTTAAGCGCACAAAGTTTATATAAGATATTATAGAAAAGAATTTTCACTAATTTATAAAAACCTTTAAAAAGTCACCTTGTAGATTTATCTCTATGGGCCCGTAGCTTAGCCTGGTGGAGCACTCGACTGATAAATAATTGGATATCGAGAGGTCCCGTGTTCGAATCACGGCGGGCCCATCTTTATTTTTTAAATCCTCTTAGCAATGAATATAATTAAAGACTAAGTTAAAAAATCAATACCAGAAGTAATCTGCTGTTATTTCCAAGCTTATTCTATTCTAGACCCAACCTCAATATCTTTCTCCGGCATTAATAGAACCACTTTATCATCATTTGTAGCGGCCAATAACATTCCCTCACTCTCAACGCCTCTTAGTTTGGCATGTTCTAGATTGGTAAAAACAATTATTTTCTTACCAACCAGGTCGTCTTTAGCATAATCACTTTTTATTCCAGCTACTATATCTATTTCTTTTACCCCAGTATCTACTTTTAATATGTAGAGTTTATCTGCCTTAGGGTGGTCTTTTACCTCTTTTATCTTTGCCACCCTTATATCTAATTTTTTCCAATCACTAAATTTTATAGTTTCCATTATTCTATTTTTTTAAAAAGTATATCCCCTTTGATAATATCTCCTTTAACCTTACCAAATTTTATATCTTTAAAACTTCCACAGCCCTTTAATCCTAATTGGCAACTTATTTTTTCTGTTGTTTCTGGAATGAAAGCACTTAACATTATGCTTATGCCTCTCAAACCCTCATAGAGGTTATATAAGATATCCTCTTTGTCTTTACTCTCCCAGGGTTTCTTGTCGTTAACATACTTGTTACACTCTTTGATAAATCCCCATACTTCATCTAAGGCTTTGTCAATCTCAAGATTATTCATATGCTTGTCAGCTTTCTTAAAACATTCATTAAGTTTGCTTACTAAAGCGTTGTCTTTTTTGCCGTTAGGAATTTTTCCATCAAAATACTTTATAATCATACTAATCACTCTGCTTAATAGGTTACCAAGATCATTAGCTAGCTCATTATTTATTCTATTCTTTAAGGCACCTTCATTAAAATCTCCGTCTTGTTGAATAGGAACCTCTCTTAATAAGAAATATCTCAAAGAGTCAGCACCATATTTATCTGCAACTTTAATAGGATCTATAATATTGCCCAAACTCTTACTTATCTTATTGCCATTAACAGTTAAGTAACCATGAACCAGCACGCTTTTTGGTAAGGGTATGCCTGCAGATATCAATAAAGAAGGCCAGATAACCGTATGAAACCAATTAATTCCTTTACCAACAACATGGACATCCGCTGGCCAATATTTTTTGTATTTATCACCCTTAGGATAATCTAAAGCAGAGATGTAATTAACAAGAGCGTCTAACCAAACATAAATTTTATGCTTCTTATCTATAGGAACCTCAATACCCCAGTCAACATTTATCCTACTAACACTTAAGTCATTTAGGCCATCTTGTTTTATTCTAGAAATTATCTCTTTTCTCTTATTTTGAGGGATTATAAAATCCTTGCTTGATACTAACTTTAAAATATCTTTTTCATATCTGGCTAATTTGAAAAAGAAACTTTGTTCTTTAAAATCTTCAGGTTTAGTTCCATGCTCAGGGCACTCACCATCAACCAAGTCCCTTTCAGTAACAAAAGCTTCACAACCACTACAATAAAGGCCAGAGTAATTAGACAGATAAATATCCTCTTTATCATAAATTTTTTTAAATATCTCTTGAGAAATTTTTTTGTGCCTTTCTTCCGTAGTTCTTATAAAATAGTCATAAGAAATATTTAATTTGCTGCAAAGCCTTTTAAATAATTCTGAATTATTATCTACAAATTTCTGTATATTAATACCTGATTCCTTCGCAGCCAGTGCATTTTTTTGAGCGTTTTCATCAGTACCTGTAAGAAAAAAGACATCCTCTCCTTTTAGTCTATGCCACCTTGCTATTGCATCTGCCAAAACCTTTTCATATGCGTGCCCGATATGGGGTGGTGCATTAACATAATCTATTGCTGTTGTAATATAAAACTTCTTTTTTGCCATAGCTGGAATTAAGTAATTTAGTATTTAAAAGTAATGCTCCCGCCGGGATTTGAACCCGGGTCTTCGGATTTTTCCTCTAAAGACCGAGAATCCGAGGTGATTGACCGAGCTACACTACAGGAGCATTTAAACAATGACCAAAATAAACTTTAAATACCTTGCTAATAACCAATCTTTATGGAACCTAGAGTACTTATTGGAGCACCTGTATCTCACTACCACCTTTATTGTACTGAGGCTTACTTAAAATCTCTAAGGTCTTTAACCTATTCCAATTATGATATATGTTTAGTGGATAACTCTCCTACAGACAGATTTTACAAGCTTCTAAAACAAAAAGGAATTGATGTTATAAGAAAAGACATGGAGGGAAGACAAATAAGAGAGAAAATTGTAGAATGCAGAAATATTTTAAGGGAAAAGGCATTAAACGAAGGGTATGATTACTTTTTTAGCGTTGAGCAGGACATTTTACTTCCAAAAGATGCAATTGAACTATTACTAAAAGAGAATAAAAAGATAATAACAGGGATATACCCTTTTTTAGAAGAACGTAAGGGAAAAAGGTTACTAGCGCCATTACTTTCTAGAGCGTGGAAACAAGAAGAAATGAGCCAAGTTCTAAATAACAAAGAGCAATTTAAGAAGAAATTGCCTTCCTGGTATAGGGCAATAGAAGAAGAAAACTTTAACTTTGATAATCTTCTTTATCCATACTCTTTTAAAGAAATAAGCGAAGCTAAAGGGTTACTTAATGTTAAGTCTGGTGGACTGGGTTGTGTTTTGATACATAAAAAGGTTTTAGAAAAGATAAAATTTAGATATGAAAAAGATAAAGCAGGCTTTGATGATGTTTTCTTTTACAAAGATGCCAATCAACTTGGTTTTGAGGCTTTTGCTAACCCAAAGGTTATTTGTAAGCATTTAGTAGAAGAAAGACCTTGGACATTAAGATTAGACAAGGATAATACTTACAGGATTTATAGAAGAAAATAGCCCTATCAGGATTCGAACCTGAGTCTCAGCCTCCAGAGGGCTGCGTCTTTGACCGCTGGACTATAGGGCTTTATTAGCTAAAAAACATAATTATTTATAAAGCTTAACAAAGATATAGAATATGGTATATGGTATTAATAGAACCGACTTCAATTGACGAATGTATTTATTTTACTAAACGGTCTGTTGGAGAGGGAAAAATAAAAGCTTGGGCTTGTAAGGGAAAGTGTCCTAAATGTAGCAAAGGTCTTATGGGTAAACCAAAAAGTGAAGAAGGTAAGGTTAAGATAAGGGCAAAGGAATATCAGTGCCCAGAATGTAAGTACACAGTTGAACAAAATGAATATGAGGCTAGCTTAAAAGCGTCTGTAAAATATACATGCCCTCACTGTAAAAATAATGGAGAAGCGGAAATCCCTTTTAAAAGAAAAAGGGTTCAAAGACTGGATGAAGAATCAGGAAAAAAAGAAACAGTAGATAGTTTAAGATTCCAATGTAGTAAATGTGGTAAAGATATAGACATAACAAAGAAGATGAAGTGATTACTTAACTGCTAATTTAATATCTTCAGCTTTAATAGTTTTTCTACCGGAATGTAGAGCAAATTTTATAGCTTTATCACAAATTATCATAGCTTTTTCTTCTAAAGTTTCTCTCAAAGTTTGTTTAGCTTCAGAGCTAACTCTTTTAGAACCAGCTTTCTTTAATACTCTTTCCATAGCAGCTTCAGGTAATAGTCCTTTTGACATAAAGAGAATTACGAATCTATCTATTTAAAACTTCCCAAAAACTACCAAAACCTTTATAAATCAAATTTATATAAATCTCATTACTTTAATCTAAAGATAAAGATGGGCTATTACAAAGTTAATCCCATCTAATAGGCCTTAAATCGCTGAAAAAATAAAAATGTAGCGAGCAGATTCTCTGCTATCCTATTCTAAAGGGTATAAAGATATTAGCAAGAGCTATTAAATGCCAAACATAAGAAGACCAAGACACGGAAGTTTGCAATTTTGGCCTCGTAACAGAGCCAAAAGAATCTATCCTAAAGTGAGGACTTGGCCGAATGTAGATCAGTTAAAACTTTTAGGTTTTATGGGTTATAAAGCAGGGATGACACACATCATGCTGATAGACCAAGATAAAAACTCCATAACAAAAAACCAACCAATATTCTGCCCGGTGACAGTTATTGAGTGTCCACCGTTAAAGGTCCTATCTGTTAAATTTTATCAAAAGTCTCATGATGGTTTAAAACTTATTTCTGAGGTACTAAGCGATAATTTAGACAAGGAATTAGAAAGAAAAATTAGTCTTAAAAAGAATAAGAAGGCAAAAGAACCAAATATAGACGAAGTAAATGAAGTAAGAATTCTTGCTTATACGCAACCAAAGGTTACTGGGATAGGAAAGAAAAAACCAGAATTATTAGAGGTAGGTATAGGAGGTAAGTCTATAAAAGAAAAAGTAGACTATGCGAAATCATTATTAAATAAAGAAATTAAAATTTCTGAAATTTTTAAAGAAGGCCAAGAGATAGATGTTCATGCTGTAACCAAAGGAAAAGGCTTTCAAGGGACAGTAAAAAGATATGGTGTTAAAATAAGACAGCATAAATCTGAAAAAACAAAAAGAGGAATAGGTTCACTAGGCCCATGGATACCTAAGAGAGTTCCATTTCAAGCACCACAACCTGGAAAAATGGGTTATCATACAAGGACAGAATACAATAAATTATTCTTAAAAATGGGCAGTAACCCTAAGGAGATTAATCCAAAAGGAGGATTCATTCAATATGGTTTAATAAAAAATGATTATATCTTACTAAAAGGCTCTGTTCCAGGTCCTGCAAAGAGACCGATTAAACTAACAGAACCAATAAGGTCTAAAGAAACAGTGGCACAACCACCACAAATAAGCTACATTAGTCTGGAAAGTAAAAGATGAATGGAAAAATATTAAATTTGGACGGAAAAGAAAGTGGAACAATAGAATTACCATCCCAATTTAATGAAGAAGTTAGAGAAGATATAATTAAAAGAGATCTACTAACTATACAATCACATGATAGGCAAAAATATGGAGCAAAACCAACTGCAGGTCAAAGATCCTCAGCTAAACTGTCTAGAAGAAGAAGGCAGTATAGGGGGGCTTATGGTATTGGTATTTCAAGAGTTTCAAGGAAAATAATGTCTAGAAGGGGGACGAGGATGGTCTGGGTAGGAGCATTTTCGCCTGGAACAGTTGGTGGAAGAAAAGCGCATCCTCCAAAAGCAACTAAAGACTGGTCATTAAAGATCAATAAAAAAGAAAAAAGGAAAGCAATAAGATCTGCTTTATCCGCAACAGTATTAAAACAGTATGTAGGCCTTGAAGCAGTGCCTCTTATTGTAGATAATAAATTAGAATTACTAAACAAGACCAAAGATGTTAAAAATTTCTTTAAGCTTATTGGTTTAGAAAAAGAACTAGAAAGGGCTGAAAAGAAGAAAGTAAGAGCAGGTAGAGGGAAACATAGGGGTAGAAAATATAGAAAGAAAAAAGGACCATTAATAGTTGTTTCAAAAAGTTGCCCTCTAACTAAATCAGCAGCCAATATCCCTGGTGTAGATATTTCACAAGTAAAAACAATTAATACAAGATTACTAGCACCAGGAGGAGTTCCAGGTAGAATTACTATTTATACCCAAGATGCAATCGAAACCTTGAGAAAGGAGAATTTGTTCAATTAAAATGGACCCATATACTGTAATAAAAAACCCATTATCAACAGAAAAGGCTGTTAGGCTAATGGAATTGGAAAATAAACTCTTGTTTGTTGTAGATAGAAAAGCAAAAAAAGAGGATATAAAAAAAGCTACCGAACAAATCTTCAAGGTTAAGGTACTAAAGGTTACTACTCTTATAAATCAAAAAGGCGAAAAAAGAGCTTATGTTAAACTTTCACCAGAAACTCTTGCAATTGATGTTGCAACTGAGTTAGGTCTAATGTAAAAATGGGAAAAAGAATAATATCACAGAGAAGGGGACGAGGAACAGCAACTTATAGGGCACATTCATTTAGATGGAAAGCTAAGGTAAAACATAGGGAATACGATAATGTAGAAAAAAATGGAGTCTTGTATGGAAAGGTAAAAGATTTGCTTAATTGTCCTGGACATTCAGCTCCTTTAGCATATGTAGAATATGAAAATGGAGAAAGATTATACTTATTTGCTCCCGAAGGTTTACAAACGAATTCCACAATAGCATCTGGTATTAATGCACCATTAAATATAGGCAATACAGTACCATTGAGAAATCTTCCGGAAGGATCAGCAGTATACAATATAGAAATCCGTCCAGGAGATGGCGGAAAATTAGTAAGAGCTAGCGGAACAACAGCTAGAATATTAAACAAGACCAATGAGATGGTAACAGTAGAACTCCCATCAAAAAAACATAAAAGCTTCTTACCAGCCTGTAGAGCAACAATTGGCGTGATTGCTGGTTCAGGTAAACAAGAAAAACCATTTGTCAAAGCCGGAGTTAGACATCATGCCATGAGGGCAAGAGGCAAGTTATATCCAAGGACATCCGGTGTTGCTATGAATGCTGTAGACCATCCATTTGGATCTGGTAGGGGTAGGCATATCGGAAAATCAAAAATAGCCCCTAGGTTTGCACCGCCTGGAAGAAAGGTTGGTACTATAAGGTCAAGGAGAACTGGAAGGATAAAGAAGTAAAATGGTAAAAATATTCACATTTAGGGGAAAAACATTGGAAGAATTGAAGAAAATATCTGATAAAGAGTTTATGGAGCTTTTATCAGCTAGACCAAGAAGATCCCTAAAAAAAGGTTTTACCAACGCCCAAAAAATAATGCTAAAAAAAATTAATTCAGCTATAGAAGGCAAGTACAAAAAACGAATAAAAACGCATTGCAGGGACATGGTCATATTACCAAAAATGGAAGGGATGAGATTAGCAGTCCATAATGGAAAAGAGTTTAGTGATATCTTAATCATACCTGAAATGATAGGCCATTACTTGGGTGAGATGGCGCTAACAAGGAAAAAAGTCCAACATTCTGCAGCTGGAATAGGAGCAACCAAATCAAGTAAAGCAATAGTAGCCAAATAAAAATGAAAACAAACTATACAATAATATCAGAGAAAGAACATTCTGCTAGAGCTATGGCACTGGACTTGCCAATATCAACAAAGCAATCTATAGAAATATGTAATGTTTTAAGGTCCAAGCCTCTAGAAAAAGCAAAGGAAATCTTAAAGCGTGTAATAAAATTAAAAACTCCAATACCTTTTAAGAGATTTAAACTTAATGTTGGGCATAAAAAAGGATCTATTGCTGCTGGAAGATATCCAATAAAAGCCTCGGAACATTTGCTAAAATTACTAAACCAAGTAGAAACAAATGCTCAAGATAAAGGACTGAATACAAATAATTTGGTGATAAAACACATAAAGGCGGATTATGGTTCTAGGATTTGGCATAGAGGTAGGCAAAGCAGGCAAAGAATGAAAAGAACACATATAGAGGTTGTTACAGAAGAAATGGAGAAAGAAGTTCAACCCAAAGAGGGTAAGCAAAAATGATAGAAAGACAGTTTATAAAACAGAAAAGTAAACAATTCCAGATTCAAGACTACATATCACAGCAATTTTCTAAAGCAGGACATAGTAGAACTGAGATACAAAGAACCCCTTTAGGAGAGAAAGTCATAATTTATACTACGAGACCAGGTTTAATAGTTGGTGTAAGGGGGGATAACATAAAAAGATTAACGAAGGTATTGAAAACAAAGTTTAACATGGAGAATCCTCAAATAGAAATTGGGGAAGTACCAGAACCGTTCCTTGATCCAGAAATAACAGCACAGAGAATAGCCTCAACTTTAGAAAAATTTGGTCCTAAAAGGTTTAAGTCAGTTGGTTACAAGACCTTACAACAAATAATGGATGCTGGGGCGATAGGAGCAGAGGTAGTTATAGGCGGTAGAGGTGTTCCAGGCGCAAGAGCAAAATCCTGGCGATTCTCAGCAGGTCATATGAAGAAATCAGGGGACCTAGCTCAAAATTATGTTAAAAAAGCAAAGATTGCCGCAAATCTAAAAAGCGGAACAATTGGTATAAAGATTATGATAATGACCCCAGACATAAAATTGCCGGATAAAATTACAGTCTTAGATGCACCAAGAGAAGTAAAGATTGAAGAGCCTAAAGTTAAGGATGAAAAGAAATCAAAAATAACTAAAAAGACACCAAAAAAAGAAACAAAAAAGAAATCACAAAAACCAAAAAGTTCGTCTATGGAAAATAAAGAGAATGGCACTGATAAAAAAAACTGAATTAAAGCAGATGGATGAAAAGAGATTAAATGAGAAATTGATAGAGTTGAGAAAAGAAATGATTAAGATAAGATCGCAAATATCGGCCGGGACTATTCCACAAAATCCAGGAAGGGTAAAAGAAGTCAGAAGAACAATTGCGAGGTTATTACAAAGATTACCTAAACATATTCAAAAATTAGAGCAAAAAAGCTTTAAGGATGTAAGGAAAAAAGCACATGAGTGAAATTTGTTCAAGGTGTGGGCTTCCAAAAGATCTCTGCGCTTGTGAGACTATAGCCAAGGGAGAACAAGAAATTAAAGTCTCGCTAGTTAGTAGGAAATTTGGTAAATTAACTACTATAATTGAGGGGATAAAAG
>Ga0209541_10006339_pt1 | contig 20190 bp, 13 predicted proteins | sample RifCSPlowO2_01_FD_184027 | JGI IMG/M metagenome (GOLD analysis project Ga0209541, IMG submission 184027) | Groundwater microbial communities from Rifle, Colorado - Rifle CSP2_plank lowO2_0.1 (SPAdes) (version 2) | ecosystem: Environmental > Aquatic > Deep subsurface > Groundwater | place... | reverse complement strand
TTTCAGGATTTAAACTATGTAAAATCGAGAAAACAAAATAAAAAATTAATAATCCTATTATCCCTGAAACTTTTCTATTTTTTTCTCGCCAAGCTATCTTCAATTTTTGTTGCTGCCACAAACTAATTAATAAAAAAATGGCAGCTAACCAAAAAATAATTTCTGTAGTATAAATACTAAACGTCCCATATTCCCACGGGACGCCATTAATTTCACCCTGCCGCCAAATCCATCTGGTTTGCCAAGGCAAAAGAAATAAAAAAAAAGACAAGAGCCAAAAAAATACCGTCCGCATATGACCTAAATTAACACTGTTTACTCAACCACTGTCCCATCCACCTCTCCTCCCTCAATCGCCTTTCGCACCTCCACCAATTTTGTTCCTTGCACGAAGGTTACTTTCAAACCAAGCGCCCGCGCCTCTTTAACAGCCAACGGATCAAAGGGAGCGTTGGCCCCCGGATTCCATTTATCACCAACGATTTTCCTCATTTCAACCCATGATAATTTTTTATAAGGTTTCGCCGAAGCATCTTTTTTCGGGTCAGCGGAATAAACAAAATCAAAATTAGAAAGATTGATTATTTCTTTCACTTTAAAATTTTTAGCGAGTAAAACCGCATCTCTATCAGTCGAACAACCCGGCTCCCAACCACCTGCCAAAATAATTGGTTTTGTTGTTTTAATTTTTTTTGTGGGGTTCTTGATAATTTCCGAATAAGCACTGTCACCAAAAAGAAATTTAACAAATTCAGCGTTGTAATAAGTAGTATAAATTCCCAGCCAATCCAAATCTGTCGGAGTAATTTTCGCAACCGCACTCGCGGCCGCCTGGTATGTTCTGCATGTAGCCCCACCACCAACAACTAAAATAAACTTATATCCTTTTTGAACTTCATCCAAAATCAATTGACGAAATTGCTTCAAAAATTCAATGTCAAAACCTGTTTTTGGAATAATAATTGAGCCGCCTACGGAAACTATTTTAATTTTTTCATTCATAGTTCATTATTTATCTGTCATTCCTGCGAAAGCGGGAATCTTATATTAATTTTAAACTAGATTCCCGCTTTCGCAGGAATGACAATTGCTGAATCTTAACAATTCCATTGCTTCTTGCGCGCGCTTTCACATCGGCAATATGCATACTTTTATTTGCCTTATATAAACTCGGCGTGCGATACGCAGTTTTGCCTTTTTGCGCTCTGTTGGAAGAATAATTTTTCATTTTTTAAAGATTAAAATCCTACCAAGGCGGTCGTAACCACATTAATAATAGGAGTAATTATGCCTGAAAAGAAAAATATAAAAATTAACAAAAACATAAATCCATAACGTTCTAAAGTTTGTTTTAATTGCCAAGCGGAATCCGGCAATATGGCATATAATATTTTTGAACCATCAAGAGGTGGGATTGGCAACAAATTGAATACCATCAACATGACATTAGTACGAATAATAATATAAAAAAACGATGCCAAGTCTGCGTTAAGCCCAAGAGGCAGGCGCAACAGTACAGCAAAGGCAATGGCTAATAATAAGTTGGCCATCGGCCCTGCCAACCCCACTAAGGCCGGCCCATTTTTCTGATCTTTTAAATTATACGGATTATACGGCACCGGCTTGGCATAAGCAAAAAGAAAACTACCACCTGTGCCAAAATATAATAACATTGGCATGAGAATAGTACCCCATAAATCGATGTGCGCCCTCGGATTAAGGGTGAGACGACCGGCATAACGAGCAGTGGGATCGCCCAGGCGGTCAGCCATCCAACCATGAGCATATTCATGAATAATTGCCGACGGTATGACAATTAGAAAATAAAAAATAAAAAAAAGAGGATTCATAAGCTATATATTGACAAAATTGCTAAAATTAGGTAAAATTGGGTTTACATTCATTTATTATATATTACATCAATTAAATATTCAATTCTATGAGCAGATCCTGCCAATTATGCGGAAAGAGTTCCGTCCGTGCCAACCACGTATCACATTCCAATGTTAAAGTGCCACGCCGTCAGAATCCAAACCTTCAGTTGGTAAAAATCGGTGGATTAAGCGCCAAAGTTTGTTCCACTTGTCGCCGAACTCTAAAAAAAATAAAAAAAGTTAAGAAAGTCAAAACAAAGAAGGTTGTCTAAAATTCATAAGTCTTCTAAAATAAAAAACCTCCCGATTTAATCGGGAGGTTTTTTATATACAGTTTGCTTCTTCGATTCTTTCTTTTCTTCCTTCTTTTCTTCTGATTTCTTTTCACCGGCAGCCGGGGCGGCACCCTCTTCACCTTCAACAGCCTCTTCCTCTTTCTTCTTGCCGGACATTTCAATCTTACTCAAATCAGCTTGTTTACCGGCTTCTTCCATAGCTTTGATCTGATCTTCAGTCAAGGCCGGGGTAGCGGTAACAACGACATCTTCGTCGTTCAAGCCCATCACGGTCACACCGGCTGGTAAATTCAAATCTTTAACCTTCACGGCATCTTTGAATGTTTTCAAAACATTAACATCTACATCAATTTTGTTCACCAAATCTTTTGGCAAACATTTTACTTCTACTTTTTGAATAGTGCGTACCAAAGTACCACCCTCAGCTTTCACAGCCGGGGATTCTCCGATGAAATTCAATTCTACCATGGCAGTCAAAGGTTTATTCATATCAATACGGCGCAAATCCACATGTAGAATGCGATCGTTCACCGGATTATATTGGACTTCCTGCACCAATACTTTACCAATTTCCTTGCTATCCAAAGATAAATCAATCAAAGTGGATGCGCCAGCTTCTTGAAACACCTTATCAAAATCCTTGTATTCCAAAATTATTGATTCGGTTTTTGAACCGGCGCCATAAACTACGCCCGGTAGTTTACCTTCTTCACGAGTTTGTTCCCCCTTAACTTTTCGCGACAACGCAGACAATTTATAATTCATACCGCGGGATTAAGTTTTTAAAAAATTTATAAAATCTTTTGTTTGTAAAAATTGATAACCTTCTATTACTTCATCTACAGTCAACGGTCTCCCATTATACATTCTTTTGACATCATCAAAGCTTAAATCAGTAACCATGCCGACGGAGCTGATTCCCTGCCCAAAAGTCATAATGATCGCCATAAAAGCACTCTTGCATTTAACGCAAGTCAGATGAACCAAATTCGCGCTTTCTTTTTTGGCAAACAATTTAGCGGTAACAGCGTTATAGGCAGTGGCACACAATGGACATTTACCTATAAATTTCAAAGCCTCTTGCCATGGTTCCGGCTGTAAAGCCTTTTTTTGCATATATAAAATAGTAGCAATATCTTAAACGATTTAGCCAAAAATGTCAAGATTTCACCCGGATTTACATTGTCATCCCGGCGAAAGCTGGGATCTATCTTCGCCTAATTCATGTAAGAACCTAAATAAGTGCCAATTATGGCCGCTGTTTCCCCCCGCATTACTGTATTACCTAAACTGACTATTTTCATGCCTTTATCCTTCGCCAAAGCAATTTCTCGATCACTCCAACCACCGTTAGGACCAATAAAAATGCCGACATGAGATGGTTTTTTTAGACGCGGCAACGAATTTACGGATTTACCACCCGGATCGAAAAAAATGTTCAAATTATTTTGTACGGCATCTCCGCACGCCAATTCCAAATCTAACGCCTCACCAAGCAGTGGCATAATGGCACGTTCCGCCTGTTCTGCCGATTTTTTGATACTTTTCTCTAAAAACGTTCTATTGATTTTTAATTTGGTGGTACGATCGGTAGCGACCGGCACAATCTTAAATACCCCGGTTTCTACAATTTTTGGCACGACAGATTCAAAATCTTCTTTATCCGACATTGCGCAATAAAGAGTTACTTGGTTGGTTGGTTCTGATTCTTCACCAAAAATTCTAATAATAAAAACTTCGATGTTTGTTTTGCCCAAAGACACGATTTCGGCTTCAGCCTTCTGTCCATTACCATCACAAAGTATGACCCGATCGTCTTTCTTTAATTTTAGCACACTTTTAATTTGCTGAACAATCTCAACATTACCAATCACAAATTGGCCGAGACGTAAATCAAAATTGTCTATAAAATGAGGTATTTTCATAAATTTCATGGCGAAAGTATTCTACTCGCGAAGCCGAAAAAATACAAGATTAAACGATTTTTCGCAGTTGGCGATTGAAAGCAATCGCGAAACGATGTGCTTCGTCACGAACTCTGATCAAAAATGTAACATGTTGTCCAAACCACTGAGTAAAATCGCTATTTTTTTCGGCCACCACAAAAAATTCATTCTTTTTGCGCTTTGGACCCTTAGCTATCCCAACGATCGGCAATAATATATTTTTTGATCTCAAAATTCTCTTGACGCGATTTACTTGAGGCAAACCACCATCAATCAAAAAAACCTGAGGCAACGGCCACTCAAGGTGCTTCAAACGTCTTTCCAAAACCTCGGCCAGACAATCTACATCACTTTGCCCGGACACGGTTTTTATTTTAAATTTACGATATTGTGATTTTACCGGCCCTTCTTCGTCAAAAACAACCATACTACCTACTTTATCGCTAACACCGAGATTAGAAATGTCATAACCCTCTACACGAAAATTTTTAATTTTTAATTTATAATTTTCAATTTTATTTTCAACAAAACTTTTATTCATCAGGGCTATATCTTGTATTCTTTGTAGGGCATTAAGCTGATTTCGCAGGCGTGCGGCCTCTTCAAATTTTTCCATTTTCGACGCTTCAACCATTTGTTGTTTTAATTTGAGAATCAATCTCTTTTTTTCTCCTCGCAAAAACATCACTAACGGCCGAATAACTTTTTTATTATAATCTTTGGCGCTTATTTCACCCGTACAAACCCCCAAACATTGCCCCATTTCATAATAAAGACAGGGACGTTTTTGCTTTGGCTTGCATGTGGAGATATAAAAAAGACGACGCAAAATTTTTAGCGCCTCTTTTGTTTTTAATCCGGGATATGGTCCGAAAATATATTTATACCTGTCATCCCGGCGAAAGCAGGGATCCTTGGTTTGTTTTCCAAGGCAAGATCCCGGCTTTCGCCGGGATGACATTTTTAACTCACGTTCGCGCAATGTTTCAACTTTTGGATATTCTTCTTTTGTAATGACGATGTAATTCCAACTCTTATCATCCTTGCCCAACACGTTGTATTTTGGCTGATATTTCTTAATATAAATAGCTTCCAAAATAACCGCTTCCAAAACAGAATCTGTCGAGATATGTTTGATATCTTTTACTTCATGAATCATTTCTTCGATCGGGCGACTTATTTCTTTGGTTCCTCTCAGCGCGAAATAACTACCGACACGATCACGTAAACTCGTCGCCTTTCCAACGTAAATAATTTCATTTAAGGAATTATAAAACAAATAGATGCCGGGAGTGTCTGGTAATTTTTTTATATCTTCTTTATTCATACTATTTTTTTACTTCAACACCCTCCTTAAATATTGTCCGGTAAAACTTGCAGTTGATTTGCGTGCGATTTCTTCGGGAGTTCCCACAGCCATCACTTCGCCACCTTTGTCTCCGCCTTCCGGACCAAGATCAATAATCCAGTCAGCGCATTTGATAACATCTAAATTATGTTCAATTACCATCACTGTATTACCTTGCTTCACCAATCTTTGTAGTACTACTAACAATTTTTTTACATCATCATAATGCAAACCTGTTGTGGGTTCATCTAATAAATATAAGGTTTTTGTCGTGCCATGACGAGATAATTGGCGAGATAATTTAATGCGTTGCGCCTCACCGCCCGACAAAGTGGTAGCAGACTGACCAAGAGTCAAATAATCTAAACCAACTTCATTTAAAATTTTCAATTTGTCACAGATCATCGGAATATCTTTAAAGAATATTTCTGCGTCTTCGATCGTCATTTCGAGCACATCGGCAATATTTTTTCCCTTGTAAAATACCTGCAAAGTTTCTTGATTAAATCTTTTACCTTTGCAAACATCACAAACAATTTCTACACTCGGCAAAAAATGCATTTCTATTTCCAACACACCCTTACCTTCACAATGTTCACAACGCCCACTACTTGATTTACCGGATAGTGGTGTTTCACCAGGGGCCTTGTCCGCCGCAGCTTTAGCGAAGGAGGATACATTAAAACTAAAACGGCTAATTTTATAACCGCGAATTTTAGCTTCAGGAGTTGCGGCAAACAATTCACGGATGTGATCAAAAGCTTTGGTATATGTCGCCGGATTAGAACGAGAAGTTCTACCGATTGGACTCTGATCAATTGTAATAATACCATCTAAATATTCCGTACCGGCAATACTTTTAATTTTAACAGGGCGACGCATTTGTTCTGATAACATTGAACTTTCTTCCGCGACATCTTCCACTCTGTGTAATTTTTTTAAAACTGCTCGACGTACGATATCGTGCATCAATGTAGATTTACCTGACCCGGAAACACCTGTTAAGGCCACAAATCGACGCAGTGGTATTTCCACATCTATATTTTTTAAATTATGTTCGAAGGCTCCTTTTATTTTAATTTTGGGCGTGGATCCATCTACTTTTCTTCGTTCTTCCGGTTGCCCGATTTTCACTTCCCCACGCAAATATTTTCCGGTGAGAGATGCCACAGGATTTCCAATAATTTTACAACCCGCGACGCCCTCGGCATTGTCATCTCGAGCGGAGCGAAACGTAGTCGAGAGATCCCTTGACTTTTGAACTTTAAGGGATTCCTCCACGCGGCCTATGGCCTTGGTCGGAATGACATTGAGAAGGTTGTCTAGTGGCCCGGAATAAACCACCTCACCCCCATGTTTACCGGCGCCCGGACCAATATCCACGATCCAATCACTGGCAAGGATCGTATCCTCATCGTGTTCCACAACTATAATAGTATTACCGACGTCACAAAGATTTCGTAAAGTTTTTACCAATTGATCATTATCCTTTTGATGCAAACCAATAGTAGGCTCATCCAATACATACAGAGCGCCTACTAACCTGGTACCTACCTGAGAAGCCAAACGAATACGTTGCGCTTCACCACCCGATAAAGTACCAGCTCGTCTATTTAACGTTAAATAATGCAACCCTACATCAAACATGAATTGTAAACGATTATTGATTTCTCGAAATACCGCGCTAGCGATTTCCTTTTCTTTTTCGGATAAAAAATCATCAATGCCAATAAAAAAATCCCGAGCATCAGAAATACTCATATTTGTTATTTCCCAAATATTTTTTCCTGCCAATTTTACACTTAAAGCATTATCATTTAAACGCTTGCCGTGGCACTTTGGACATTCTTCTTCACTAAACAATTCTTTTGTGCCAAGACCGGTACAAGCGTCACAATATCCATAAGGACTGTTAAAACTGAAAAGACGAGGCTCTATTTCCGGGAATGAATAACCATCCTTTGGACAAGAATATTCAGTGGAAAATATTTGTTCTTTATCTTCGGCGTAAATAACAGTACAAAGTCCGTTGGATAAATCTACCGCTTTTTCTACAGCTTCTGCCAGACGTTGTTTATCGCCTGCCACTAATTTATCTACTATTACTTCTATAGTATGTTTATTATTTTTACCTGGGACTATTCTTTCTTTTAAACTATACATTTTCCCATCAACACGCACCTCAGTAAATCCGGAATTATAGATATCATAAAGCATTTGATAATACTCCCCTTTTCGTCCGCGAACCACGGGTGATAAAATTGTTATTTCACCACCGTCTGGATTCCCGTTTTCACGGGAATGACACACTATTTGTGTTTGCATTTCATCCACGGTCATACGCTCAATTTTTGTACCACAAATTGGACAGTGCGGTTGACCGGCGCGTGCAAAAAGAACACGCAAATAATCATAAATCTCGGTAATGGTAGCCACAGTAGAGCGAGGATTGGCACTGTGCGCTTTCTGATCAATGGAAATTGCCGGAGATAAGCCTTCAATTTCATCTACATCCGGTTTTTGCATTCCTCCTAAAAACTGTCTGGCATAAGCGGAAAGTGATTCCACATAACGGCGTTGCCCCTCGGCGAAGATGGTATCAAACGCCAAAGAAGACTTGCCTGATCCGGAAAGTCCTGTAAAAACTATCATTTTATTGCGTGGCATTTCGAGTGAGATATTCTTCAGATTATGCTCGCGCGCGCCTTTTATTACTATTTTTTCTTGCATAAGATCTAAAACAGCAAATGCCCCCAAAGCTTACTTGCTTAGGGGTATTAAAAATTTAAATACGTCTTACACAATACTCCTTTTTTGAAGAAAAGTCAATACCCCCATTATCAAAAACCGGACCTACAATAACAAATAATCACGCAATCACAACAAAAAATATCAATAACACAATAATTTAAAACATCCTTCAATTCCAAGAAAAATCAGTATCCTCATAAGGCAAAAAAACATCCTTATCAACAAAGGATTTCAACTGCCGCCACTTCCAAATAAAAAATGTTTTTAGAGCCGACGGGACAACGCGTTTAACTAATTTTTTATCATAAATACGACCGGGAGACACCCTCCCCGATCGTATACTTTCCAACAATGCATCCACTGTATTTACATTTTCCCAAGTTTTACCATAACACAACCCAATATCTCTCAAGGAATGAGCATCACTACCAAAAGTAAAAGACAGTTGATGTTTTTCGATATAAGATTTTGTAAATTCATTTTTTAAAGATCGAGAATTACCCATTTCCAGAGCAAAAAATTCCGCTCGATACTTATCGATCAAGTGTTTCTTGATTGAATACTTTACATTAAACGGATGCGCGGCCACCGCTACCCCACCCTTTTGTTTTATAATTTTAATCGTCTCTATGGCAGTCAAATTTTTAGGGATATTATCAAAAACATTGTAGGCCAATATATGCCCATCTCTTGAGCTCACTTCTACCCCCGGAACAACTATAATTCTATCCTTAAATTTTTTACTCGCGACTTCTACGGTTCGCAAACTGCCTATTATATTATCATGATCGGTCACAGCTATTGCTCCCATTCCTCTTTCTATGGCAACCTCAATAATTTCTTCAGGCTCGGAAGAAGATGGTGGACACAACAATCTATTGCTATAAATATTATTGCTGTAGCAAGAATGTATGTGAAGATCAAATTTTGTCATATTAATCCTCCGTTTTGAATTAACCAGTTTTTTTTAATTCATGAATTTCGTCTCTCAGAATTGCAGCCAATTCAAATTCTAAATTTTTAGCGGCATCCTTCATTTGCTGTTCTTTTTCTTTAATTATATCACCAAGTGGCCGCGCGTCACCAATAATATCCAACCGGGCAACTTGTGAACTCCTCTTTTCTTTACGCCACCCGGTCATCCGACCGGGTGTCCGGTCGGATGACCGGACGAATTCCTCTAAAATATTTCTGATGGTTTTTTCGATAGTTTTTGGTGTAATTCCATGTTTTTTATTATATGCTAATTGTATTTCTCGACGACGTGCCGTTTCATCAATCGCTTGTTTGATAGATTTCGTATCTTGATCAGCGTAAAGAATTACGCGTCCATTTACATTGCGAGCCGCGCGCCCAATCGTCTGAATCAAACTCGTGGCATTGCGCAAAAATCCTTCCTTGTCCGCATCCAAAATTGCCACAAGCGAGACCTCCGGCATGTCTAAACCCTCACGCAACAAATTCACCCCAACGATTACATCGATTTTCCCCAAACGCAAATCAGTGATTACTTCAATACGCTCAAGAGTATCGATGCCGCTGTGTAAATATTTAACCTTAATTTGTTTTTCTCTCAAATAATCACTCAAATCTTCCGCCATTTTTTTGGTTAATGTAGTAACAAGCACCCGTTCATGAATTTTTACTCTCTCATCAATATGAATCATCAAATCTTCAATTTGTGACTTGTTTGTTCCTTTTGCCGAAACCGGCCGGACTATAATTTCCGGATCAATAAGCCCGGTAGGACGTACTATCTGTTCTACAATTTGTTTACTTTCCTTCAATTCAAATTCTGATGGGGTGGCCGATACATAGATCGTTTGTTCAGATCTCGCTTCAAATTCATCAAAAGTAAGAGGGCGGTTGTCTCTGGCGCTTGGCAAACGAAAACCATGTCGCACAAGCACATCCTTACGCGCTTTATCGCCAAAATACATACCCCGAATCTGTGGCACGGTCACGTGAGATTCATCAATAACTGTCAAAAATTTTCCATCAATTGCACCTTCTCGAAAATAGTCTAACAATGTAAATGGCGGTTCACCTACTCGACGATTATCGAAATGACGAGAATAATTTTCCACACCATTACAATAACCGAGATTTTTTATCATCTCCAAATCATAATTCACTCGACGTTTTAAGCGTTCGTGTTCTAAAACTTTTCCTTCTTTTTCAAATTTATTTAATTGCCCTTCCAATTCAGCGCGAATACTCATAAATGCTTTTTCTTTTTGTTCTTCTCCAACAACATAATGTTTGGCGGGAAATACCCAAAAATCTGTTAATTCTTTTTTAACTTTTCTTGTCACCGGATCAACTAATTCAATCAAATTTATGCGATTGTCAATTTCAAGCCGATAAATCATTTCTTCATTCACCGGCATAATTTCAAACACCGGTCCGGTCATACGGAAACTACCGCGTTTTAAATCGCTATTGGTGCGTTCAAACTGCATAGAAATTAATTGTTCCAACATGCCACGTCGATCCAAGTCTTGCCCAACCTGCAAATGTAAAACTATTTTTTCGTATTCTTTAGGCGAACCCAAACCGTAGATAGCGGATACTGACGCAACGATAATCACATCACGGCGTGTGAGCAAAGCCTGTGTGCAAGCATGGCGCAGGCGATCAATCTCTTGATTAATCATTGCCTCTTTTTCAATATATGTGTCACTGGATGGTATGTAGGCCTCCGGTTGATAATAATCGTAATAACTGACAAAATATTCCACGGCGTTATCCGGAAAAATTTCACGAAATTCATTACAAAGTTGAGCAGCCAAAGTTTTATTATGCGCGATTACCAATGTTGGCACCTGCGCTTTTTCAATAACGTTCGCCACTGTAAAAGTTTTACCTGAGCCGGTCACGCCAAGCAAAGTTTGCTTCTTGAAATCTTTTTTTAAACCGGAAACCAACTCATCAATCGCTTGCGGTTGATCACCGGCCGGCTTCATATTAGATTTTATTTTAAATTTCATAAAAAATATTTCATTTTTCTTTACTATCCCCCGCTACCTCTACTTACCATACTCTCTAAAATTCCAATCAAAAGCAAATTCATAATGAGAGAAGACCCTCCATAACTCACAAAAGGCAAGGTGACGCCGGTTACCGGGAGCAAACCGATGTTCGCCCCAACGTTGACTATAAACTGACTTAAAAAAAGTATAAAAACACCACTGGCAACTACCGCGGAAAAATCATCAGTGTTATTTTTAATAATTAAAAGAATTCTCCATAAAATTATAACATATAAAATTAATAAAATGGATACTCCCACCAAACCCAACTCTTCACCTATGACAGAAAAAATAAAATCAGTTTGAGTTTCCGGCAAAAAGCGTAACTGACTTTGTGACCCATAACCCAAACCCCGCCCAAAAACTTTTCCGGAACCGACGGCGATTGTGGATTGATAAACATTATATCCGGCCATTAATTTATCTTTTTCAGGATTAATAAAAGTAGTTATGCGATCTTTTTGATAATCATGCAACAAAAAAAACCAGGCAAAAACCGCCAACAAAATTCCACACATGGTCAGACCTACCACAAACAATTTTCTCGCCCCTATCAAAATCATCAGAGCGAACCAAATCGATCCCACAATCAAGGCCGACCCCAAATCCGGTTGCATCATAATAAGCGCCATCATTATCAAAGTAACAATGAGTGTGCCGAAAAAAAATAACGGCCGTTCAAACCGGCGACCAAAATGAGTAATTATATATGCCATCATTAAAATCAATCCTACTTTTGCAAATTCTACCGGTTGAAAAGAAAAACCGGCAAACACAAACCAACCGGTTGTGCCACGAATACTTTGCCCTGCGAATAATACTAATACCAACAATAATAATGACCCAACATACCACCATTTCGCAGTTGCGCGAAAAAAATTTTGCTGCGTAAAACCTGCCGCGAACAACAACGCGAAACCAATCAACAAAGCAATCATCTGCTTTTTAAACAACAATAATTCAGAGCCGTTGGATAAATCAACACTATAAATAGCAGACATACCCATGACAATCAAAAGTAACACGGAAATTATTAATACCCAGTCAAAACGGCCCAAATATATTTTGCGAAAATTTAAACGCATAATGTGGGCAGTTTACAACAAATGAAGACCCTGTCAATTATTCTACCGGAAGATGCACTTCCTTGTCATAGATATTTATAAGAGGGAAGATTTTAACTTCCGACACATTTAAGTCAGGCGCAAAACTACGTAAATCAGCTTCTACAGTTTGTCCGGCACGCAGATTATCTAAGCGCCATGGCAACATTCCCACTAAGCTATTATTATTAAACAACCCTACGTAAAAATATGGCTCTTTATAACCAAAAATACTATCATTGGTCAGATTATATTTAATCACATGGGCATTTGCTCCTTCTGCGCTACGATAAGCTGTAAAACTAAAATTATTCACTACAAAATTCAAATGCTCTTTTTGCCATTCTTCAATATTTGGCGCTTGGTGCGCGTCTATTCTCTCCCAAACAACATTTGATATGACTAAATTTGTACCATCTCCCGGAACATTTTCGGTATATCCTAAACATCCCAATGGTCGTGCTTCACCAGGCAACATTAATGTATGTTGCACGGTTGTCGAGGCACCTTCACCCAAAAAACAATTATAATCAAATTTTACTAAAAATCGCGGATTGGGATTGGCAACTTCTGTAACTATATCATATCTGTTCACCCCACTTACCAAAATTTGTGTACCCGAAACCTGCAAAGGAATGGCAGCCAAGCCTTGATTAATTCCCGTATAATTAATTTGACTGGCAAAATTTTTCTCCAACACTCGATCTTCAGTTATTCCAAAAATAAAATAATCTCCCCACTGCCAAACACTATAAAATCCCGTCAAAACACTAAAACCAATCAACACTCCCACCAACATTTTATACAACAAAATCTTATGCTTCACATACCAAATAGCCCATTTAAATTCTGAAGTGGGCATCTCTCCTGTCGGATCAACATATTTTTCAAATGCGGGAGTTTTAGATTTACCTTGTTTGTTCTTAGCAAGGTCAACGGTCGAAGGATCGGGAGTTGTCAAATTCTTATCCTGGCCGTTAGCGTTATACAAATTTAACATATTTAAAAATAGTACTTAATGACTAGTTAGTATTATACATCAAATCGATTTTTTATTGAACAACGACGTCTTGCTCTTCCTATCAAAATATGATAAAATATATCCGTAATTTTACTTACAAAAATGGCTGAAAAGCCTGTCTAAAATTCCCATATATGCCCACGGAAAACAAAAAAGAAGAACTTGCGGACAAATCTGCTACAAAATCAGACCACAAAGGATCAAGCTCTTATAGCGCCAAGGATATTACTGTTTTAGAAGGTCTCGAAGCCGTTCGCAAACGTCCCGGCATGTACATTGGCTCTACCGGTGTGATTGGTCTACACCATTTGGTTTGGGAAGTTATGGATAATGCCATCGATGAAGCGATGGCCGGTTTTTGCGACAAAATTATCATATCCCTCCTGCCGGATCACATGGTCTCTGTGTATGATAACGGCCGTGGTATTCCGGTAGATATTCATCCCACACAAAAAATTAGCGCTCTTGAAGTTGTCCTGACCATACTTCATGCCGGCGGTAAATTTGGCAGTGATGGTTATAAAATTTCCGGTGGTTTACATGGCGTTGGTGTGTCTGTAGTAAATGCATTATCCTCATATTTAAAAGCGGAAGTGCATCGTGATGGAAAAATCTGGGTGCAAGAATATAAAAATGGAGGAAAACCGGTTAAAAAAGTACAAGCTGTCGGCACTTGCAAAGATACCGGCACCACCATCACCTTCCGTGCCGATGATACTATCATGGAAACACTGGATTATGATTGGAAAACCATCATTGACCATGTTCGTCAAACAACATATTTATCCAAGGGTGTGCATATTATTTTGAAAGACGAACGATCACCCGAAGAAAAAACTGTTGATAAAAATTCCCTAGCATTTCCTAATCCAACTTATCAATTTTATTTTGAAGGTGGCATTGCTTCATATATTCGCCATCTGAACCACAACAAAGAAGCCAAAAATGAAAACATCTTTTATATAGATAAAGACTATGAAAATGTCCACGTAGAAATTGCTTTGCAATATACAGATGATTATGTGGAATCTTTGTCGGCATTCACGAACAATATTTATAATCCGGATGGTGGTACGCACGTACAAGGTTTCCGTACAGCGCTTACTCGTTCACTCAATACCTACGCGCGTAATAAGAATGTTTTAAGAGAAAAAGATCCAAACTTGACCGGCGAAGATGTGCGAGAAGGATTAAATACTATTATTTCCATCAAAATTCGAGAACCTCAATTTGAAGGTCAAACCAAATCCAAATTAGGAAATACCGAAGCTCGCACCGCAGTGGAAACCATCATGAATGATAATTTTTTAATTTTTTTAGAAGAACATCCTAAAGACGCCGAGGCAATTATTGGCAAATGCGTCTTGGCTGCCAAGGCAAGAAATGCCGCCAAAATGGCTCGCGACACTATTTTGCGCAAGGGTGCTTTGGAAGGTTTTACTCTCCCCGGCAAACTTGCCGATTGTTCCAGTCGCCACGCCGAAATTTCTGAATTATATATAGTAGAGGGAGATTCCGCCGGTGGATGTTTTTTTGGAGAAACTAAGGTTGCTCTTGCAGATGGTAGAAACCTTTCTTTCATTGATTTAGTTAAAGAAAACGAGCAAGGAAAAAAGAATTTTTGTTATACTGTAAAAGATGACGGCACGATTGGCATGGAAGAAATCAATTCTCCTCGCGTTACCAAAAAAAATACGCAGGTTATTAAAATTATATTGGATAATAATGAAGAAATAATTTGTACTCCAAATCATAAATTCATGCTTCGTGATGGTTCATATTTAGAAGCGCAAAAACTTACACGCAAAGACAGTTTGATGCCTTTAAGAAAAAAAATCTCACAAATAACCGGCCGAATAACCATCGAGGGATATGAAATGATCTTTGACACTTTCAAAAACAAATGGATTTTTACTCATCTACTAGCTGATCAATACAATATAGACAAGAAACAATACATTACAAAACAGGATGAACACCGACATCATGTCAATTTCAATAAACTCAACAACGATCCTTCCAATATTATTAGATTATCAAAAAAAGAACACCTACAACTACACCGCCAACACGCTTCCAAAACTCTACACCGTCCTGACATAATAGCAAAATGTGATGAAATAAAAAGAACTCCCGCATATCGTCAAAAAATATCTATAACAATGAAAAGAATGGGTATAAAATTAAGCGAACGCGCCAAGGCGCAATGGTCAAATCCGGAGTATAAAAAATTCATGACTGAAAAATTTTTGGAATTCTACAATAGCAATGCTGAATACAGAAAAACCAATAATGAAAAAATAAACGAACAACAAAGACTATGCCGGAGCGATGCACAAAATAAAAAACAACAAGCTGACAGAGTGCGCAATTTTTTTGAATTGCATCCAGAGAAAAAAAACGAACTGTCGCAAATCGCCGCTAACCAATGGAAAAATGAAGAATTATTAAAATGGAGACAAGAAAAAACAAAAACACAATGGACGGAAGAATTTAGAAAAAACCGCTATCACGCATATAATCAAACCTACCTACAACACAGTCTATCTTTCGCGCGCAAGCTTTTTGATCAATATGGTAAATTCATAGAATTCTATGACAAAGAAAGAAAATCATTAACACATCGAGACAATAATATTTTATCATTACCAACCTTGATGAATAGATTTTTTGCTAACAATCAAAAATCTTTAATTGAAGCCGTAATTAATTACAATCACAAAATATTGCGGATAGAAAAAGTTGAGAAAAAAATGGACGTATATGATATAGAAGTACCCAACACTCATAATTTTGCTCTAGCCAGCGGTATATTCGTACATAACAGTGCCAAACAAGGACGTGATCGCGAAACACAAGCTATACTTCCTCTGCGTGGTAAAGTTTTGAATGTAGAACGCGCGCGTTTGGATAAAATTTTAACCAATAACGAATTAAAATCTTTGATTATTGCCATCGGCACAAACATTGGCGAGGCTTTTGATATCTCAAAATTACGTTATCACAGAATCGTAATCATGACTGATGCCGATGTAGACGGCGCGCATATTCGCACCTTGCTTCTCACTTTCTTTTACCGATATTTTCCACAGCTTATTAGTGGCGGCCATATTTACATCGCCCAACCTCCATTGTTTAGTATTAAATATGGCAAAGAAATGAATTACGCTTACAACGAAGAAGAAAAAGAAAAATTACTGAAAGAAATTACCACTCGCAAGGGTGAAGCTAAAATGGCCAGAGCCGCTAAAAAAGGAGAAAAAGAAGAAGCTGTTGAAGAAGTGGAAAATTTACCAGCTGTAGAAGGTGAAGAGGAAGTAAAAGCTATGGTAATCAATGGCATCAAAGTGAACATTCAAAGATATAAAGGTTTGGGAGAAATGAATCCCGAACAACTTTGGGAAACAACCATGGACCCGGAAAGACGTCTCATGAAACAAATCAATGTGGAAGACGCCGCGTTAGCTAATGAAACTTTTGTAACACTTATGGGCGATGAAGTTGAACCGCGCAAAAAATTCATCCAAACCTATGCAAAAAGCGTGAAAAACTTGGATATTTAATGAACTCTGAATAAGATGAGATACATCGTAGACACTTTTACTCCTCCAAAAGGATGCCGTCAGGCATCCAAACTGGTAGGATAAAGGCTGTTACTCATGTATCTCATCCGGTTATGGTTTACGAACAATACCGACAGGTTAAGTCGACTGTAAAGTTTAAAGATAAATATGACCGCTGGCGAGCGGTTGGCAAGGTGTTAAAACTAAGCAAAGAGGCTCTGTGTCGGTTGGAATGGATCATCTTCTACGAGACCAAAGCCAAGAAAGATGCTGCACTGGTCTGCCGACATTTTGGCATCGGTCGAAGCACCTTTTACAAATGGCTAAACTGTTTTGTTGAATCTAATTTACGATCACTGGAAACCAAGAATCGTCGACCCAAAACAGTTCGTTCCAGGCAGGCGGTAGCCTGCAAAGACAGTCGTGTCATCGCACTACGCAAGCAGTATCCCTACTTTGGCAAAAAGAAGATTGCCGTCTTGTACAGAAGACAATACCGAGAAGAAATTACAGATTGGTATGTACAAAGAGTAATTGAACAATTTCGTTTGTACTTTAGAAAGAAACCAAAGCACTACACTCGGCGTAAAAGCAGTATTGTAAAGAAAAAGATTACTGACTGTGAAAGAAAACCGGCGACCGGTTTTCTTATCCATTTGGATACGATCGTATTGCATCTGTCTGGAGTAAAAAGATATATTGTCACCGGGTTAGATGAACACTCTAAGATTGCCTACGCCAGAATGTATACCAGCCACGGTTCAAACGCCGCTAAGGACTTCTTTCAAAGGTTGTACTATCTGTTGGAAGAAAAGGTAGAGCATGTTCATACGGACAACGGTTCTGAATTTCACAAACACTTTGACAACGCCTTGCAGGCGTTGTCATTAACCCACTGGTGGAGCAGACCAAGAACACCAAAGGATAATCCTTCCAATGAGAGATTCAACCGCACTCTGAAAGATGAGTTTCTAAGCTGGGGCAACTTCCATCCTGACACCACGATATTTAACAAAAAACTAACCGATTGGTTAGTTGAATACAACTCTATTAGACCCCACGAAACACTGAATTATTTGACACCGTTGGAGTTTGCGGAAAAAACTATGCACTTGTCTACGATGTGGTCATCCTGTACACCCCCTTGACATATTTTTTGGAAGTGATATACTGTGCTTTGCAATACAAATAAACATCCCCGACAACAATCGGGACCACGTCCACATTATGAATGATCCCGACTCAGTCGGGACGCTTGGACCTCTGGGTAGATTAATATCAAAGACGCAAAAATGTTTACAAAGATATTAAAATCATACTCAGTTAATCCAAGCGGCACATTCAGATAAATTCTGAATTCTCAAAATTTGAGAGCCGCTTACGAGCGGTTCTTTTTAGTTCTCGGTTCAAAACAAGATTCCTGCTTTCGCAGGAATGACACTTCAGATGAAGTAAACGATTTTTTAAGAGTCAAAAAGATTTTTTACTTGATCTGAAATGATAGTAAAGATCGAAACGAGTGTACGTTGACAATTTATCAAAGAGAATCAACATAGTTGAGAAATAAGCTCAACAAATTCAATAAGTAAGTAAGCAAATAAAGGGTAATAATATCAACGAAGCACAATTTAGTGTTTTCGTTGTGCGCAATTTCAAATAAGGGCGTACGGTGAATGCCTTGACACTAAAAGACGATGAAGGACGCGGCAGGGTGCGATATGCCTCGGGGAGCTCCCAAGCAAGCTTTGATCCGGGGATGTCCGAATGGGGAAACCCAATCTCGATTAACATCGAGATTATCATATACTGAATACATAGGTATATGAAGAAGACCTAGGGAAGTGAAACATCTCAGTACCTAGAGGAAAATAAATCACAGAGATTCCCTTAGTAGTGGCGAGCGAAAAGGGAAAAGTCCAAACCGTTTACATGTTGCTATAGAAAGTGGTTGATCTTCGGATTAATTATGATCTGTAGTTTAAAGGGACAGACCGTTGTGTAGGCGGTGTAATAAGATGTTAGCGCCGGCTTTCTGCAAAGCCGGGTAAGATAGTTAGTTTCTAATCAAATGTTTTGGAAAAAACAACCAAAGAAGGTAATAGTCCTGTAGATGAAAGAAATTAATTAATTATAGCTAATGTTCTTGAGTAGAGCGGAACTCGTGAAATTCCGTTTGAAGTCGGGCCGACTATGGTCCAAGACTAAATACTTTTAGTGATCGATAGTGGACAAGTACCACGAGGGAAAGGTGAAAAGCAGCCCGGAGAGGGCGATGAAATAGTATCTGAAACCGTGCGCTTACAAAGAGCAGGAGCCCGCAAGGGTGACTGCGTTCCTATTGAAGAATGAGCCTGCGAGTGTGATGTGTGTCGCTGCTTAAACCCTTTTGGGGTGGAGGCATAGCGAAAGCGAGTCTTAACGGGCGTATATAGTGGCACGTACACAACCCGAAACCGGGTGAGCTATCCATGAACAGGGTGAGCCCCTTCGAAAGAAGGGGGGAGGCCCGAACTCACGTGCTGTGCAAAACACGGAGATGATTTGTGGATAGGAGAGAAATTCTAATCGAACTCGGTAATAGCTGGTTCTCCCCGAAATAGCTCTGGGGCTAGCCTCGAGTGTTTCCATTGGCGGTAGAGCACTGGATGAGAATTGGGTCCTTCGGGATACCGTTTTCAATCAAACTCCGAATGCCAGTTGGTAAAAGCTCGGGAGTCAGACAGTGCGGGCTAAGCTGCATTGTCGAAAGGGAAACAGCCCATGATCGCGATCTAAGGTCCCTAAATCCATATTAAGTGTAAAAGGCGGTTTTAATTCTTATACAACCAGGAGGTTGGCTTAGAAGCAGCCATCCTTTAAAGAAAGCGTAACAGCTCACTGGTCGAGAGTTTTAGCACCGAAAATGTATCGGGGCTCAAATATGGTACCGAAGATGCGAACTGTTGCGGGTAACTTTAATTCTAAAGAGACGTAATCATTTCTCCAAAAATTGATAAAATCAATTTTTGGTAAATGCTTCCATGCGAATAACATGGTGGGTTAAGAAATATCTTGGAATTATAGTTATCCGCGACAGTGGTAGGGGAGCGTTCTTAATGCAACGAAGTTCCAGGCGTGAGCCGGGATGGAGCGTTAAGAAGTGAGAATGCAGGCATGAGTAGCAAAAAGGACTGTGAGAATCAGTCCCGCCGAAAATCTAAGGTTTCCTGGGCAACGAGAATCGTCCCAGGGTTAGTCGATCCTAAGGCCAGGCCGA
>Ga0209541_10006337_pt1 | contig 20191 bp, 29 predicted proteins | sample RifCSPlowO2_01_FD_184027 | JGI IMG/M metagenome (GOLD analysis project Ga0209541, IMG submission 184027) | Groundwater microbial communities from Rifle, Colorado - Rifle CSP2_plank lowO2_0.1 (SPAdes) (version 2) | ecosystem: Environmental > Aquatic > Deep subsurface > Groundwater | place... | reverse complement strand
TTGTTCTTGATCTTAAAAATAGATTCTGAATCAAGTTCAGAATGACAGGATAAGATTGGTCTGAGCGTTTTTAAAAATGGTAAACAAAAAAGAAAGATCCTGAATCCCTTCGATAAACTCAGGGTAAACAAGTTCAGGATAACAAAGGAGAACTAATTCGCATGTCACTACACCTACAAATCATCACCCCCGAAAAAACTGTTTTTGATTCGGAAGTCGATCAAGTCACACTTCCGACAACTCAAGGCCAAATCACAGTTCTTCCTCAACATGTCGGCTTAATTACCACCATTGAGCCCGGCGAATTAATTTATAAAAAACACAGCAAAGAAAATTTCCTGGCTTCCGGTTTTGGTTTTGCTCAAGTTACAAAAGACAATGTCAAAGTTTTGGTAGACTTAGCAACTCCGGAAGAGGAACTTCAAGAAAAAGCAATCGAAGAAGCTAAAAAACAGGCAGAAGTTGCCCTGGCGCAAAAACATCTACTTAGCGAAGAAGAATACGCAACGGCTGCTGCCAATCTCCAAAAGTCTTTGGCACAGCTTAAAATTAAACGTCGTCATAGACGCTGAGTAATTGACCTAATTGCTCTAATTTACCTAATTGACCTAAATAATCCCCAATGACACAATCTAAATTAGACATTTAATTATTGGGCTTTTATTTAGAAATTAGTAATTAGAAATTAGAAATTTATGAGGTTTACCTCCATCGCCATTTCCGGTCCAGTCGCTTCCGGCACCACAACTGCTGCCAAGGCTGTTGCCGAGAAATTAGGACTTGAGTACAGATCAGCCGGAGATTTTTTTCGTGACTACATGCTCAAACACAACATTCCTCTTCACAAAAAAGAAGATTTGCCGGATGAGGTTGACGAGAAATTCGATGATGAAGCAACAAAAATTCTTAAAAGTAATAAGCCAATTGTTTTTGATGGCTTGTACGTCGGCTACTTTGCCCGAGACATGGATGATGTCTTAAAAGTACTTTTAACAGCAGACGAAGAGGTAAGAATCAAACGAGCTTTGAAGCGTACTCACACCCATAAAGAAACTGCAAAAACTATTAAGCTCAGAGACGAGGCTCACGACACAAAATTCCGCAAACTTTATGCCAACGAAAACTTTCTAGACCCAAAATTCTTTGATTTAATTATTGATACAACAAACAAATCACCGAAAGAAGTAACTAAGAGAATTCTAAAAGAATTCTCTGGATAGTAGGATGGTTGGATCGTCGGATAGTGGGAATAAAATATGAGTGATTTCCGAGATTTAGAAGTTTGGAAAGAGGCACATGCTCTGACTTTGGAAATTTACAAAGTTACTAACAAACTCCCGAAAAGCGAACAGTTCGTACTAATTAGTCAAATTCGCAGGGCAGCAATTTCAGTAGAATCGAATATTGCGGAAGGCGAAGGGCGGTATGGCAAAGCAGATAGACTTAGATTTTTCGTAGACTCGAGAGCATCCATTAAGGAAGTACAAACCCAATTATTAATAATAAAAGATTTGTATAAAACAGTTTCTGAAGAAACTCTCGGACTATTTGATAGATATGAAATACTTATTAAGAAATTAAATAGCTTAATCAATTATAGAAGAAAGTATAATTAAGACCTACCATCCCACCTTCCCACTATCCCACTATCCTATTTGATAGCCCAAACTTCGCGTTCAGAGATTTTAGAAAATTGTGCTTATCGAAATATCCAAACTTAACATTATATTGACCCCTCGAAACTTTGATTCTTTGGTTAATTGACATTATCTCATGTTCTTGTCCATCGATTATTAAGGAAATATCATCACCGCGAGCTACTTCAATTTCAATTTCATCTTCCGGAGATAAAACTACCGAAGGAATTGGCAAACCTATCGGATTTACAAAAGTAACAATTAGTGAATCTATTTCCGGATCTACAATCGACCCGCCGGAAGAAAGCGAATAACCGGTTGAACCTGTTTGTGTTGCCACAATTACTCCGTCTCCGGAAACTTTAATGAATTCTTCACCATTTACTATAATTTTCAACTCACAAACCCGATAGGCACTCTTAATTACAGCTTCATTAACAGCCCGATGCCTTATTGCTTTTTTCTTATTGCTTATTACCGATTCTACATCCAGTGTCATCCGCTCAGAAATGAATATTTTTTCTCCGCCTACTAATTTATCCGCAGCTTTTTGCCAATCTTTTCCTTCAACAGCCGTTAAAAAACCGATATTCCCGGTGTTAATTCCTATAAACGGAATTCCAAGTTCTGCAAACTGAGAAGCCTTATGGATTAATGTTCCATCTCCGCCAAAAGAAAGAATATAATCACACCCCGCTAAATTATCTTCCCCGGCTACTTCTACATTTTTATTTTCTAAATACTTCTTGACCTCACCAGCAACCTCTTTGGCTTTTTCGTTATCTTCTTTTAGGCCCGCACCCCGCATCGCGGTGGAGGACCGCAAGAAAGATTTATCTTTCTTATAAACAACTCCTAATTTCACTAAATGAATTCTAACATGAGATATTTGCAAATAAAGATTTTAGAGTTCTAAAATTATTTAGATGGTATGTCTAAAGAGATAATGGTGATAGATATTATTGGAGTAGAAGCAGATAACCGTTGCTCTGAATTGTCAATATCGGCAGAAGACCTACCTAGATTGTTTAAAGATGTCGGGCTAGGTTACCTTGATGTAAATCAAGGCGAGGACAATCCTGACATTCGCCCTAGAAGATATATACAAGTACTTATTCCAGAATCAGTCTTTCGGCAACTATTTCTTGAAATTCCAGGTCTTGGAGAACCAAAACCTACTCCCGATGATTCCCGGCTCCTTGATACTCTCGGCAAAATGTACCCATAAACAAAACCCTCGGAATTTTTAAAAAATGTGATAAAATTCTGCTACTTGGATCCGTAGCTCCATCCTTCGAGTAAAGCTTCGGATGGCAATCAATGGTTAGAGCATCACTCTTCTTTTTGCGAAGTCGAGTCTGACTCGACGAAGCAAAAATATCAGGCGAGCGAAGCGAGAGCTGATATAATCTTGCTCATGGGCGTGTAGCTCAGTGGCAGTAGCATCTGTCTTATAAACAGAAGGTCCCAGGTTCGATCCCTGGCACGCCCACTGAAGTAAGATACATGAGCAAGATTATTCTTGCGAATATAAGGTGAGGATCCTTGGTTCGAATCCAAGTGCGTCCACCATTTTGTTCCTAATATATCAGACGGAGTGCTGATATAAGGTGGGGTCTTGGCCTTCGGCTCTGAGAGCCTCAGGCTCGAATGAGTTCGAATCCATCCGGATCCACAATTACACATGACTACTCAAGGAAAAGAAATTTTTGTGCCGTCAGAAGAATTTATGACTTCTTTCACTGAGCAAGCAATTACTTGGGTAAGGCAGCAAAGGAATCAGCTTCGCCCAAACTCAAAAGGATTAACACAAAAAGAAAAGCGGGTCTTCTCCAGATTTTTTGATCAAGATTTGTTAGACTCCGCTAGATTCGCACATGTTCCGGTTATAAAAAATCCCGATTTTTATAAAGGCTTTAACAGTATTCCGCTTCTAGACCTTGAACAGGTGGTTGCTTTTACATTTATTGACACCGTTGCAGAAATTAGAAACTCGGCTATCGGGACTAAATTCCACGAGTTAGTTCATGTCGAACAGTTTCGTCAACTCGGCGTTGAAAGAACAGTCGCGCTTTACCTCAAGCAATGGGTAAACGGCGATTATGATTATTGGAATATAGAATTAGAAGAAGACGCCTCTGGATTAGTAGCTTGGTACCATTCAAACCCCCAAGAATCGTTCTCGGTTAGTGAGGAAGTCGCAAAACGACTTGAAACTTACAAACTCCTATAATCTAGCCCTGTGGATAATTTCGGCATCAACCACATTAACATCCCGCCCGTATCTTAGCCTTGAAAGCTGCTTGATCATTTCGGCAATTCGCGGGTCTTTCTCTACCTTAGTCAAGTCTCGAGATGTGTCTAAAGAAAAAGGAGGCACAGGCTCATTGCGAACTATTGTTTTGGTATATGCATGGAATCTTTCAACATTAATTAAATCCGTTTCATTAAATATCGGGGTAAACTCGTGCTGGAGGTAATTAGCATCTGTAACACCAACCCTAAAGCTTACAATTGTTCCCACGTTACCAAAGATTGCATTTTTGACTTCCTCTTCTACCTGCCCCACAAACTGGTTAGCCACAATTAAATTCAGTCTGAACTTTCTAGCCTCTGCCAGAATATCGGCAAATGTATCCGTTGCGAAGTTTTGGAACTCATCAACATACAGGTAGAAATCTTTACGCTGCTCTTCCGGCACATCCTGTCTGCTCATTGCGGAAACTAAAATCTTTGGAACCAATATAAGGCCTAAAAAGTCTGAATTCTCGTCTCCGATTCTTCCCTTAGAAAGATTTACAATCAAAATCTTCTGATTATCCATAATATCACGAACATTAAATGCGCTCTTCGACTGCCCAATGATATTTCTCATCATGCGATTAGTAACAAACCTTCCGAACTTGGAAACAATATAATCAAGAACCTCACTTTTGTGAAAGTCCGAAGTCTGGGCAATCTGGTCGGTCCAGTATCTTCTGACAATCGGGTCGCTAACTTTTGGCAGTAACTCCTGCACATATTTAGCATCGGTGAGCACCCTAACCACTTCTACAAACGAATTGCCCGGTTCACTCATTACCGTAAGCATCGCGTTTCTGACAGCGTGCTCGAACCTCGGCCCGATTATTCCGGTTTTATGCGGGTCGTAAAGCTTATACATCAAACCGACAATGTAAGTTGCCACAAAGTGTTTTTCCTGCTCAGATTGCGCCTCCAACATATTCATACCAAGCGGCCGTTCTGTATCTGCCGGGTTAAAATAAATCACGTCCTCTGCCCGCTCGGGGGGGATCAACGAAAGTAAATCTTCCGCAGCATCACCGTGAGGATCGATAAACGCCACACCTTTCCCTGCTTTAATGTCCTGCAGTACCATGTACTTAAGAAGTTCAGTTTTACCGGTACCGGTTTTTCCAATAATATAAAGGTGTCTTCTCCTATCGTCTTCACTAATATAGACTTCTTTGGTTGCTCCCCTGTATACACTTTTGCCAAGATGCATCCCCTCTGATGGGATTTGTGCAGGTGCTGGTGCTCGTTTTGCATAAACCCAGAAAATCCCGGGAGTTTCTACACTTTTATTGGGAAAATGGAAAATTGAAGCAAGTTCCTCGGTATTTAAAACCCCAAAATTTCCAAAAAGAGGTAAATATCTATAGACAAAATCTACTAAAAACTGCTTTTTGAACCTGATCCCGGCTCCGGTAAACCCATTGTATTCACTAGTAAACTGCGAAAACGTCGATTTAATATTATCAAGATGAACCTTCGCCTCCTCATCCGTATTAGACGAAACTACAATTCTGATGACCACTTTAAATCCAACTTTTGAAATATTGTTCTCGATAGCATCCATCTTTTTAGGATCCGGTGCACTCTTGCTCCCCTCTTTAGGTGAAAGCTCGGCTTCTTTAGTTTTTGTCACATACCTTTTACCGGCGCTTCTCCATTTTCCGTCAGACGGAGTCGCTAGAATTTGTATAGCAGCTCCTTCTCCCGGCTGCATTTTGGCAAATGATGAAGTTATCTGATTCAATGGATCATTGGGAAGATCTTTGAAAGTTTTGATAGGGTAGTAGTCGGCACTTTTTAGCCTCAGAGCAGCAAACGCCAATTTTCCTTCTTCGCTAAAAATATTGTATTCTTCTATTTCCTTAACATCGGCACCAGGATAAGCACCGTGAATTTGCTTTTCTACTAAATCTTGCAATGATTTAGGACAAGAAACAAAAAACTTAATCTCCTGTGAATCTGCAACAATTTCGAGAGAAAAATGGTCCTGCGGTTGCAAAAAAGTCCTGACTCCACCTTTATAAATAGAATATAAAGAAGAGAACATTTGTTCAGCCGCATCGATTTTAATTTCGTTGTCTCGCGGAACTGCAACTTGTAAAAGAACAAAATCAAGAGATCGCTCTTCTCTGTTTTTATTACGCATCCATACGATCCACAACCAGCCTACTCCTGCAGCAATCGCAACAAAAACTAATAAGGCCAGTCCTAAAAATCCTAATGATTGTAAAAAAAGTTCAAATCCGCTTGAAGCATCTATTGTTCCAGGACCAGTAACTATATCCTCAACTGGCATATATTATTTCTCCCCTTTGAAGATCACTCTTTTTGTGTGGTGATGAGCAAGTTTAACAAGTCTAGCAACAAAAAGTGCAAGCGCTATAATACTTCTAACTCCATAAACTTCTTTTTTAACTGTAACTTTGGAAGTAATTTTTGCATGTTGCCCTTCCTGATAGGTCTTCTCATCTATCGGCAGCTCTATTGTCCCGCCCTTATCTATTATTTCTGATGCTTCTACTTCCGGTGATTTTACTCCTGCGTCTCTTACGTCGGCAGGGATCTGGGGCTCAGGCTCTTTAAGCCCCGCCTCCTCACCGGCTACTTCTTTGACTTCTTTTTCTACCTTTCTATCTGCTTCTTTATGGATCTCTTTTACGGCATGTTCTTGAGATTGAGCTAGTTCCTGTTCTTTAGCTGCTCGCCCGATTACGTCTTCGAAATCAGTCGATGGCCGGCGGGGTTTAGGGGCCGGCTCAACCTTGTCTTGTTTCTTGTTATCATCTGTCGCTTTTGCTGGGTCAGGCATTGACTAAATTTTACTACATTAAATTGCCCTATTGTTAAATAGTTGAGTTATTAAATAGAGAATTAAAAAGTAAATTAAATCCGATTAAACAATATAGCAATTTAGCAATAGACCAATTATTTTCTTCCTTTTCTCAAAAACACAACTTCATAAACTATCGCAAACAAACTTCCGGCTAGTGGCCCTATTAACCAAACAGCCAGCGTATTAGTTTGACCGGATAATATCGCAGGTCCAATTGCTCTTACCGGATTTAAGCCTGCACCTGTAATAGAAACTAAAATTATGGACGCTGCAATCAAATATAAACCTAGCGCTAGGGGTCCAAAGCTAATTGGACCGCGCCTATCGACTGCCGTACTGAACAAAACAAAAACTAAACCAGAAGTAAAAATGGCTTCGGCAAGAACAGCCTGAGTAAGCGATATATTTAAGCCTACATTTGGCGAGCCAAGTGCATGCTTAACCCCATCCTGACCGAAAAACATTAACAGGAAAAATGCTGCGATAAAAGTCGCCAGAATCTGGGCAGTTAAGAAAAAAACAGTCTTACTAGCAGAAAGTCGTTGAACTAACCACAAAGAAATGGTAATCGCAGGATTTAAATATCCGCCAGAAAGATGCGCAGTCACGAAAATTAACGACGTGTAAGAAACCCCGATCACAAATGCGATTCCTAAAACTCCAATACCTCCATAAAGCGCTTCAATTAAAACTGCAAAGGAGCAAATCAACACAAAAAAGAATGTCCCTAAGAATTCAGCCAGATACGAGCGCCAATCGCTAACCCAGTCTTTGATATCCGAAGTCTTCATTAACCGATTAGACCACGCAACTCGAAATAATGTCAAATAAAATTTGTATGCAAAGACACAAAACCCTTGAATACTTGGTGTAGAATGGTAAAACAAACATGAAGTTGTTTATAGACAGTGCAGTTCCGGATGAAGTTAAAAAAATGTGGGACGCCGGGATAATTGACGGTGTTACCACTAACCCCACACTTGCCGCCAAATCCGGAATCGAATACAAAAAAGCGGTGGAGGAAATTCTCGCAACAGTAGATGGAGACATTAGCCTTGAAGTTCTTTCAACCGACACCGAAGGAATGGTGGCAGAAGGTCAGAAACTAGCTAAATTGCACCACAATGTCGTCGTTAAAATTCCAACAACCCCGGAAGGTCTTAAAGCTTTAAAAACTCTCAATCAAGAAGGAATTCGTGTAAATATGACTCTCGTTTTCTCCCCTAATCAAGCGCTTTTAGTTGCCAAGCAGAATGCTTACATCGTCAGCCCATTTGCCGGCAGGCTAGACGACATCGGCCACAGCGCAATGGATACAATTTCCGAAATCCGTCAGATTTATGACAATTATCAGTTCGAAACTCAAATATTATTCGCCTCAGTTCGCTCTCCCCTGCATGTCAAACAAGCAGCTCTTGCTGGTACCGACATTGCAACTTGCCCATTTGATGTTCTGGAAAAACTCATTAAACATCCCTTAACGGATATCGGGCTCAAAAAATTTCTTGATGATTTTAAGGCAAGCAAACAGGAGCCTCTTGTCCAAAGTTAAATGAGCACCAAAAAATACTTCATTGGTGTTGACGGAGGATCTACTAAAACCGAAGCAGTCCTAATAGACGAAAATAAAAAAGAGATGGGTAGAGGCCTTACAGCAGGCTCCAATGCCGACATCTTCGGGCTTAGTGAATCTGTAGACCGAGTATTTGCCGCCATAGAACAAGCTTGTGCTGGTAAAAACTCAAATATCACGGGAGCTTGCTTGGCAATTGCCGGCATAGATACAAAAAAAGGTAAATCTATATGGGAACAGGCAATCAAAAATCATTATTCATTTTCTAAATATCTCAATAAAAAACCATTTGTTGTCAACGATAGTCTTGCCGCACTACGCTCAGGAACAACTGCAGAAAACGCAATCGTTATTATCGCCGGTACAGGTTCAAATTGCTTTGGCAGAAACGAGAAAGGTGAAGAGGCTAAAAGCGGTGGTGTCGACTATATTTTGAGTGACGAAGGTAGCGGTTATAATATCGGTCTTCGAATCCTGAAACGCATTACTCAAAGTATCGACGGCCGCAACGACAAAACAATTCTAAAAGACCTACTCTTTAGAAAATTAAATATAAGTTCATTTTCTAAATTAGTTTCCCAAGTTTACGAAAAACCCTGGAATAAAGCAGACATCGCCAGTATTGCACCGCTAGCAGAAAAAGCAGCAGAAAAGGAAGATAAAGTAGCTAAGGAAATAATAGAACGAGCTGCGCACGACTTGGGTATTATGATCAAAGCGGTCGCCAATAAACTGCAGTTAAAAAACAAGCAGTACGAAATAGTAACAGCCGGAAGCGTATTTAATATTCAAACAATACTAATGATTCACCTAAAGGAAGATATCAAGCAATTTTCGCCTAAAGCCATATTAGTCAAACCCCATATTGACAGCGCGACTGCTGCAGCTTATTTGGCAATGGAGCAAACTCAGTAGTTTACTCAATTACCACTGATCCGATCGTCGAAGGGCGAAGATGGTCATGATATCCCCAAGTCCCTGTCTTTGTAACCGTCACAGTTTCTGATTCTCCCCTCTCAAGTCTAATTACAAATTCCCCGCCTGTAAGTTCCGGGTTTACAGTATGGGTTGGATGATTAGCACTGCCAATCTGGACTGTCCGAGATGAATTGTTTGTCCAAGTTATAGTTTGACCTGCACTAACTGTTACTGAAGCCGGCTCAAATCCACTGTCCGTGTAAGTTACTGTCACGCCACCTTCAGAAGGTTGGGCTTGCTCAGTTTGTTGGCTGCCATCAGTTGTTTGGCCACCAGTTTGCGTACCTGTTTGTTGACCATATTTGCAAGCGGAAAGCACAAAAGCAACTGCTGCTATCGCGATGAAAAACCAAAATTTTCTAAGATTAATTATCAAAAGTATCACCTCCCTACAAAATTTTTAATCATTAAATTTTGAAACATTTTGATTTCAATAAAAATTTAAAATTGTAAATTATCATATTTTCCCCGCACTTCCAAATACATCGATCTTATTTTCAACCACCGAAGCAACAGCCATTATAACGTCCGGTGTTAACTTATATACTTTATATTCTTTTGGGTTTTCACCAAGCTCTTCTTCTAAAGCATCTTTATATGCAACCCTAAGTTCGGTGTTAACATTCACCTTTACAATCCCTTCAGCAACAGCTGCCTTGACCTGATCTGCGGTAATTCCACTACCTCCATGAAGCGAAAGAAATGTATTCGGCACTGCTTGCTGAATTTGTCGAAGCAGATCAATATCCAAATCGGGCTGAACAGGGAAAGTTCCGTGAATATTGCCAAATATCGATGCGAGAATATCTACTCCTGTCTCCGAAACAAATTTCGCTGCATTTCCCACCTTTGTATAAGAATTTTTAAGTTGCTCAAGATCTATATCTTCTTCGTGTTTTTCGCTCGAACCGGAAACTTTATCGAATTCACCTTCAACCAATAATCCTTTTTTGTGCGCCTTATCTACAATTTTTTTACACTCTGTAATATTTTCCTTAAATTCCATGTCCGATCCGTCAAAATGTACATTATCAAAGCCGGGCTGCTCTATAGCTTCTTCAACCAGTTCAACCGGCTTGCCATGGTCTAAATTTAAAAGAATCGGGATTTTATACTCTTTTCTGGCATTAATAACCATGTCGACCACGTTCTTCATGCCAAAATACTTAACTTCTCCGGGTGAAAACTCCACCATGACCGGCGATTTTTTAGCACTTGCCGCCATCATGATAGCCTTGAAAATATCTAGGCTGTCGACATTAAACGCCCCGATGGCGAAATTCTCTTTATGAGCCATAGTAAACCAATCTTTGGCTGTCATGACCTTCCAATACTAGTCAAAAAAATAACAAATAACCACAAAACCGGACCGGAAACAGAAAAGACAATCAATTCATTTAAACTTATTTTGCCACGCTTTAATAAAATAACCGGTAGGATTGTGGAGACAAATAATATTAATACAGAAAAAATTACTAATGCACCAATTTGGAATCTTCCTTCCTGTGGATAAACAGCAAATAAACCTATAAATCCGAAAGGGATAATTATTACTATATTCAAAATAAATAAAACTACTTTAAACATTAACTAATCTGTCATTTTGTATGCGCTAGCTTTTTCTCCTTAATATCCGAATACATCTTCAAACCCCAAAAGCCATTAATTCCTGCCATTATAAGATACGGAAGCCAGAAGATTGATTTCAAGGTTGAATCAAGACCTGCCAGTTCAAACCCTTCGGCAATAAAAACCAATAGAACCATAAACTGGAAAATAGAAATAAGCACTATCAGAGCAACCGCCCTAAACGTTCCCACAAACCACAAGAGGGCCATTGGTCCGAAGATTACAGCTCCAAATGTCATCGCGTTCAAAAATTGTTTGTTGTTTGCAAAATCCCAAATTACCAGAAAAACAAAAATAAACAAAAGGTTAATTTGCGTCAACCTTTTTTCTGTAGAATTAGCAAATTTAAAAGTAATTTTAAACCTTTTCATTCTATTTCAACATCATCACATTATGTGATATGTCATAAATTGTGATATTAATCATTTTCTATTTTAGTAATTTTATCCAATCTCCTTTGATGACGTCCGCCTTCAAATTTTGCCTCAAGCCATGCAGTAACACCCTTTTTAGCATCATCATTACTAAGAAATCTCGCGCCAAGAGAAAGTATATTGGCATCATTATGCTCGCGAGCTAACTTTGGAATTTGTGCTCCTGCCTGCCCTGAGCTTGCCTGCACTGAGTTTGTCGAATGTGTCGAAGGACCACCGTAGTAAACTGCAGCCCGAATTCCTTTGACTTTATTAGCAGCAATAGCTTCACCCTGCCCCGATCCGCCTATCACAATACCCAATGATCCTGATCCGGTATCGGGATTGATGTCTTTGGCTACTTTTTGGGCACAGGGAATAATAAAATCCGGATAATCATCCGCCTCATCCATCTCAAATGCTCCGCAATCCTCAACGTTATAGTCCTTTAGCTCCAAATACTGAATCAATTGTTTTTTAAGATAAAACCCCGCGTGATCCGCAGCTAAATATATCTTCACTCTTCTTTAAGATTAACGGTTGAAGGGAATCTAGTGCAACTGAGTTAAAATCTACTTAGGTTCGGGAATAGGACATTGAGCCCGAATTTTGGAACCATCAATCCCTGATATAACTTAATGATTAAATCCTCTGTTAAAAATTCTATATAGGGGTAAAGTGCCTGAATATTCACCTTGAGGCTTGCAAGCAATAAAATGGGCTTCGTTATGCTCCATGTCGATATTTACATGATCTATATCTGAAAGCTCCAACCTAATCAGAGCATCACGCTGAACACATATTGAATTATTATTAGATTGTTTTGCTCTATCTTTCGTGATAAGAATCTCCCATAAACCATCCTCGCTTAAATATTGGACTCGACTTTCGTTAAAATCCCATTCTTCTCCTAGAATTGCTTTTAAACTTTTCAATTCAAAATCTTGAAATTCCACTCGTCTAAATGTATCAGGTTCTCCTAAAACTTCACTTGTCATTATTGTAGAAATATAGTGAAAATGTCTTACAAAGTCAAATTCTTTAAATCAAAACCAGCATTGGCGAGCTCATCTTTATATTGACTAATGTCAACCTTACTTTTGACAGCAACCGTAAGTGGTGCGACGTCCGGAGTTGAGTTGATTACAGTTGCACCCACAACTCGCATTACATTATTGATAGTCTTAACGAAAATTCTGGTCATTTTATGGTTCTCGACAGAGCCTCGAACAATAATCTCATCAGCATAATCCTCATCCGCCACACCTATAAACGTGCAAGATCCATCGAAAAAGTTGATTGAATAAGAAGAAGCGGTCTCAAAAACCGTACGCTGACCCGCTTGCCCTTCCGGAGCCTTCGGCGAAGTGAGGGCCATTGTTTTACCCACCGCATTTCCCTGACTCGTAGCATTCGCCCAATTCCCTAAAATGTGTTCTCTTTCAAAAATTACATCTTTAAACTGCGCACAATCTCCCGCTGCATAAATATCTGGCACATTTGTTTCTAAATATTCATTGGTGACAATCGCCCGATCAATTTTAATCCCTGAACCATCCAACCAACTCAAATCCGACCTTATTCCAATCCCAACCCCGACAACATCAGCTTGGTACTTATTGCCGGATTTTGTTACAACCACACTTTGATTATTCGAATAATCAAAGTGGTCTGCTTCTTCATTTGTCTCGATTGTTATCCCATTTTTTTTAAGAGTGTTTGAGAGCACTTGAGCTGACTTTTTATCCAGCTTTCCCTTCCAATAATAATCTTCACGAACCAAAAGAGTCACATCACTAACGCCGTTCACCTTAAAACAACTCGTAAACTCAAGCCCAATGAACCCTCCGCCGATAATCACTGCGGATTTCGCCTGTTTTGAAGCTTTAATGATTGCATCCGCATCTTCAACTGTTCGCATGTAAAAGATGTTTTTACTATCACTGCCGGGAATTTTTAAGGGCACTACATAACCTCCTACGGAAATCAACAGTTTTCCGTATTGAACCTGTTCCCCGTTAGCCAATTCAACTACTTTATTTTTGGAATCAAGATTTTTAGCTTTGGTATTTTTTAAAAGATTAATATTTTTCTCACTATAATATTCCGGTTTTCTTAAAAAAACTTGTTCTCTGTCAATTTTCCCGCGAATATAGTGAGGCAAAGAAACCCGTGAATACATCTCGTGATTTTCATCTGTAACAATACTAATAGAAGAATCTGGTTTTAAATTGCGGATGGTTTCCGCAGCAGTCGTACCGGCCGCTGAACCTCCAATGATCAGGTAGTCAGCACTCTTCATACTTGATCAGCGAGCCTCGCCTTGAGGCGGGCCGCAGACCCACCGATGATAAGAAAATCTGTCGATTTCATGTTTTCCAAATATTTAATCATGGAGTGGAAAGTTAGATTTCTCACCTCTCACCTCAGAATCAAACTTCTCACTTCACACATCACACTTCAAAACTATAATTCAAACCGAATATCCTAGAAACCTTATTACTTCACCTGCGACAAACCCAACTCCAACCGCAATTATTCCAATCATTACGGTTTCTGAAACTTTGGCAGAAAGACTCCCTTTGTTTAAAAACCAACGGATTATCCCGATAAATGCCATTACAAAAAGCGCAATAATTATCGACATTAATAGTGCGCGCGAAAGCGGTGTTACAAAAATATACGGTAGCAGTGGTGGAACCCCGCCCATTAAATAAAATAAACCCATAATTACACCTGCCAATATTGGCTTTTCATTAGACTGCTCACTTAAACCTAATTCGTCCCTCATCATCACTTTTAGCCATAAATCTTTATCGGATGTTACTTTTTTAGTTAAAAGTTCAACGGACTCTTTGTCAAACCCCATGTTTGTATAAATTTCCCTAATTTCATCCCGCTCAACATCCGGCTTATGCTCCATCTCCCACTTTTCTATTTTCTCCATCGCACCGTAATGTTCTTTTTGGCTTTTTACTCCCAAGTAATTTCCTAGCGCCATCGAAGCTGCACCGGCAACAATAGTTAAAATCCCCGCTATAACTACAACAGTTTGGTTGGCAACACTACCGGAAATTCCCACCAGAAATCCTATGGCGGTAACCACACCATCATTGGCACCAAAAACAATATCGCGCAAAAACTGCCCGCTAGAAGGATGTTCGGGTTCTCGCTCAGCTATATGTCTTCCTGGCATAGATAAGGTATTTAGGTTATTAGGTTAGCAGGAAAATTATAACAAAGAAAGAAAAAGGTGCACCCACCGACCCACCATCCTACTGACCTGCTTAGGGATATTCCTGATCGCCAGTTTCGCTATCTTCCAGAATAATTGCTTTTGTCGGACAGCTTTCTGCAGCCAGTTTTATTGCTTCGGCAGTATCACCATCTTCATCCAACACTACTGCTTTATTTTCGCTATCGAGTTGGAATGTCTTCATTGCAAGTGCCACACAGCTTGCCGCACCGATACATAAATCACGATCAATTTTAATACGGTATTTCTTTTTTGCCACTTTAAATATTATCTTTGAGTTTTCTTATGACCTCAAGCGGTAAAAACGCACATTTTAGTCTTGCCGGTGTAACCGGTCCACCAATTAAACCTAATACTTTGTCTCCGGTCAATTTAGATAGCGAGGAAACCTTCTTACCTTTCATATACTCTGATAACATCGAAGAAGAAGCTACCGAAATTGCACAACCAGAACCAGTAAATGAAACGTCGTCGATCATAACATCGCTTAGATCACCTCCGAGGTGTTCTCTTGATGACGCTCTGACCCCACCTCGGAGGTGTTTTTGGGAAAATTTGAAAAAGAAAGTCACTTTATCACCACACAAAGGATTAACCTGATTAATCACCAAATCCGCATCATCAAACTTGCCAAAATTACTTGGGTTTTGCCAGTGTTCTAAAATTTCTTCGCGGTAGAGATCCATAATTAGGTATGCAGGAGAGTAGGATGGTGGGTTTGTAGGTTATTATTTTTATTTTTCCTCCTACCATCCCACTTACCAACTCGCCCAAATACCTCTTGGACTTTTCTAAGTCCAAGAATCAATCTATCAACATCGCTTTTATCATTGTAAATATAAAAACTCGCCCGCGCCAAAGGTCCTGTTCCTAAAAAATCAGCTAGTGGTTCAGCACAATTAAAACCGGAGCGAATTTCTACACCCTCGCTGTCCATGATCGTTGCCACATCATGAGCGGGAATAGATCCAATGTTAAAAGAAATCACACCCGCCCGATTGTCATCGCGAGGGTAGCGAAGCGATCTCTTTTTAGATTGCTTCGTCGTCCTGAGCGAAGTCGAAGGACTCCTCGCAATGACCGAATTGAGAGGTCCGTATATTGTTACTTCGGGAATTTTTGCTAGCTCATCAAGTGCATATTTTGTTAGTTCGACCTCATGCTTGCGCACATTTTCCATTCCAATTTCCTTCAAATAATCAACAGCTGCGCCCAAACCTATCGCCCCTTCAATATTAGGCGTACCAGCCTCAAATTTCAAAGGTAGTTCTGCCCATTCTGACTCATCAACTTTAACTGTAGAAATCATATCTCCCCCAAATAAAAACGGTGGCATCTTTCCTAAAATCTTACGCCTTCCCCACAAAACTCCAATGCCAGAAGGCCCCAACATTTTATGGCCGCTAAATGCATAAAAATCACAACCTATTTTGGGAATGTCTACCTTCATATGCGGGACAGCCTGAGCACCGTCAATAAAAATCCTAATCTCTGGTCTCTGGTCTCTAACCAACTTTACAAGTTTTTCTACGGGGAAAATCGTCCCCAGAATATTAGAAACGTGAGCGAAAGTGACAAGTTTTGTTTTTTTAGTTAATGCTCTCTCAAATGCTTTTATATCTAACTCCCCGTTTTCAATCGGAACAAATTTGAGTACAGCACCGTTTTCTGTTGCCAACTGCTGCCAAGGCACAATGTTGCTGTGGTGTTCGGCAATGGTCAAAACGATCTCATCACCTTTCCCTATATTCAATCTCCCCCAACTATAGGCAACTAAATTTATGGCCTCAGAAGTATTGCGGACAAAGATAATCTCACTGGAGTCTTTAACACCGACAAAATCGGCAATTTTCTTTCGAGCCTTATCATAAGCTTCTGTTGCTTCTACAGTTAATGTATGAATTCCCCGATGCACATTGGCGTTAGATGTTTCCAGATGTGTTTTAATCGCATCAATCACCTGCCTTGGTTTTTGGCTCGTTGCGGCACTATCCAAATAAACCAAAGGCTTACCATTAATCTTACGGCTTAATATTGGAAAGTCTTTTCTGATATTTGAAACATTCATTTAAAGTCGATTAAAATAGCCTTCCTGAGGCTCACACATTTAGTAACAATTTTCATTTTTATTTTTCCCAAAAATATCAGAGGAGCGCCATTGGGATGACCGAAGGGTCCCAAGACGACCTGCTGCTATATGTATACAGAAACGTCGTTGCCGTTTACCTCTGTTCTGTAAGTGGCAATTTTTTCTGTTGCCGGTGGCGTGATCACTTGACCTGTCTTAATGTCGAACTGCGAACCATGACAAGTACACTCAACAATGTCAAAATGAATCTCGTGGTGTTCATCCATTTGGCATTGTTCGTGTGAACATTCGTTAGAAGTCGCGTAAATTTTCCCGGCAATCTTATAAATGGCAACTTTCTTCTCGCCAACTTTAAATGCTTTCATTCCCTCTTCCGGAATTTCATTAAACGCTGCAACCCTTACTTTTTGGGCCATTAATTGACCTCCTTTCTTTATCCGCCAAGAATCGCTTCTTGAGGCGTGTTCGAATAGAACAGAAAGCCTCAGGGTAAGATTCGGCGGGCTGCCATAATTTTTTCCCTAACAGGCTCAACGAATCCTTCTACCAACATTTCCTCAGCCTGTTTTCGACTAATCCCCCTGCTCATCAAATAAAAAAGCATTTGCGCGTCTACTTTACCAACTGTTGCCGCGTGGCCTGCTTTGACATCTTTTTCCAAAATCTCCAGCGCCGGCGTATCATCACCCATCTTAGCATCGTCAAAAAGCAGTGCGTCGCTTCTTAAATAAGCATCGGCGCCTTTGGCACCTTTTTCAATTTTTACATTTCCGCGAAAAGAAAAGAGTGCTCTTCCCCTCAAAACCGCCCGCACATTGACGTTCGATTTTGTGTTCGGTGCCGCATGGACAATGTTAGTTTCAATTACTTTCTCATCACTACCTTTCCCGATTACCAACCCAACAACCTCAACACTCGCATTCTCCCCAGCCAAAACCACGTCAATCCTCCTCCCAGTAGTCATTGCGAGTCCCGCTTTGCGGGACGTGGCAATCTTTACTTTGTCATTCTCGAACCCTTCATCTGTCATTCTGGAGCGAAGTCGAACTTGACTCGACGAAGCGATAGAATCTCTACCACCCAACATCAACGGGATCAACTTATTCTGATTTTTATTAACTACGATTTGTTTCATAAAGGCAATTCCTCATTTACTCCAATTAATACTTGAAATCTTTCTAAATCTTTATCTGAAACTCATAAACCACTTTTATCACCCTCGTCAAATGAGAATACATTTATCATCTCTCCAAATAATTGCCCTGCCCTACCAATCGAATAAAATCCCCATCCATCTTGATCCTTATCCATCTCAGTTATTTCAACTTCATTATCTTTTATTATTGCCTCCAAACTTTCTAATGATGATGCTACTCTCATAAAATTTTCACCTCTAATTAGCTCGTCTCCCCCAAAAATTTCCTTTGCACTTATTGATTGCAGTTGTTCTTCTCTCACCCTACACTCCCTACCCCACACGCAGCACGAATATACTCCGAATCATCAACCATTTCAAAAAACCTCCGTTCACCTAAATTAATACAAATGTACTGACCCCAACCGTCATGTTCTCCACCTCTAACTTCTATAACCATGTTAGGCCTCGGTATCTCATCTCTTATAACAATTGGGAGGAGAAAGGCTTTACCAGCTTCCTCTGAATAATGACACACGGGAGTTAAAACCTGATCAGCTTTAACCAAACCGGCTTCTCTAAAAAGCCGCTCCAAGTGCAGAAACAAATTTTCCCTTATTAAAGCCGTCCTATATTCACCTTCTTCATACCAATTTGGATCAGTAGCATGAAACCCCGCATAATTGGTATATGGAAATACGGCAATAAAATCGCGAAGACTTACAGTTTCGATAAATCTCTCAAAACTTATTTGACTTTTAACATCAATTACAGTTAAACGATCGGCTCTTTCTTTATAAAATTCATCAATGCGGCTAGAATAATCAGACTCAGTCCTCACCCTACTCTCCCTTCCCTCCGGGCCAGATTAATCAAGCATCGGTCTATTTTGATACATTTACAGTTAATGAATCGATTCATTAAAAATTCTCCATCCCAACGTTAGCCGCTGCCCACGTATACCTTACCTGATCGCTTTTTCTCCCCCCAGCATCTAAGTATGATTCCACTAGTATCATAATTGCTGCACAAACTGAGGGTGCTTTTTCTGGCGTGTATCCAAATTCGCTTCTTATACCTTCTCGTACCCCAAGTAGAGCTATCAATTGCCGATTAAAAAGCAATATGTCGTTTTCGGAAACACAAATACTTACATCTCCTTCGGCTTGAGAATTGTGCTGTCTGATTGCTTCTCTAAAATTAAATTCCAAAACCGCATTGTGGTCTTCATCATTTTCAGTCTTTCGCCATGCATGTAGAAAATCTGCCAATACTTCTACCACCTCTGGTGGAATTCTAAGCTCTAAAGTATTATCTTCCTCATTTAAAACCGACTCTGCTTCCTGAACAGCTTGCGTCTCTTTGGTTCCCCGCCTAAACCATTTCATCCAACACTCCCTTCCCTCTGGGCAACATAAATAAATATAGATTTAGTTTTATGCACTTACAGCTAATGGACCGATTCATTGACACGATCACGTTTTTTCTGCTAGATTGCCCATTATGGCAAATGTAGATCCGGTTTGGTTAGTAATAATTTCGGATCTATTCGTAAATCTGTCTGCGGGCTGGTTCGGAGCAGCAATTATCGTTCCCTTGGTTTCACCAAAACCGAAACCTAATTTATTTTTGTTGACTAGCAACACCTTGCTTGGTATACTCGCGTTACTCTGCTCGGTTATACTAAGAAAACTAGAGAGTGGATTTTGATGAAAAATAGAAAATTTGATATCGAAGATGTGAATGCCAAAGCTGCGATTGCATTCGCCTTGAGCGTCATTGCTTTTCTTCTTCTTTTGCTTATCTATCTTTTTTTTGTCAAGTAACTTCATTTACCCTACACTCCCTTCCCTCAGGCTAAAGATAAATTTTGAATTTTGCATTTTTATTTTTAAATTAATATTTACTTCCTGCTTAATCGTTTTCATAATCAACCTGCATTTGGGTAAATCACGTATAGTAAGCTATACGGCCAAATTAATGACCCCAGTATAAATTCCTCTATCTTAAAATGATAAGTAGAATGTACATAGTAGTAGCCGCTCATAACTAAAATCCCACTGAACCAATACAATCCAAAAACCGCAACCATTGTCTTCCATCCAAATTTTTTAGTCATAACTAGTGCCAAATACAAAGAGGCTATCAAAAGTACCGAAAGCACAATAATATAAACAACCACAGGAATAGTAAACTTTAGAATAGTTGTCATCATCCTACGCTCCCTTCCATATTCAGCTGAATTAACCTATTCAGCTCAACCGCATATTCCAAAGGTAGTTCTTTGACAATCGGTTCAATAAAACCGTTAACAATAAGGGAAGTCGCCTCTTCTTCCGTCAAACCCCTGCTC
>Ga0209541_10006334_pt1 | contig 20200 bp, 15 predicted proteins | sample RifCSPlowO2_01_FD_184027 | JGI IMG/M metagenome (GOLD analysis project Ga0209541, IMG submission 184027) | Groundwater microbial communities from Rifle, Colorado - Rifle CSP2_plank lowO2_0.1 (SPAdes) (version 2) | ecosystem: Environmental > Aquatic > Deep subsurface > Groundwater | place... | reverse complement strand
TGCAGCCACCCGTAGGTGTATGGTCCGTGTCTCAGTACCATCGGTGGGGGTCAGGCTCTCACCTCCCCTAAGCGTCATTGCCTTGGTAGGCTTTTACCCTACCAACTAGCTGATACTGCGCAGGCCAATCCCAAAGCGATAAATCTTTACTCCGAAGAGACTATCAAGTATTAGCCCACCTTTCGGTGGGTTATTCCTGACTTTGGGGTTTGTACCTACGTGTTACTACCTCGTTCGCCACTGCCCTTGCGGGCCGTTCGACTTGCATGCCTTATCCACGCCGCCAGCGTTCATCCTGAGCTAGGATCAAACTCTTTGAAAAGAGATTGATTAACTCTCGAGAACGGAACAAAAGAAAAAATACTCTTTGTTTCGTTTTCACGCAGTGAAGTTGCTATGCCTCACTGCGATTTACTTTACTTTCTTTACTTGGACTTGCAATCCAATTTTTGTGAGATTGTCTAAACCTGAAAAGTTCAAACAATCTCGTAGATGTTTACATTTATGCAGTTGTCAAAGTTCATTTTACGTTCCGCCTAGCTTTCGCCCGAGAGAATATAAAAGCGCCTATTCCATAAGCGCTCTGGCAGTATATACTTATGCCCAAAGGAAGTCAAGCGCAAATTGAAGCCTTATTTTATAGGCAAAATCAGGGGTTTTGGACTAAAAACTGGACACAAGCCTCTTTTGGTACAGCAAACCCGAATATGACCCTGCAATGGCTCTGTACCCACCTAAAGAAAGTTTTTGTTTAATTTCCTCGTGCTCGTTGTAATACTCCTTGTTACCGTATGAATTTTTACATACGGTTTCTAGTTCAACAAAATTCCCAAGTTCATTGACGGTATCTATGTGAATTCGCGTGTTTTTATAAATATACAAGTCGCGCTTTTTTACTACTTTTACCTTAATTCCAAAAATAAAACTAAGGGCGCTCTTTACGACAAAAAAACTATGTGAAGTAAGCGGGACTCGATAGTATCTTGACTCTCTTGATCCTTTCCTTATCTTTCTGAAATAGACAATAAGCTCACTAGCCATTTTTTCTTCACGAATTTTAATTTTCGTTTCACCTAGCAAAAAGTAGGTATCCACCTGCTCTAGAGTACCTCTATATGTACCAGCTACCAAGTGATTTTTAATGTCATCAAGATTTTCAACCTCAACTTTTATTTCTAGGTTCTTCATGTTATTTCCTACTTCTTAAATACTCAACAGCATCAGCGGCGCCGTCAAAAAATTTCTTGTTCGCCTCTTCTACTACGGAAGCCAGGAACTCTATTTGGCCATCTTTTTCTAATGCTTGGTATTGATTTCCATCAAGCATCCAGTGTGGTTGATGCTCTTTTTCTATCTTTGATTCATATCCAGGTAAAAGTAATTTAATTCTCTCTTCTTTGAGATACAGTGGTCCTGAGTAATATCCAAAACAATAATCCTTTGTTTTGTTAACAATATCTCTAATTTCTTCATCGGAAACATCTGGCAATAATGGTCTGATTGCAACAGTTGTGGGAATGCCTTTTGCATATACCGACGAAAGAGTTTCTATTCTTTTTTCTGGACTAGGGACACCGGGCTCATATTTAGCTAATATTGGTTCGGAAATACACGTAATTGAAGTAGAAAAAGAAAAAATGTTTCCATTTCCTTTAACTTTGTTATGTATTTCTAGTAGAGAATTAACGTATTCTTCTGATAATGGTATTTTTGTGATAACTGATATATCTTTCCCCAGCACGCTTAACTTTTCAAGAATTTCGAGTGCTTCTTTTTTGTTTTGAAAAAATTCAGTATCACAACCAAGCATTATAAGCTTCACCTGTTCTGGCAAATTTTTAAGTAATTCTAATTGTTGGTCATCAAGATAAACTGCTCCCTTAGACTGCTCTTGATTCATTTCATCCACAAAGCAATACGTGCACCCAAATGGGCAACTAAGCTTTGAGTAAGTCAAGGCCCTCTCTTGATCTATTTTGATACCTTGCTGCTCAAATTTCTCAAAAGGATTATTCATACTAAGTAGTATACAGCAAATATCCTAAAAAGGTGGGGTTAATTTTGATTATTGTTTACTAGTTAAAATTGGGGGTTTTGAGGGATTTAACCTTGTATAAGGGTGAGCAATTTACCCTCAACATCATCCGTCACAAATGGTGGTGCTTTCTCAACAAAAACTAAATCTCGTTTACTCCAATCCATGGTTCGTACTTGATCAGCAAGAATTGCCCCCTTAACCTTTTTCCCTTCAAACATAACGTCAAAAACATGGCCTCTAATTTTTGAGGTTATTGGACAAAAAAGGGCACGACCACTCATTCCGTTATATGCGTCGAACGAAACAACTATCGCGGGGCGGCGACCACTTTGCTCGTGTCCTTTTGTTGGGTCAAAATCAATCCACACAATATCACCGCGACAAGGAATATATTTTAATTTTGCCATGGCGGAAGTACCTCATTGCCAACATCTGGACCCCAGTCAATCAATTCGTGTTGAGTCTTTTTGTCAAAATTTTTAAGCAACCCCTCAAGCGTATACTTAGGTTTTTTCGGGCTACTCAACATAATCACACCATTTTCAACAGAAAAAGAAGCGTCGCTCCCCTCGCGAATATTTACTTCACGGGCGATTTCCTTAGGAATCCGAATCGCTAAACTATTCCCCCATTTTTGATACTTTGTGGTCATACAAAAAGTATATACTATGTATATACAGTGTCAAGAAAATTACACCACAAAGCGCTTTTTACAAAGGTCCGACCTTTGTCCCCCTGTCCCCCTTTTTACAAAGGTCGGACCTTTGTTCCTAGAAAATTACATCGTACATTTGTTCAAACAATCGTGACTGTCCCCTTTAACCCCTAGCATTTTTATTTATAAACCAACAGCATTAGCTCCATACTCTGCTTGTTCTTGTGTGAATTTCTCGTACTTCAACTGCTCAATTAAACTACCGCGTGAATATGCTGACATGTCCATATACGATTTGGCTTTTTTAGCTGCTTGTTCATTCCAGTTACCACCAGAATTATCTGAACCATAAACCGCATCAGCATGCGAGAATTGTTCATATTCTAATTGAGCAACCAGCCCGTCATGAGAAAATGCTGAGTAGCCTAAATAAGATTTAGCTTTTTTAACCGCATTTTTTTGACTAACTGTCTCGCTTGATACTGGCGTGGGTGCAGGAATATTTTTTGTTTCCGTCTTCGCAGGAGTAGCTTTTTCTGCAATAGGAGCAGGATTGTCGTTTTTATTTTCCGTTATGGCTTGAGTATTTTCCACAACAGGTTGCTGTGTAACCTCATTGTTATTATTTTTTGAAGAATCTATTGTAACCGCAAATAACACAAAAGAAGCGACAGTGGCAATGCCAAAAATTGTTCCAATTTTCTTTCGTGTTATTTCTCCTTTAATGAAATGAGAAAATGCAGTTGGCTTAACTAGGCCGATAACAAGAGAGATTATTGAAGCTAAAAATATAAGTAAAAATAGATTGTCCATAAATTATTTGTTGATTTATTAAATCATTAACACTCACAACTAAAGCTTTCGCAACCTTTTTGTATGATAGTGGAGTATCCATTTATCTATTACTACTATGATGTTACACCAAATTTCAAACAAATCAATATCGAGGATTTATTCACAAGGGCGACGGCCCGAGCAGAGCAATTTTCTAGCAAGAAAATATGCGTGCACCGGAAAAGGAAATGGCGAGCGGACCCTATCCCCTATTCTGTCTCTTTTCAAGCTCTACGAGGAGTGGGCTTGCAATGAAGACCGATGAGTAGGTACCGATCGCGATACCAATCCAGAGGATGAGGGAGAAGTCTTTGGTGGATGCGGGACCGAAAAAGAAGAGGGTGGCGAGCACAATCATTACCGTAAGCGAGGTGTTGATTGAGCGCGTGAAGGTTTGGCGAAGTGATGTGCCGACGGTGGTCATAAAATCATTTGAAATCTTGAGCTTCAAGTTTTCACGAATACGATCGAACACCACAATGGTATCGTGCACGGAAACACCCATGATTGAAAGGAGAGCAACCACAAAGAGCGTGTCTACTTCTTTACCGAGCCATACAAAGACGCCTGCAGGCACAATAATGTCGTGAAGAAGGGTGAAGGTTGTAATAGCACCGTATTTCCATGAAGAGATCGGCTCTGATACGTGGCGGAATGCGTACGCAATAAAAAGCACTATGCCGAGGATAACCATCACGATAGCGAGCCATGCTTTAGAACGAAGCTCCTTGCCAATCGTGGGCCCAATAGAGCTAAAACGCTTCTCTTCCATTTGAAGGGTTCCTCCGAGTGAGAGGGCGGTGGTCAAAGCCTGACGGTCTGCCTCGGAAAGAGAGCGAGTTTTTACCATCACATCCTTGTCCCCCGCCATCTGGACGCGCGCATCAGCAAATCCTGCTCCATCGAGCGCTTGTTTGAGGTTTTCAAAATCAGGACGTGCTTCATATGATACTTCGATAATCGAACCGCCCTTGAAATCAATGCCGGCGTTGAAGCCCTTGGTAAGCATCGCAAAGAACGAGAGGCCTATAACGAGAGCCGAGAGCGCAAAGAAGAATTTTCTGTATTTGACGATAAACATGATGGTTATTTTAGCTTAAAGAATCCGCTACCAAAGAGCGCGCGCACGATTGAACCGTGACCCTTGAAGGGGAGCGCAAAGAGGAGCACGCGTGAGATAGTGATGGCTGAGAACATTGAGACGATCACGCCGAGACCAAAGGTGAGTGCAAATCCCTTAATGAGACTCGTACCGAACCAAAAGAGGATAATCGCCGTAATAATACTCGAGATGTTCGAGTCACGAATTGATGTCCATGCGCGATCAAACCCTTCACGGACGGCATCGTGAACGCCATGCCCTTTGCGAAGTTCTTCTTTTGTGCGCTCAAAAATGAGGATATTTGCGTCTACGGCCATACCAATAGAAAGAATGAAGCCCGCAATACCTGCTGAGGTCATCGTGATGTGGAAGAATTTAAAGAGCGCAAGCATCAATACTACATAGATAGCGAGAGCTACGGTTGCAACAACACCGGGAAGGCGGTACCAAAGAATAAGGAAGCCAGCAACAATAACAAGACCCCAGAGAGCAGCCGTAATGCCCGCAGCGAGTGCTTTTGCGCCAAGAGGTGCACTAATGGTCTGTGTTGAGAGAAGCTCAAGCTTATCAACAGGGAGTGCGCCAGAATTGAGGCGTCCTACGAGTGTTTTTGCCTCAGCGGCGGTGAATTGGCCGGTAATCTGCGCTTTTCCTCCCACAATAGCCTCACGAACAACCGGTGCTGAGATAGGCTCGCTGTTGCCGAGGTCGCGATCAAGGTAGATGGCAACGGTCTTGCCGATATTTTCCTTGGTGATTTTTGCAAAAAGATCGGAACCTTCGTTATTAAAGACAATAGACACGATTGGTTCACGAGTGGTTGCGTCAAACTCGAGAACTGCGCGCTCAAGGAAACGACCATTGAGTTCTGTAGGAACATACGGACCAGCGAGAAGTTCAGCGGGGATAACGAGGGGCTTCCCTGCTGCTTGATCAGCTTTGAATTTCTCAACAGCATTGTTGTATGCCTCAAGCTCAGCCTTTGAGCGCTCGGTCATAAACTCAAGCTTTGGGGTCTGTCCAATCATTTCTACCGCACGCTTTACGTCCGTGATTCCTGGAAGTTCAACAATGAGACGCTCTTCAACAGGACCCGTGATACCGCCCTTCTCTTCAATCTGCACAATAGGTTCTGAAACACCGAACGTGTTGATACGACGCTCAATCACATCACGAAGTGAATCCATCGCTGCTTTAACCTCGGTAGGTTTTACCGAAGAAACATCAGCCTTATACAAAAGCTGTACACCACCTGAAAGATCCAAACCGAGCTTGAACGGGAACTTTTCTGAAAAAGCCTGTCCGTAAACTGTTTTGCCTTCGTGAAGCTTTGGCTCCGAAGCGTAAATAAAATAGCCGACACCTGCACCGATGATTAAAAGAAGTAATGCCCCAAAGCGTGTTTTCCACATAATGGGTTCATTGTACGCATTTTAAAGGTTTTGGCAATAGGAGCGAGGCGGCATGTTTTGTGGTATAATACAATGATTATGTATGCGAAACTTCTCAAAACAAACGGCTTTACTCTCATTGAGCTCCTCGTCGTCATTTCAATCATTAGCCTTCTTTCTTCTGTCGTCCTTTCTTCACTCAACGATGCGCGGAAAAAAGTATCGAGCACTAAAACGCTTTCTAATGCCCTCGAATACCGCAAAGCTATTGAACTATACCGGACAGACAATGCAAACTACCCAAACCCAGGAGATACCATCTATCATTGCCTTGGCGACTATGCAACAAACGTATGTGGCAACGAGACAGTAGGGATACCTGGAAGCGGTATCTACAGCGAGGATACAGACCTACAAAGCGCCCTAAGGGACTATATCGTGTTTCCTAAAAATGACCCTGTCCCTTATGCCATTGGTGGTGGCACATGGTACCTTAACGGACCAATCTACAAATGTAACAACGAAGCATGCACAACGGCTCAAATGGTTTCGTGGACAGAAACCCAAAACTCCTGTATCGGTGGCGCTTCTTCTGCAATCCGACCCCCCTCTTACAACCCTGTGCTCCTCTATTACCGTGAGTGCACGTATGTTTTCCAATAAAACTACTCAGCAACTAATCCCTGCAACGCCTTCCTTGTTTTTGGACCTAGCGCCCCATACCCTGTCGTAGTTGGTGTTCCCGAAGAAACAATATTGTACTTTTTTTGAAAGCGCTGTATCGCACGTTCTGTTGCTGGACCAAAAAAGCTGGTGACGAGTCCCTCGGGATAAAGTGTAAGGTCTTTTTTAAGAAACGTTTGGAGAAGCGTAACATCATTCCCTTTTGAACCACGTTTTAAGGTGCGTACAAAAGATGGCGTAGCGCTTGCTGTTGATTGGATTGCTGTTGGTGTCGTTGGTGTAGCAGTCGATACGGGAGTGACTGGTATATCTAAATATGTCACCACCCCCTCAGTAACCGTCTGCATACGCGGCGCGACATATCCAGGAAGCGAAGAAGCAGGACCAGTAAATATTCCTCCGGCACAGGTGACATCAAAAGACTGAGTACTCGTGTCCGTACTGTTTCCAGCATTGTCGATGGCTCGAATATACCACGTATGAGTACCGCACGAAAAACCAGTTGCTTCGGTCTGCGTGCCCGTAATATCATCTACTTTGAGAGCGCCGTCGGTGTAGAGCTGGTATTTGGCAATACCCGAGGGGTCACTGGCTGCTGCCCACGTAAAGGTCTGGGAGCTACTACTGACGGCCGCAGCAGGAGTGGCGGTGGCAGCAACAGGGGTTCCTGTGTCTTCAGTCACGTCAAACGTGTGCGTTGAGTAGCCACCAGCATACGTAAAGGTTCCTTGACCACTGCCGTCAGTGAGCATCGAGGCATACTGTGTGCTGTCGACCAAGATGTTGTAATAGGTGTTGGCTTTGAGGTTGCCGATAGTGTGCAGGGTGGACGTAGCCGTGGTTGAGGTCTCCGTCCATGTTTTTGCATAGTCGCCAGAAGTATTCCATGTGCTAATACTAATATTAAGGAACTCACTGTAGTCCCCCGAGGGGAACCCGCCAACAGGAGTGACGTTGAATGATGCACTGGTGCCGGTCGTGGTGGCACTCGTGTAGCGATACTTGCCGTTACTATACAGACGAACAGGTCCCGTAATATCGATATCATGCGTGCCTATTGTGTATGGGGGCTGATACTCGTACGGACCGATGTCAGGGGTGCCGTAAATAGGATTGCCTAAAATGTCAGTGGTGGCACCTGAGCCAGTGGTGCCTGTATCGATGGCGGGAGACAATGGCTCAAGGGCGAAGTTGTTTGAAGCGGGAGATATGAGAAGCGGATCGATAAGCTCTTGGTTGCTCGTGCCTTTGTTTGTGTCCCACGTAGCGTCGCCAGCGAGGTCCCAAAGATTGTTCCCCGTAACAAATGTAGGGGCACCAAAAATCCAGCCTTTTCCGAAAGAGTAGCTGGAATTTGCGACAGCGATGACGTTTTTTATTGTTAACACGGTGCCCGTAAAAGCGGAGAACATCAGACCAATTGTGCCATTACCATACACTAACGAATTGTACGTACGTGAGTTAGCCGGGTAAGGGAGATTGATTCCATCGGTGACATTCCGAGCGACAATGGAATACCTAACCGTAATATTTGACCCTCCGATGTCCATACCCTCATAGGAATCATACGCCTCGACACCTTGAGCCACTGCCGTCGAACCAACAAGATAAAAAGCGGCGAGATTGGCGTATCGCACAATCAAATTCTGGAATAAAATATAATCCTCACTACTCGAAACACCAAAATCCCGTGATGCAGCTTCAATCTGAATCGACCCCATTACCTCACCGCTTGCGAGGCGATAATACAGTACATCAGACACCCAAAACCATTCGCCGGGATTAAGTGTTGCGGCAGCGGACCCCTGGGTCTTTTTTGTAAGCAAGGCTATTGAGGCACCCGTCGCAAGCACCTTTACTTCGGTGGTCGTTGCATATTGATAGGTACTAGCATTACCGCCGCCATACACACTCCAGCCGCTTGAAATACCAGTAATCCCCCATATTTCAGGCTTGCTGCTCGCATCAACCCCACGAAACGTTATTAGCGACCCAGATGTTCCATTATTAAAAGTAGCCAGGGTCTCGCGGTATGGCACCCCGGCATTTTTTATAATGACGACCGTATCGCCAGCAAGCGCTGTGTTTCCTGCTTTGACCAACGTCGCCCACGGGAGTGCTTGTGTGCCAGTGTTATTATCGCTTCCGAGAACATTGTCAACATAAAACGTGTAACCTGCAGAGTAAGCAGTGTTGATGTTGATGATTGGTGTTGAGGTGGTGGTTGTTGCATTACCGCCACCGTTGATAGCTTTTACATACCAGGTGTGAGTCCCCTCTGAAAGATTGCTGGTTGGAGTGGCGGACGTTCCCGCGATGTTGTCTTTGTCTAAAACTCCATCTATAAACAACTGATATTTGGAGATACCCAAATAGCTATCGGCTGCATCCCACGCAAACGTCGGTGATTGTGTCACCGACATTGCGTTATTTGCGGGTGAGGTGATATCAAAAGCTGAATTAAAATGCACTTCGTTTTGACTTGCGGGGCCTTTGATTGCATAGGTATCGATGCGCGAGAAACTAGCTGAGGCATCGGTTGCATTATCAGCCGTAAGCCACACAAAATATGCGTTAGTAATAGCCGTAAAGAATGGTGTGGTAGTGGTTGCGGTGGTCCCGGCATATTCAGTGATTTTTGTACCACCAAGCGCCTCAATCCCGGCTAAGGTCAGCTCATCTGCCTGAAATCCCGGGTTTGAAGGAAATTGAAAGAGTACTTCTTTTACACGGCGGGTCTGCTTGAAGGGGTACACTGTAAAACTAATTCTTCCTGTCGAGGTAGCTACCGTCACAGCGGGTGGCTGCAATAAGATTTGACTGCTGGTGAGTGCGTTGGCGGTTGTATAGTTGACCTGACCAAACCCGTACGTTGTTCGGTCGTACCCCGTCGCCCAGTTGGTCCCCGTCTGTCGGAGCGCCGCCTTTGTGTCAAACCAATTCCACGCCGGTGTTGAAGTTGAGTGCAGGTAACGCAACACTGATATCATACCAGCGTTTGCTCCAGTCAGACACGACAGTGATGTCGAGCAAAAAATTGTCTGGTCGAGCTTCCATTCGACACCATAGCTCGAAGGATATGAGGTGATACCTGGTGCAATAAAAAACGCGGGCGGTACAGCCGTCCACGCCGTCGCTGGACTGTTACTGAATGCGTAGTTATTTGCAATGTCGTATGTTGCCGAATAATTGTACTCATTCACGGTGTCACCCGGGTATCCCGTAAAAGATGAGGTGTAGAGATTGTACGGCGCCTGGTTCGGCACCACAACACTCGACAGATTGTACCTCGTCGCGCTCGTGCTTATGGCAGCACTTACACTATTCCCCGCATAACTGCTATCAGTAGAGGTCATATGTATAACAAACTCATCACTCGTATATGCTCGTCCGAGAAGCTGGGTGATGGTACTGGAAACATTCCCCGAAGCATGATAAGAATTTGAAAGGATCTTAATAGGGGCCGCTTCTGCTTGTGTGTAGGCAACACCAAAACTGGCCACCATAGTCACAAGAAAAACAGCCAAAAAGCGAGGGGCTTTCATCATCCCTTTAGTATACCAGAAAAGCTTTATTACTCAGCACTAGCAGGGATTGATAATCTATTGTAGAAGTAATACACACTGGCGCCGATAGCACCGCCGAGTACCCACCCGCCCAAAATATCAAGTGGCCAATGCACCCCAACGGCGATACGGGCCAAACCAACGATGAGCGCCCCTACAAAATACGCGAAAGCGAGCTTTCGGTGGTAAAAGAAGAGCGACGCGGCAAGCGACATATAGAACGTTGCGTGACCCGAGATGAACGAGTCCCCTCCCCCATGAGTGTATAAAATATGAGCATCTGTTAGGACCTCAAATGGGCGCGGGTTTGGAATAAGTGCTTTAACCACTTTTGAAAGTAGATAGGCCACGACCGCTGCGGCGAGGACTACAAACAAATCGCGAGCTCCCTGCTTTTTGTCTTTATGAAATACCAAAAAAATGAAAAGTCCTCCTAAAAGTAGGTAACCGAACCAGTTACTCAAAAAAACGAGGAGTAAATCCAAAAAAGCATTCTGTCCCGCAAAACTATTAAAAAACTGGAATATTTGTTCGTTCATGGTTGTTAATTACCGCTTCGCGAGAGCAATGTTTTAATGGTCTTGAGTGCGATGATGAGGTCGAGCATAAACGAGCGGTTCTTGATGTAATACAGGTCGTATGAAAGCTTGGTGCGCGTCCTGTCCACGTCGGCGGTGCCGCGCGGCACGTTGTAGTCCCGAATCTGCCCCCACCCTGAAAGTCCTGGGGTGACCAAGTGGCGCACGTTGTAATACGGAATCTCTTTTTCATATACCTTCGCCAGGTCGGGAAGCTCGGGTCGTGGACCCACGAGTGAAAGATCGCCTTTGACCACATTCCACAACTGAGGCAGCTCATCGATACGGGTTGCGCGTAAAATCCTTCCGACTCGTGTTATCACATTATCCCCGTCCGAATTGCGCGCCATACTGCGAAATTTAATAATCTTGATGACCGTATTGTTCTTACCCATACGATCCTGAAGAATAAACACCCTCTTGTGGTCATCGAGTTTAATTGCCAGCGCGACCAAAGGATATAGGGGGAGCGATAAAATACCGAGGATAAGCCCTGCAGCAAGATCCATCATGCGCTTCAAAATATCGTACCCCGCATGAGATGACGACGAGATGTTCTCCAAAAACCAGCTATAGCGTACCAGCGAAAGTGGAATACGCTCGAATACCTCCTCGTAGACCTTGTGCATATCGTGGAAGCGGACACCCGAAAAAATGAGGTTATAGAGTGCCGGCAAAATAGCCTCGGCCTTTTCATTCCGCAAGTCGATGACAACCGAAGTAATCTTTTCACTATAAATGCGGTTAATAATCTCTGCCTTGAAATCAATACCCTCGATATGTGAGAGATCCACTGAAGAAACAAAGTTAAGGTTGTAACGTCTGTTGGTGTTTACTTCATCTTTAAGCATACGCATCTCCTCCCCCGACCCAATGAGGATGGCCGCCTCTTGGCGCTTGATACCAAAAAGCGTCGGACCAAGGAGCCTCCACAAAACAATCAGCACTGTCGAGATAGCCAAATAGAGCACGAGGATTGTTTTAGGTGCAATACCGAGATACGGCGTGAAGAGATAAAAGAAAATGACCGCAATAATACTGTTGGCAATCTGTGCGTTCAGTATGGTGCTGGGGAGTTTCTTTTCAAACACCAGGGCGTGCTTTTCATAGAGGCCTGCAATAAAGAATGTAAACATCCACAGGAGCGATAGGGGGATGAGTGAAGAGGCATACATACCCAGCGTTGCGAGCGAGGGTACCTCGACCGCGCGCACGACGAGCGCAAGCCAAAATGCGGCCGCGAGTGATGCGAGGTCGCCCAAGAACAATATGATTGATTCCCTGTTGCTCCCGATAGTCATATGGTTTTTAAATCCTAGCATAAATGTAGTATAATTTCATCACTAATGGAAAAAGAGGTAAGAAAAACAAAGGTACTTTTTGTCATCACCAAATCAAACTTTGGTGGCGCGCAGCATTATGTGTACGACCTTGCACGAGAACTTCCACGGGCAGAATTTGAAGCCGTGGTCGCCTGCGGTGGTGCCGGGGTCCTTGTTGAAAAACTCACCGAGGCGCGGGTTCGCACCATCCTCGTCCCCTCTCTTGCCCGTGACATAAGCATCCTCCGTGATGTAGTAAGTTTTTTTGCACTCTGGAAGCTTTTTATCATCGAGCGACCCTATGTCGTCCACCTAAACAGCGCCAAGGCCTCTGGCCTTGGCGCACTCGCAGCGCGCCTTGCGTTCGTGCCCCGCATTGTCTTCACCGCACACGGCTGGGCATTCAACGAGGATCGTTCCCTGCTTTCACGCATGACCATCAAGCTCTTTTCTTGGCTGACGGTCATCCTTACTCATAAAACCATTGCTGTATCGGAAGCAGTAAAAAACGACACACAAAAGTGGCCGTTCATTGCCGGTAAAGTCACCACTATCCACAACGGTACTGAAGGGGTCGCGCGCCTTTCTCGAGAAGATGCACGCCAGGCCCTCAGCCTCCCCCTCGATTCTTTTGTCGTCGGCACCATCGCCGAACTCCACCCCAACAAGGGGCTCACGTTTGGGATTGAAGCCGTCGCAAACCTTTCTGAAAAACACCCTAATATTTACTATATTATTCTGGGCGACGGCGAAGAAAAAGGCCGTTTAGATGCCCTTGTGGAGGCCCAGGGGCTTCATGGACGCGTGTTACTCTCGGGATTCGTCAAGGATGCGTCTCGCTACCTCAAAGCCTTTGATTGCTTCGTTTTACCCTCCGTTAAGGAAGGGCTTCCCTACGTCATCCTTGAGGCGGGGCTTGCAGAATTGCCTGTTGTCGCAACGTCGACTGGTGGTATCCCCGAAATTATCGAGGATAAAAAAACAGGGCTTTTGGTCCCTGCGCGCAATATCGACGCACTCGCAAAAAATCTCGATGACCTCATCGCCTCCCCCACTCTCAGCACATCTCTCGCAACCGCGCTTCATAAAAAAGTTCGCGACAATTTCTCCCTTAATGGTATGATTGAGCGAACTATTAAGATTTATCAGTAATGACCAATCGGAACACAAATAAAGGTTTCACCCTCATAGAACTCCTCGTGGTCATCTCCATCATCAGCCTCCTTTCGAGCGTTGTGCTGTCCGCCATAAAGACCGCCCGCACCAGAGGTGCAGACGCCGCAGCACAGCAAACCATAACCCAGATGAAAAGTGCGCTGGAGTTTTATTATGATAAATATGGTAAATACCCACCAACACCAACCGGCACTACCAATGATGGGCTTGCAGCACTGTACGGCGTAACGTGCTGGGATTGCACGGGGAGTGCTGCACCTCTTGACGCAAATAGGTTGTCGGCTGTTTCGGAGTTCATGACTCCGCGTCCAAGGGCAACTCGAAACAATCCTCTTTGTGGTGATTATTTTGGTTATTTTTACAAAGTTTCTCCAAGTGGTCAGAGCTACAAACTCGCGCTTGTTTGCTCAATGGATATTACTAATATTCCGCCGTCTATGCTAGATTTCTCTTTTGTAGGCATTACCGCTTCTGTGTATGCTCCTGATACCGCAAAAACATGGGGGATCTACACAACAGCAGCATCCCTAAACCCCTAAAAACTCATTCGACAACGCGCTTCGGTGCGCGGGGCGGGCGCGGTTTTTCATACTGACAAGGAGTCCGAGCGCGGTGAATTCAACCAAAAGGTGTGACCCGCCAAAGCTCATAAACGGTACCGGGACGCCTGTAATAGGCATAAGACCAATCGTCATGCCTATGTTCACAATAAAGTGCGCAATGAAAAAAACAGCGACTCCCATGCCGTAGAGCATTTCAAAATTGGTACCTCCTACGAGCGCAACCAAGAGGATACGCCCAATAAGTAACGCAAAAAGACCGAACAAAATAAGAACACCGATGAGTCCCCACTCCTCGGCAAATGCCGAAAAAATAAAGTCGGTTTGGTATTCAGGAAGGAACCGTAGGCGTGACTGCGTGCCATACCCTACCCCTTTACCCAAAACCTGCCCCGAACCAACCGCAATCGTTGACTGGTAGGCATTGTATCCGGTGCCACGAATATCAGCAAGTGGGTGCACAAAGTTTGCAATACGTGCTTTTTGATATGGCTCAAGCTTGCCCACCCACAGACCCACAAATGCTATCGCCCCCACGAGAAATACAAGTGCAAGATGCTTTTTCGAGACCCCTGAAACCAAAATCATACCAAACCAGATAAAGAAAATAATCATCGCTGAACCAAGGTCTGGCTGCAGAAGAACGAGCAAAAACGGAATGAACGCATACACCCCCGACACAATGATGTGACGAAAATGTGCAATCTCAACATGGCGCCGCGAAAAATATTTTGCGAGAATAAGCACCAAAAGAAGCTTCATCGCATCGGCAGGCTGAAAAGCAAACGAGCCGACCTTAAACCAGCTCTGCGCTCCTTTTGCCACATGGCCAATACCAAACAACACAAGGAGGAGGGCTGAAATAATGATAAAAAATATCACCAAAACATTGGTACGCTTGAGCATATCAGTATCGACACGGGTTGCCAAAAAGAATGCGAGGAGTGCCACTGAAAGCGAAATGACCTGCTTCTCAAAAAAAAGATTATCCCCCATAAAGGCGTTCATGGTCACAAGCCCTGCAAAGGCGATGAGGATTGCAGGAATCAAAAGCATCCAATCAACGGATGTCTTTCGTGAAAAAACGTCGCGCACTAATGTAAAAACTTGCATAACTCTTATTCAGAAAAAACGGCACGGGGAGTAATAACGATTTCCGTAATAAAATTTTCCTCTTTGCAGATACTTTCAGATATATTCTTGTATATCCCTGGCAAATCAGAAGCTTTGGGCGCATTGAAGTAATATGCGGGGTCGGTAGCAACACGATCACGAAGAAACGCTTCGCTAATCCCCTTTCCCAACCCAATTGCGTATACCTCAATTTTTGCAGCGCGCGCAGCAGAGGCTTGAGTGGCGGCATGTTCACTCGAATAGGTAGTATTCTTTGGGTTTACGGGATCAAGCGGTCTGTTTGCATCTCCGTCAGTAAGCGCCACAATCACGCGCTTGGCGTCTTTCGTGTGTCGTGCACTACCAAGCTCCACAAGGGCGCTTTTCAGGGCATCACCGAGATTGGTGTGCTGAAGTGACCCCTTTTCGATGGCGATACTATCAACCGCTTTTTTTACTGCATCATGATCAAGGGAAAGCTCGTGATCGATAGGCTCTGTTGGTGTCGTAGCGAACGATACCACGCCAACTTTATCAATCAGGTCAGCAGCATCTACGTAGGCGGTAGCAGCAGTTTTTGCCGTGGTAAGTGGCTCAGGTGGCGTTTTTCTCCCCACATCCATACTCCCCGACCGATCAAACACGAGCATCGTATCAACCGGTGTAACACAGATTCCACCCTTGGGGTGTTTCGTAAAGCGCGTAGGCCACGTAAAGAAAATATCTTGTGAGCCGCCCTTGGGGATACCCTCAACATACGTATGCGAAATAGCGACGGGATGACGTGCTGCGTCGTAGATTATTGCGCCAAGAGATGCGTAGCCGGCATCATTCACGAGATCAGTATTCAAAAGTGCTGCGTCAAAACGAGGTTTTGTGTCAGTATTTTTAAGGCTTTGATTTTTAGACATCAAGACCGACGGCACGGCCTGCGCCTTTACCCAACGCTTGAGGTCGCTAGCGAGAAACTCAACTTCTACCCTGTCTGGCGTGCTCGTAGCTGATATATTTCCCTCAAAAAGAAGAAACGTGCTTGCTGGAGCGATCTCGGTTGCACCCCTCCCCTCAGCAATAACATTCCCGTCACGATCGAGCATGCGCAAGGTGTAGGCTGCTATTTTTACCCCCGCGTTGAGGTTTGGGTTTTCCACATAAGCGCCAAGGTCGTAGCGGCCAGAAACCACAGGGAATGCCTTTGCCCACACCACGCGCAAATCTTTTATTTGACTTGAACAATAAAGGTTGCATGAGCCTCCACAATCAACACCAACCTCATCACCATTTTGCCGTTGATCAAAACATGTAGGCGTTGGATTAACTGCGCGATATACAGGATAAATAGCGAGAAGTATTACTACCGCAGAAAACATAAGTGCGTACAAAATCCTTCGTTTTTGAGACCATTCCATACACATATCATAGCAGAGTATGAGTCAACAAAAAAGCACGGCAACCGAAAGGTTGCCGTGCTTTTTTAAATACGATTGAATACTTGGTTCCGGCGGCAAGCTACTTTCCCCTTGCGAGTATCATCGCCGCAACGGTGCTTAACTGCTGAGTTCGGAATGAGATCAGGTGTGACCACCGCGCTGAACCACCGAAACTAAACATTCAATCGTTTGTTTTAATATTGTTTTGTACATCACCATTTCCTTACGAAAATGGTCGGGGCGAGTGGATTCGAACCACCATCTCTGACAGGACCGTTAAAGTTACGGCCGACGTTATGAAGAAAAGTTTCTCCTTCATCCAGCCACCTAAAGGTGTCAGCGCTTCCGAACGCTAAGCTACGCCCCGATGCGTATAGATGCAAACAACAAACATTTTTTGGTAAAAGAATCGTAATCAAATAGAAGCAGCTTGCGCTCTTATATTTGCGTCCTTGACTCGGAAATGAAAAAGATTACTTTTCCATTTCGCTCGTCTGACGTAGCAAATAATGATTGTGATTTTCAAATTCCCAGTAAGAATCGGCGTATTAGTACTCCTCGGCTGAAACGATTACTCGCCTTACACCTAGAGCCTATCAACGTAGTCATCTCCTACGGGCCTCAAACGAATTCTGATCTTGGGGTTAGTTTCCCTCTTAGATGCTTTCAGAGGTTATCTATTCCCGACATAGCTACGCTGCGATGCCCTTGGCAGGACAGCAGCCACACCAGAGGTCAGTTCACTCCGGTCCTCTCGTACTAGGAGCAAATCCCCTCAAAATTCAACGCCTGCAGTAGATAGGAGACCAACCTGTCTCACGCACTCATGTTTTACATCATACCTTGGTCCCAACCTGTATGAACCTCTCTTACGAGAGGGATCGGACTATAGCTTCTTCTTATTTTTAATAAGAGTGCTGACGTTTAGTCTCTACGGGTACAATGTCATCCATTGCTTCCCTCGGAATTGTCTCTCATATTATTAACTTCACAGAAGAAATAAGTTGAGGGTGCCGCACACCACTCGAGTTTGTGCGACCCCTCTTCTTACTCAGCGCTCGGACGTTTACACCCGAACACCTAAGGACTCTTTGGGTCATGCCTGACCCTTCCTCCTCTGTGAAGTTAATAATCTGTTTAAGATTTTCCCGATATTAGTCAGCTTGTCTCTATACATCGCTGTACAGAGCCGCCGTGATCAATGTCTTTTTGTTAAGTTTAGTCTTAACTCCTCGGGTTCAAACTAAGAGAAGTCAATTACAAAGATGAAAACAATCTCACTAATCTTTGTAATTCACTCCTCTACGGTTTGAACCCAGCTCACGTATCTTTTTAATTGGCGAACAGCCAAACCCTTGGAAGCTTCTCCACCTCCAGGATAAGATGAGCCGACATCGAGGTGCCGAACTCCGCCGTCGATATGAACTCTTGGGCGGAACTAGCCTGTTATCCCCGTGGTAGCTTTTATCCGTTAATCTTCGACCGCGTCTAAAGCGAATCGTCGGTTCACTATGCTCTGCTTTCGCATCTGCTCGACATGCCCGTCTTGCAGTTAAGCCCTCTTTTGCCATTACGCTATCGGTACGGTTTCCATTCGCACCTAGAGGACCTTAATAGACTCCTCCGTTACTTTTTAGGAGGAGAGCGCCCCACTCAAACTACCTGCCAGATACTGTCCCCCTACGTTTTTTCCGTATAGGTTAGAATGCGCCCCGAGTAAGGGTGGTATTTCACTGGCGGCTCCAGATAAACCGAGATCTATCCTTCAAAGCCTCCCACCTATGCTACGCATACACAAAACACATTCAATATCAAGCTATAGTAAAGCTCACGGGGTCTTTTCGTCTAACTGCAGGTAACCGGCATCTTCACCGGTATTGTATTTTCACCGAGCTGCTTCTCGAGACAGTTCCCCAGTCATTACGCCATTCGTGCACGTCTGAACTTACCAGACAAGGAATTACGCTACCTTAGGACCGTTATAGTTACGGCCGACATTCACCAGGGCTTATATCAGCCAGCTCATCCTTGCGGAGTCACCACCGATATTTAACCTTCTGGCATTGGTCAGGCGTCACCCCATATACATCCTCTTACGAGTTCGCATGGAGCTGTGTTTTTGGTAAACAGTTGCCAGGGAATCTTTCGCTGCGGCCTCCACCACTTTATTTTCAAAGTAGTTGAGTCCAAGAAAGTTTGAACAACATTTTTTGTACGTAACGACAGCTCTGTTGTTACGTACGGTTTGTCTCTCGATATGGCACTATTCTTTAATAATTTCTTACTGCAATTTCTGTTTTTCTGCTGCGACTTCGAGAAAAACGTTCAGCATATACCTATATGCTTCACATTTTTCTCTTCGTCTCGCACGAAAAACATAAATTTCGTTACGAAAATTATTAAAAGAACAGCACCCTTTTCTCAATTCTCAGACCTCCCCACTTTAAATGCAAAGTGGTGGAGGCAAGCCTTATCCCGAAGTTACGGCTGCTTTTTTGCCGAGTTCCTTGAGAAGCATTCACTCGTTCGCCTTAGTCTACTCGACTCGACCACCTGTGTCGGTTTTCGGTACGGTTTCTTTTCCGTTATGCTTAGAAGCTTTTCTCGGAAAGCTGCTTTGTCTCATCCCATTAGGCGAACCTAACGATTTCTGCTTCACTTGGAGGCGGTATTAAAACCAGGTTCCCGGATTTACCTAAGAACCACCCTTATGACACAGACGCAAATCCAATAATGCGCGAAACATACTAGCCTTCGTCACTCCATCGCACGGAAAAGAAGTCAGGGAATATTAACCCTGTGTCCATCGGCTCCGGCTTTCGCCATCACCTTAGGCCCGACTAACCCTTCGCTGATCAACATCGCAAAGGAAACCTTAGTCTTACGGCGTGTGGGGATCTCACCCACATTGCGGTTACTTGTGCCAACATTCTTACTTCTTGACGCTCCAGAGTTGCTCACGCTTCTCCTTCAGTGCAGACAAGAACACTCTCCTACCGCTCCATCATCTCGAAAGACGATGAAACCCTCAGTTTCGGTACTATGCTTAGCCCCGATTATCTTCGGTGCAGAGTCTCTTAGTGAGTGAGCTGTTACGCTTTCTTTAAATGATGGCTGCTTCTAAGCCAACATCCTCACTGTCTGAGAAACTCCACCTCCTTAAGTGCACTTAGCATAGATTTAGGGACCTTAACTTGAGATCTGGGCTGTTTCCCTTTTGACCGCCGGAGCTTCGCCCCCGGAGTCTTACTGCCTCGTATTTAATCTCTGGTATTCGGAGTTTGATAGGACTGACGAGATTGCTCCCTGTTCAGTCCTTCCAGTGCTCTACCCCCAGAGGGTACGCGAGACGCTAGTCCAAAAACTATTTCGGAGAGAACCAGCTATTACCAGATTCGATTAGCTTTTCACTCCTTGCCACAAGTCATCCGATGGTGTCGCACGGCCAACCGGTTCGGGCCTCCATCTATATTTCTATAAACTTCACCCTGCTCATGGCAAGCTCATCTGGCTTCGGGTCTGATGCATACTACAAACGCGCTATTCACACTCGGTTTCCCTAAGGCTCCACCCGACAAGGGCTTAGCCACGCAATATACATCAACTCGTTGGCTCATTCTTCAATAGGCACGCCGTCACCCCCGAAAGGGCTCCGACTCCTTGTAAGCATATGGTTTCAGTTCTATTTCACTCCCCTCACCGGGGTTCTTTTCACCTTTCCCTCACGGTACTAGTTCACTATCGGTTTCTC
>Ga0209541_10006333_pt1 | contig 20200 bp, 19 predicted proteins | sample RifCSPlowO2_01_FD_184027 | JGI IMG/M metagenome (GOLD analysis project Ga0209541, IMG submission 184027) | Groundwater microbial communities from Rifle, Colorado - Rifle CSP2_plank lowO2_0.1 (SPAdes) (version 2) | ecosystem: Environmental > Aquatic > Deep subsurface > Groundwater | place... | reverse complement strand
ACTCTATTCGCCGGAGGTGCATGAGGCTCTTTTTACTCTGCCGCCGATGTTGCAGATCTAGATCAAGTTTTGCCCCGCCGTCCCGATAGCTATCGGGACGGCGGGGCTTCTTTATTTACGGCCGCTTTTGCAGTAATATAGCCAAGTTACGATATGGCATTCCTAACTAAAATTTTCGGAGATTCGAATAAGCAAGCGGTGGAAGCGCTGCAGCCATTGGTGGAGGAGATCAACCTGCTTGAAGCGGATTTTGAGAAGCTTACCTCGGAAGCGTTAAGCCAGAAGACGGAGGAGTTCCGCAAGCGTCTCGCGGATGGCGCTTCTTTAGATAGTATTCTGACCGAGGCCTTCGCGGCTGTGCGCGAGGTCTCGAAGCGCACCCTCGGCCAGCGGCATTTTGACGTTCAGCTTTTAGGTGGTATCGCGCTGTATCAGGGCAAGATCGCCGAGATGCGGACGGGCGAGGGCAAAACTCTCGTAGCAACCCTGCCGGCATATCTTAACGCACTTACCGGGTGGGGCGTGCATTTGGTGACAGTTAACGATTATCTATCACGCCGCGATGCGGTGTGGATGGGGCAGATCTATCATGCTTTGGGTCTTACAGTTGGGATTCTGAATCATGAAGCCAGTTATTTGTACGATCCGAGCCATGGGCAAAATCAAATATCAAATATCAAAAATCAAAATGACAATTCAAAATTAAAAATTGACGAGCCCGATAAAACACGCGATACGCTTGGGGCATTCAAGGTGGTGCATGAATTTTTAAGACCGGTTACGCGCAGGGAAGCTTACGCCGCCGATATTACCTACGGCACCAACAATGAATACGGCTTTGATTACCTTCGCGACAACATGGCGTATCGCGCCGAAGATCAATCGCAACGAGGACACGCTTTTGCCATCGTTGATGAAGTGGACTCAATTTTAATTGATGAAGCGCGAACGCCTTTGATTATTTCCGCGCCCGATGCGGAATCGGGGGAACTGTATAAAACTTTTTCCAAGCTTGTGCCTCGGTTAAAACATCCGGAGGACTACAGTATTGATGAAAAGTTAAAAGCTGTGGCTATGACCGAGGTGGGGATTGATAAAGTGGAACTCTTGATCGGCAAGAAGTTATATGAGGGCGGGCACGAGGCCGAATCCATCAAACTGGTGCATCACTTAGAACAAGCGCTTCGCGCTCGAGCGCTCTATCTCCGCGACCGCGATTATGTCGTAAAAGACGGCGAGGTGATCATAGTGGATGAGTTTACCGGCCGCTTGATGCCCGGTAGGCGTTGGTCGGAAGGACTGCACCAGGCGGTGGAAGCCAAAGAGGGCGTCGAGGTCCAGAAAGAATCCCGCACGCTTGCCACCATCACCTTCCAAAACTATTTTCGTATGTATGAGAAACTAGCAGGCATGACGGGAACCGCAGCGACCTCCGCCGAGGAGTTCCATAAGGTTTATAAACTCGAGGTCGTTTCGATCCCGACTAATAAAACCAATGTTCGCCAAGACCTGCCCGATTTGGTGTTTCGCACCGAAAAAGGAAAATTCATGGCGCTCGCGCGGCGCATTAAGGAATTGAATGAAGCCGGCGCGCCGGCGCTTATCGGCACGGTTTCAATCGAGAAAAATGAAAGGCTGGCAGAAATTCTGAAGCGCGAGGGTGTGCCGCACGAGATTTTAAACGCCAAGAACCACGAACAGGAAGCTACGATTATTGCCCAAGCCGGGAAGAAGGGCGCGGTAACGGTTGCGACAAACCTCGCTGGGCGCGGCGTCGACATAATTCTTGGCGGGAATCCGCCAGACTTGGATGACGCAGCTGTAGTAAAGCAAGAAGGAGGTCTTCACGTTTTCGGTACCGAGCGGCATGAGGCCCGGCGCATTGACAATCAGCTCCGGGGGCGCTCGGGACGCCAAGGCGATCCGGGCCTCACCCAGTTTTATCTTTCGCTGGAGGATGATCTTATGCGCATCTTCGGGTCGGATCGGATTAAATCCATGATGGAATCCTTCGGCATTCCGGAGGATGAGCCGATTGAAAACCGCATGGTCTCGAAGGCCATCGAGTCGGCGCAGGCCAAAATCGAAGGGTTCCATTTTGACGCCAGGAAGCACGTTCTGGAATATGACGATGTGATGAATAAACAGCGCGAGGCAATTTATAAAATGCGCGCCAAGATTCTTGAGGCGTCAAAAGACCTCGCGTCTCTAAGCGAGTTGACGGTTGAGATGATCCAGAGCGAGGCGAAGGTTATCGCCGAGTCGCATCTGGCTGCCGAGACTTTGGAGGAGGGGATTGATGAGCTGAAAAAATTCCTTAATGTAATTGCTTCGGGCGGCATGTCGGAAGAAATGGAAAAGAAATTGGATAAGGCGAAGGACTTTGGATATGAGGTCGCGCGGGAAGCGCTGGCCGAAACCGTCGCTGACGTGCTCGAGGCTGCTTATCAAGCTAAAGAGACGAGTCACGGCGAGTCGTTCCAGAACGCCGGTCGCGTGATTCTTTTGCAGACGATTGATCTTTTTTGGATGGATCACCTGGACGCCATGGATCACTTGCGCGACTCTGTGCGGCTTCGGTCTTACGGCCAGCGCGACCCGCTGGTGGAGTACAAAAACGAATCCATCAGGATGTTCCGGGGTCTGCAGGACACGATCCGGCAGTACGCCATCCAATCAATTCTTCGCGTGGGGGCGGCCGCGCCGGTTGGCGAGCCCCGAGCGCAAGGAGATGAGTCCAAGAATCTAATCTTTTCATCCGCTAAAGATGCACCACCCCGCGCGGCGAATCCCAATGTTGTCAAAGTTACGCCCGGCAAAAAAGAACCGGGTAGAAATGATCCCTGCCCGTGCGGCTCCGGTAAGAAATATAAAAAGTGTCATGGGTCATGAGAATATGAACAAACAGATTCGAGACAAAGAGGGCTTAATAGAGGCGGTGCGGTATGTCGCTATTGAAACCTCACGATTAGCTGAAAAAATAGTTGGCAAGGCTTTTTCAATTAAATCACTGACTATATTCGCGCATTCGGAGAAAGAATATGAATCGCTGACGCGGATACAGGAGGGTACAGGAAGGCTGTACAACTACAATAATGGTCCGCGGGTAGAGCTGTATGAACCGATTGAGGTGGGGGATAATAAAATAACCCACTTGCGTATCAGAAAGCCCGACCCCGAACGACCACAGGTTGGATGTAATGACTTTGAGACCGATTACGAATCCTTCAAAAAAGGTTACTTATCCGACCACCCTGACAATTTGCGCCCCGTCAAGCGGTCAGAGTATGGAATGATTGAATTTTATGACCCGAATTTCGATGTTCTGGCTTATGTGGTTTCAGATTAAAAATCCCCATGACATTTTCTATATTTCGGTAAATTCTTCGGTGTCATAGATGGAAAAGCGGCTTAAAATAGAGAAAATCCGTGCGGTTGGTTATTGAAAAAGCAGAAATGTCACGGGCAGTAATAACATTCTTACAAACTTGAGAATGTAAGGATGTTGTTGGAAAGAAATATAAAAAGTGCCACGGGGCGTAGGGAAAAACAAAAAGCGGTCGTAGTAATGTATAATTGGTAGAGTCTATGAATAAAAAGAAAAAAATTGCCGGAAGGAAGCATCGTAAGAAGCGCGGTAAGACGTTGAAGAGCCTGCGCTACCGTTAGTGCGTTGCCATAAATGATTAAGCGCTCCCGATTTTGCATCGGAGGCGCTCTGTCTAGTACGCGAACGTGGCGGAAATCGTTGCCCGGTTCACCCCGTTAGAAGCAGAATGCCTCGCGGCTTGCCGCGAGGATGAATGCCGTTCGGTTTTAGCGAACACGTGGTTTAATGCCCCGTGTAAGCTTCTAATGGGGTTTACAGATTGCTCCGGGCCATAGTCCGATTGTGGACAAGCGGCTTTTGCGATACTTCTCCAAGAGCGGTACAATAGCGGCAGTGATTTAGGTGAGTACATATTCGCGTAATAGTTTTTTATGAAAAAAATTTCAATTATCGTCGGTTCATGGTCGCTGGCGGCAGCACTAGTTTTACCTGTAGCAGCGCTGGCCGAGGACGGATCATCGGGTTCGTCCAGCGCCACCACCACACGGCGCGAGCTTGAAGAGCGCATCCGTATGGAACGCCAAGAGCTCCAAGACCGCATAGAGCAGGCGCGCAAAGCAGCTGCAGTCAAAGTAAACAATGCCACCAGTACAGTAAGGGATCTGAAAAATCGCCTGCAGGATGAACGCAAGAATTTTCTCGACAAGGTTAAGGAGGAGCGGAAGAATTTCGTAGACCAATTGAAGGCTAAAAGAGAAGCCATCAAGAAAAAATTAGGCGAAGAGCGGCTTAAGCGCATTGATAAGTTCGCCGAGCAAATGTTTCATCGGTTCGAGGAGGCGATCGATCGATTAAGCCGAGAAGCCGACCGCATAAGTGAGCGGCTGGATAAGCTTGCGGCGCGCGGCGTGGATGTGACCAAGTGGCGGGCCGATCTCGAAAGTGCGAAGGTTTCGATCAGTGCCGCGGTTTCCAAGCTGGAAGAGGCGAAGTCCAAGTTGGTCACGGTGCTAAATGCCGCTGACCCCAAGAAGTCGTTTGAGGACGTGAGGGGGTTGGTTGAAGGAGTGCGCGATGCGTTAAAGAAGGCGCATGCGGATCTTGTGAAAGTGATTCGAGAGATCAAGCAATGGCGTCCGACCGGAGTCGGCGGCACGGCAACCTCAACCGCGACTACCACGACTCCGTAAAGTAGCTTATTACTCGCACTAACCAACTTTATTTCACTATGGATCAGATGAATCAACCAGTAACGGGAGCAAGCGGTCAGCCGAATTGGCAGGCACCCTCTCCAACGCCCGGCGAGACACCGACGGCGCTTTCTCGCTCGTCGATCTATCTCTGGATCGTGATAATAGTAGGTCTTACCGCTGCCGCCGGACTTTGGTGGTATTACCAGCAAACAAACATGGAGCTTGATCGCGCGACCGAAGGAATTATGCAGCAATCTCAAGGTACACAGCCAGCCGCGGAAGATTCTAGCGCGGTCGCGGACATCGAGGCTTCATTGCAGGAGATGAGTTTTGATGATCTCGATCAGGAGCTTGATAATATCGGCATCGAACTCTCCCAATAGCATCCCCAAGCGGTTAGCCCGAACATAACCCCCCCAGATGGGGTTTTTATGGTTTAATTAAGATATGCCGTCTTTTAGCGGTGTCATAAGGCGGCTTCTCATATGCCACTTCAAAGGTTCCCGCGCGATGATTCTCGCTATCAATGGACACATCACGTCATCGACAAGATGCGCTATTACGGCCTATCCGAAGGGCGGGTGCGGCGCGTTTTGGCCTCTCCCAAGCGGCGTGAAGAAGGTATTGCGCCGGGAACAGTGGCAGTTATGCAGTCGTCTGGTTCCAAAGCGCATCCCTATGAAGTGTGGGTGATGTACCAAGTTATTAAGACGAAAGCTGAAGGTCAAAAGTTAAAAGTTTCCGAACCATTTGAAAAACGCATTGGGCCTGCGGTTCGCAAAAGAATAATTACGACCTGGAGGTATCCTGGGGTCTCTAAATCGCGCGGGCCCCTGCCGATACCCGAAGAGATTCTTCAAGAATTGGATGATCTGGTATAGACTAGCTAGGCAACAAACTGATTAAATTGTTATACATAATATATGAATACAAAAATCATCGGGATTTTGACTGCTGTGGTCCTAGTCGCTTTGGTGGGGTTTTTATTTTATTTCGATAAAGGAGAAACGGTAGCGCCATCTTCCTCTAAATCAATGCCAGCGATTCCCATGCCCGCGTTACCTCCAGAAATTACACCCGCGACCTCCACTCCGGTGGCCGCAATTCACGCTACGCTTGAAGCTAAATTGGGGAGTGTAGAGCTCGAACTCTATCCCGCGGTGGCACCCAAGACCGTGGACAATTTCATTAAATTGGCGAAATCAGGATTTTATAACGGAATGAAATTTCATCGCGTTGTTCCAGGATTTGTGATCCAAGGCGGCGATCCCTTGTCTAAAACCGACGACCCGCGCGTGGGGAGCGGCGGACCTGGATATACGTTTGCCGATGAAATTAATCCGCGCGTTCTTGGTCTTGGCGAGGAGGCGATTCAGGCGCTTGAGGCCCAAGGTTATCAATATGATTTTAGTTTGTCTTCGCTACCGGTTGATGTAGGGGCGCTTGCCATGGCGAACTCCGGCCCCAATACGAATGGCTCGCAATTTTTCATTGTTACAGAAAGTCCGCAGACTCATCTAAACGGCAAACACACAGTTTTCGGCAAAGTCGTAAAAGGCATGGATGTTGTAAGAAAAATAAAGCAGGGAGACGTGATTGTAAAAATCACGATTCAATAATTTAAAAATCAAAGTTTAAAATGACCCATTCAGCATAGTTCAGGGTTATCCTGAGCGGAGTCGAATGGATGACAGATCAAAAATTTTTCATTTTTCATTTTACATTTTGATTTTTAAATTTTCGTTATGTCCAAGTATTACAACCCCCAACGCTCACGTAATCTTTTTGATCCCGCATCGCGGGTGCCGTTTAAATTGAGCCGAACCAAGCTGGATTTATTTCTCAATTGCCCGCGCTGTTTTTATCTTGATCGCCGCTTAGGAGTAGCGCAGCCCCCCGGGTTTCCCTTTAGTCTTAATAGCGCCGTCGACAAGCTGCTGAAAAAAGAGTTTGACCGCCATCGCGCCGCCGGGACGCCGCACCCCTTGATGAAGGCCTATGGCATCAACGCCGTGCCGTTTATGGATGAGCGGATAAATATGTGGAGGGATGCGCTCGGCGGGGGCATCCAGTATCTTTATGAACCGACGAATCTATTGCTCACCGGCGCCATTGACGACGTGTGGGCGGATAAAGATGGAGAACTGATGATCGTAGATTACAAGGCCACCGCCAAGGACTCCGAGGTGACGATTGATGCGGACTGGCAAGTGGGATATCGCCGCCAAATGGAAATCTACCAGTGGCTTTTCCGGCAAAACGGGTTTCGCGTAAGCAATACAGGGTATTTCGTCTACTGCAACGGGGATACGGATAAAGAGGCTTTCGACGGCAAGCTCGAATTTGATGTCAGGGTTCTTCCCTATGAAGGAGGGGCCGATTGGGTGCCGGGGGCGCTTCAGGGCGCCCGCGCCTGTTTGGAAGGCGCGGTACTGCCCGATGCCGGAGCCGAGTGCGATTATTGCAGTTACCGAGAGGCGGCGGTGTCAGCACTTGATCGGTTATGATAAGGCGGCTCGTTACAATATCCTTTATCATTGTCTTTGGAATATTTTCCGGTATCTTCTGGCGGCAGGCGCTGACGGGAAGGCCGGTAGATACAAGGTTTGCGCCGACAGAACTTCGCATCTTGCAAGAGATGTTCCCGGGCGGGCAGGCGCAAAACGCCAAGCCTCTGGCGGCTTTAGAATCGGAGGTTGTGAGCGGCGCCAGCGTCTCGGGCCTTATAAGACCCGAGGAGCTGAATACCAAAGATGTTCCCAGCGTGCCCCCCAAAAATCACAAGACGCCGCCAGTCTCTTCCCCGGCGGCGGTTTCCGGCGTTATTCCGCAAGCGCCCGCGGCACAGCAATTAACTCCCGATGAGATATACCAAAAGCTGTATCTCGCGGTAGTTCAGGTGGTATGCGAGCAGGGCGCAGGAAGTGTCTCTACCGGCAGCGGGGTTATCGTGTCACCCAAGGGGATTGTTTTGACGAATGCTCACGTGGTGGACGGCGCGAAATCGTGCGTCGTCAAGACCGGCAATCCGGCTTCTTTCGCGGGCAAGCTCAAAATTGTTTTTGTCGGCGATACATCGGACAAAATCGCCACCAGCCCCGTGCCTAAGCAGGATTTTGCTTTTGGGAGAATTTATGAACTTACCGCGACCTCGCCGATTATTTCACCTTTCAAATATTTGGAACTCAATGCGGCCTATTCTCCAAAGATCGGCGATGGTTTGTACAGCGCCGCTTACCCTACAGAATTGATCGGCGGCTCTAGCCTTTTGGCGGGCGGGCAGAATCTGGTTTATACGACGACGAAGATCGTTGAAAGATATCGGGTGGACGACGCCAGCAATATGCACGACATTATCGAGCTTGAGGGGAGCATCGCGACCCAGCAGGGATCTTCCGGCAGTCCGATTATCTCGCCCCTGGGCGGGGGCGTCGTCGGCATTGTTTTCGGACAGACAAATGCCGAGATCGAGAATAGTTTCGGTTTGCCGTCGAAAGTCGCGACTGGTGAACGCACCGAGCTTGCCTTTTTAATTTCCTACATTGATCGCACGATTCGCAAGCAAAAAGGAAAATCCCTCGGCGAGTTCATCGAAGAACTTGGCGCGCTCTAGCGCTCTCGTAACGCTTGCGGTCAAGGAGCGTATTTAGTAATCTTGCCAAGGATAGTTTGGCTTATGGCGGTTAGGAATAGAAGATCATACTCTGTGGCAAAAAGGCGCGTAGCCGCCGTTTTTCTTTTGCTTTTAGGGTTGGCTTTGGGGGTTTATGACGCGGCGGCGATTTGGAACAGGCGCGCGCCGGAATGGCTGAAACTTCGGGGCGTTCTTCTGGCCCCTTACCGCCTGGGGCTTGATTTGCAGGGCGGGACGCATTTGGTGTATCAGGCGGATTTTTCTACCGTCAGTATTGATGATCCAGGTTCTGCCATGCAAGGGCTTCGCGACATCATCGAGCGGCGCGTGAATGCCTTCGGCGTGGCCGAGCCGGTGGTCCAAGTGAATCAGATGGGTGATAATTGGCGGCTGATTGTTGAACTTGCGGGGGTGAAAGATACGGAGGCCGCCATCCGCTATATCGGCGCCACTCCGCTTTTGGAGTTCCGCGAGCCGCGCGATGCCTCGTCGACAGAAAAGATTTTGGAGGCGCAGACTAAGGGTGAAATTAGCGAACAGGACCCTTACTTTCTGCCGGCCAAGCTTACCGGCCGTTACTTAAAACGCGCCACAGTCGAATTTGACGAGAATACGAACGTCCCTAGAATCGGCATTGAGTTCAACGAAGAGGGGGCTGGAATTTTTGAGGAGATTACTGGGCGGAATGTTGGCTTGCCGGTGGGTATTTACATTGACGGCGTGCGCCTCTCCGAGCCTACGGTGAATGAGGAGATTCGCGGGGGCAAGGCGGTTATCACGGGGCAATTCACGCTCGACTACGTAAAGACCATGGTGCGTAATTTGAACTCCGGCGCCCTGCCGGTCCCGATTACGCTGATTTCGCAGCAGACCGTTGAGGCCTCGCTTGGCAGGGTTTCGCTGGAAGCATCTCTTCGCGCCGCCCTCGTCGGACTCATCATTGTAGCCGCTTTCATGATATTTTGGTACCGCTTGCCGGGGGTTCTGGCGGTTTTGGCGCTTCTCTTATATACCGCCGTTACTCTCGCTGTTTTCAAGCTTATCGATCTTACCTTCACCGTAGCGGCGATTGCAGGGTTCGTGCTTTCTATCGGCATGGCGGTTGACGCCAATATCCTTATTTTCGAGCGCATGAAGGAGGAACTTAACCGGGGGCAGTCGCTTAGCGAGGCTATGCTCGAGGGATTCGCCAGAGCCTGGACCTCAATTCGCGACTCGAATATTTCGAGCCTCATTACCGCCGCGATTCTTTATTGGCTGGGGACGTCGGTGGTGCGCGGATTTGCCTTAACACTCGCCATCGGCATTCTGGTTTCGATGTTCACGGCACTAACGGTTTCGCGGACATTTTTACTGGCAACATTGGTAAAGAATCCGCGGCGCGGTTGGTACTTATCGGGTATCATGAAAAATAAGGATTAACTTATGAAGCACCAAATCTCAAGCACCAAATCACAAACAATATCCAATGACCAAAATTCAAATTGCCAAAACGAAAGCGAAACTTCGTTTGGATTTTTGAAAATTAGGATTTTGGATTTGTTTGGAGTTTGGGATTTGTAATCTGGGATTTAAGGGTATATGTTTCTTATCCACCATCGCCCCATTACCTACATTATCTCCGGAGTCCTGGTCGCCTTGTCTCTCACAGCTGCGCTTCTCTGGGGCCTAAAACTCGGAATTGATTTTACCGGCGGTTCTTTGCTTGAGGTGGAATATACGGTTTTACGTCCGTCGCTGGATGAGCTGAATAGTCGCGTTACGGCGGCCGGGATTCCGCACGCAGTTATCCAGCCGACGGGGGGACGCGGCGTTCTCATTCGCACCGGGCATCTTTCGGAAGAACGCCATCAGGATTTGGTAAGGGAGCTTGCCGGCGGCGGCAGAGAGAGTGTGGCGGAGAAGAGATTTGACGCGATCGGGCCTACCATCGGCAGGGAACTTGCTAAAAAATCAATTTGGGCGATCGTGCTTGTAATATTCCTGATCGTTGTTTATATCGCTTGGGCTTTCCGTAAAGTTTCAGAGCCGGTGGCCTCATGGAAATACGGCATCGCTACGGTGATTGCGCTTTTGCACGATGTTTCGATTCCGATCGGGGTTTTCTCGGTTCTCGGGCATTTTTACGGGGTTGAGGTGGACACTCTTTTTGTTACTGCACTTCTTACAATCCTCGGGTTTTCGGTGCATGACACGATTGTGGTGTTTGACCGCATCCGCGAGAATCTAAAGAACATGAAGGGAAGGCCGGCGTTTGAGACGGTTGTGGGCGATAGCATTTCGCAGACGATTACACGCTCGATTAACACCTCGCTGACGGTGCTTTTAGTGATGATTTCGATTTATATCTTCGGCGGCGCATCCATAGCATATTTTGCGCTGGCGCTTATCATAGGAGTTTTTTTCGGGACCTATTCATCGATTTGTCTCGCAAGCCCGATACTTGTTACCTGGCAGAAGTGGTCGGAGAGAAGAGTTGGCTGAACATTACATTCCAACGTTCTGCAGAACGTTGGAATGTTATCGGATCGGAATAGATAAAATCAACTCAATGCGCCAGGCGAGTGGCGTATTGAAAAATCATTATGGTTAAAGTAATTCAAAAAGATCCATTTTCTTCAAGTTTTCTAATGGGATGGGGCAGTAGGGTTTCTCGGATATAACGGGATAAAAATGACAGAAATAACCGGCGTTATTGACACTCTGTCAAGCCGATGCTACCATATGCCCGTATTATAATTTGTGTCTAGGCCCCCATGCAGGCTTGTTTTGGGGCAAGGGCAGTGTTTATTGAAGACGCCAAATGTTGCAGCCAATCAAAGTCTCAATTAAGCCTCGGGAGGCGGCTCAAAATCTTCTGAAGCAGATCGAAAATAAGCGCGCGCGAGAGGTGCTCGAGCGCCGTTTTGGGCTTAAAAATGGCAAAGGCGAGACCCTGGAGGCCATCGGCTCCTCTTACGGCATTACGCGCGAGCGCGTGCGCCAGATAGAAGCCGACGGGCTAAAATCCATTGCCAAGCCGGCGGTTTACAGCTTGGCCGACTCGGTGTTTAAGGCGCTCGAGGAGCACCTGAAAGAGCACGGGAGCGTGGCGCGGGAAGAGCATTTGCTGAAAAGCATCGCCGATGAACGCGAGCATGCACATTTGGGGTTTCTATTGACAGTGGGCAAGCAGTTTCAAAAAACGCGCGAGACCGACCTGCACTACGATCATTGGTACACCGCAAAAGAGGCCAAAACCGCGGCGGAAAAAATTATCCAAGGCGTGATCGCTGATCTAGAAAAACAAAAATCTCCCGTGAGCCGCGAAGCGCTTTTCGCGCTTCTTGGAACGCATGCGGAGCGGGTCTTGGGCGATAAGCCGAAAGATCAGGTCCTGCAGGCTTACCTCGGAATTTCCAAAGAGATCGCCCAAAATCCCTACGGCGAATACGGTTTGGCTTCATGGCCCACGATCCGCCCCAAGGGCGTTCGCGACAAGGCCTACGTGGTTTTACAAAAGACCGGCAAGCCTATGCATTTTCGCGAGGTGGCTTCAGCCATCAATTCCATGCAGTGGACCAGAAAACCGGCGCATCCCCAGACGGTGCATAACGAGCTGATTAAGGCCGGCAATCAGTTTGTCTTGGTGGGCCGGGGGCTTTACGCTCTTCGTGAATGGGGATACACCCCGGGGACGGTCGCTACGGTCATGCAGGAAGTGTTGAGGGGTGCCGCGAAGCCGCTTGCCAAGGAGGAGATTGTGAAGAGCGTACTTGAGAGGCGCTTCGTTAAGGAAAATACGATTCTTCTGAATCTGCAAAATCGCAGCTTATTTTCCAAAAATCCGGAAGGAAAGTATTTTCTCGCTTGAGTTTAGGTGATAGAGTATAGTTAATAGGTGGCAGGTGTTGATTGAACTAGGTTGTTTTTGGGCTCATATGCTCTATAGCCTGTTGCCTGTAACCTAATCTGGGGGAAGACCCTCATTCAATGTTTACGTCCGATTTTTTCGCCGCCAATCTATTTGAAGGCATCCGCCTGATACTTGCGGGGTGGTGGATTTATACTCCGCTGATTCTTGTCTATCTCGCCGCCGAGAACTGGAAGTACTATATCATAATAGCGAAGTTGAAAAGCACCCAATGGGTGCTGCTTGAGATTCGCATCCCGCGGGGGATTATGAAATCCCCCGAAGCCATGGAGCGCGTTTTTACCGGTTTTCATGGCCCTTATGTCCCCCCAGAGAAGTTTAAAGAGTTTTATTTGGAGGCAAATGTGCGGCTTTGGTATAATCTAGAGATTGTCGGCCAGGGCGGCGACATACGTTTTTATATCTATGCGCCAAAGAAATGGCGTAACGTGGTGGAGGCGCAGATTTACGCCCAGTATCCCGATGTCACAATCAGCGAAGCCGATGACTACACCAAAAGTGTCCCCGACGATTTTCCCAATGAGGATTATGAGATGTGGGGCATGGAGATGCAATTTGCCAAAGAAGACGCCTATCCCATCACTACTTATTACGACTTTAAGACGCTCACCGAAGCCAAGCTTGAAGAAGTAAAAGTTGATCCGCTCTCGGCCTTTGCCGAAACCCTGGCGACCTTAAAACACGGTGAGCAGATTTGGTTTCAAATCTTGGCGCGTCCCTGCGGTTTGCCCGGTAAGGGGCCGAAAGATAACTGGAAAGATGAGGCGGAGCAAATTGTAAATAAGCTCGCCGGGCGCGAGAAGCCCGCCAAGAAAAAATGGTGGGAGTCGCTTGCCGAAATTGTCTCCGCGTTTATTGAAGAAATTCCCGAGCACGCGGCGGAGCTGGCGAAGCCCATGTCCTCTTCCGGCGAGCGTGGGCTGGGTCGGCTCTATGCCGCCGGCGCTAAAAAAGACGATGCAAAAAAAGATCCGTCGAAGCTGCTGCACATCACCCCGGGCGAGAAGGATGTGATCGCCGCGATCGAACGCAAGGCCTCAAAGCTGGGATATGAGGCGGTGGTGCGGATGATTTATGTGGCGCGGCGCGACGTGTTTGATCCAAGCGGTATTGGGTCGCTCTTCGGCATGATTAAGCAGTTCAATACCCAGCACTTGAACGCCTTTAAGCCCAACGGCGGCACGCTCACACGAACAAAGGATTATCTGTGGGGTTTTTACAGTTCGCAAAAATACCAAAATAAGATAAAACGGGGTTTGTTGTATTCATACAAACACCGGACGCTTTTTTGGGACATCAAAAAAATTCTCCCATTCCCAGACACTATGCGGATTGCAAACGCAGTTTCTAGATTTTTTTACCGATTATTTCCCAGCCAAGTTGAATCTATGCGCTCAAAACCCATTGTTTTAAATACCGAGGAGATGGCGACGCTTTTCCACTTTCCAGGCGAGACGGTTTCTTCTCCCGCCATGCCGCGCCAGCAGGCCAAATTCGGCGAGCCGCCGATTAACCTCCCCGCTGGATAGTCAAAAGCCACACGCTAAAAGTCAAAAGTATTTGTCTTTTAGCTTTAGTCATTAGTTATGAATCACGACGAAATCACCTACTTCGCAGAAACTACCTTCCGCAACGAGATGCGGCGTTTTGGCATCAAGCGGCCGGACCGCCGCCGCCATATGTACGTTATTGGGAAGACCGGCACTGGCAAGACGACTATGCTTGACAATATGACGGTACAGGATATCCAGCGCGGGAACGGCGTGGCGGTGCTGGATCCGCACGGCGAGTACGCCGAGCGTATGCTATCGTTTGTGCCCAAAGAACGGATTGACGACGTGGTCTATTTCAATCCGGCGGATCTCGCGCATCCGCTCGGCTTCAATATGCTGGAAAAGCCTGATCCCAATCTGCGCCACTTTGTGGCCTCGGGCCTGATGGGAGTCTTCAAGAAGCTCTGGCCGGACGTTTGGTCGGCGCGCATGGAGTACTTTCTCGCGAATTCCATTCTGGCGCATCTGGAGCGCGACGGCGCAACACTTATCGGCGTCAACCGCATTTTCGGCGACAAGGAATATCGCAAGCAGATTGTTTCGGAGATTAAAGACCCGATTGTGAAAGGGTTCTGGGAGAACGAGTTCGCCAAGCTCCCGGAGCAGTTCATGCGCGAAGCGGTTGCCGCCATCCAGAACAAAGTTGGCCAGTTTATCTCCAATCCCTTGGTCAGGAACATCATCGGGCAGACCAGTTCGACTTTTAATATCCGCGAAATCATGGATCAGAAAAAGATCCTGATTGCCAACCTTTCCAAGGGGAAAATTGGCGAAGAAAATTCCAATCTTCTTGGCGCGTTGCTGGTGACTAGAATTTATCTCACCGCCATGTCGCGCGTGGACCTTCCCGAAGAAGAACGCGAAGATTTTTACGTTTACGTTGACGAGTTCCAGAACTTCGCCACGGAGTCCTTCGCCAATATTCTTTCGGAGGCGAGAAAATACCACTTAAATCTCACGCTGGCGCACCAATACATGGGGCAGCTGGTGGACGATAAGACCAAATCCGCCATGCTGCAGCAGGCGATTCTGGGCAACGTAGGGACGATTGTCAGTTTTCGCATCGGCGCGGAAGACGCCGAGGTGCTGGAAAAGGAGTTCGAGCCGGAGTTTCTGATTCAGGATTTCGTGAATCTGGGGTTTGCCCAGATTTATTTGAAACTGATGATTGATAACGTGGCCTCCCGCCCGTTCTCCGCTAAAACGCTTCCGCCGATTCCGCCGCCGGCCGAAAACTCTTCAAAAGAAATTATCGAGCGCTGCCGCGAACGCTACGGCCGTTCGGCGGCGGAGATTGGTGAGGCGATTAGCGAATGGAGCGGGCTTGTATCGCGGCCTATCCCGCCCCGCGCTCCCCGCGACTTAGCGTTGACGGCAACCGAACCGAGGCACGCGGTATCTGGCGCAGCGGCTGTCGGGGGCGGCGTTGCTGCTGAACCGAAAAAGAAAAAAGACAAAGACCAGAAAATGTATCCGGCCAAGTGCGCGGTGGACGGGGCGGACATTATGGTGCCGTTCCAACCGGATGGCAGGCGTCCAGTGTATTGCACCGAGCACCTTTCGCAAATCCAGCGCGGCGGTCCGCGGGAGGGAGCGCCATTGGGCGGTCCAAAATCAAGATCAGAGTCGGGGCGGCAAAATCAAGCCGCCGCCACGATCAAGTCTGCTCCCATCGTCAGAGTTTCGAAAGACGTGGCGCCGCTTTCGCTTGGTGAATTGCGGCCGCGGGAGGAGCAAAAGCCGGACGCGGGCCAAGGATCGGCAAGGTCTCAAGCCACAGGCGGCGCGGATAAATTTCCAGTCTCTTCGCAGCTGCAGACCTCGTCTTCTCCAAAGCCGCCAAAGAAAGGCGTTGACCTGGATGAATTGCGTAAAGTCCTGCAGGAGTCGTTGGCGGCTACCGAAGGCGAAACCAAAGTATCGAGCGATGAAATAGGAAAGCTGTCATTACCCGGCGAGGATCTCGCCAAGCCCGCGAAAGTCGCCGCGCATGAACCTCGGGCTAGCGTGATTAAACCCGGCGAGAGCGTAAAGTTCTAGCTGCTGGGGCGGCATTGACAACCGCTAGCAGTTATGCTACACTAGAATAGTTCTTTACACATATACATTCCAGCGGAGCCCGAAGGCCGAGAGCTTCAGACTCATGGCTTCCGTGGTCCGCTGGATATAGCAAACTTCACTTCTCTACATAATACAGACAGAAAGGGAGGTAGAACATCATGAAAGTGCGCATTGTGCGATCAGGCGATCACGGGGAACTCTACACGTTCGAGCTCCCGCTTGGTGAGGTAGCCATCACTACTCTCACTGCTAGCGAACGGGAAAGAGCTTTCATACATCGATGGTTTGTGGAAACAGGCAGCGATGGCTTCAGGCCGGTCTCTGCCGATCCTGGCGACTACTCTGTCGCCAAAGAGGTCGAGATGCCCAATCAGGATGTAGCGGAGCTCCTGATGCTCCGACAGCCGAACTTCACAGAAGCCGTCGGCTAGGAAGGAGGCCCAATGGACAAAATGGCCGAGGCATTTATGGCGGAGATCGTGGAGTGCGCCCACGGTATCCGTGGCCCAAGGGCGGAGATGCTCGAGCACTCTGTGTCCGGCCCTGATGAGGGGTCGGAGGATACCCTGCGCGTAGTCGAGCCGGAACACGGCTCGGAGCGGGGCTGATCCGCGCGCACCAACCCGGAGGAGTCCGCAATTCGCCAAGCGGCGATAGCAGGCTCCTCTGATCTTCACTTAAATTCATAAATTATTGTGAGTTCAGGTGAGGATTAGTACTAAAACGACTTAACTTACAACTAGGTCCAGAACAAGTGAGAAAATCAGATAACTTCGCAACACGCAGTATCAATCATTGTTCAATTAATTCTCGTAATGAAAAAAGCGGCCCTCGGGCCGCTTTTTTCATTGTTTTCTGGCTGTAAACGAGTTAAGAGTATTAGGCCACTGTAGATAGACTTATCTGAGATAATCTTATCATATGTTATCTTAACAAAATATCCACGATCGTGAGTATTTTGTTAAGATTGAATAATGGCCTGCGGTAAGCGATTTAGGACCATTATCGATGATCTTATCTTAACAATTCTTCCACGATCGTATGTATTTTGTTAAGATTGAATTATGACTCTTGGAAAATTGATTTTGCAAACATTGTTCGAGATTGGCGAGGGGGCTTTGGACAGTTTCTTCCCCACCAAATACCCCGAGGCGAAATTATGGCGGGAACTTTTAGGCCTTGACTCGCGTCATGAATTTTCGCGCCCGACATTTTCTGTGATACTTTCTCGATTGCAGTCTGCCGGCTTGGTGGAGCGGCGTGGTCGAAAAAGGCAATCCGTTTGGCGCCTCACTGAAGCCGGCGATAGATATCTAAAAGCAGAGAATAATAAGCCTAAGCCGGATGGCATTCAGCGTCTTGTCATTTTTGATATTCCGGAAAAAGAGCGCCGCAAAAGAGATGTCATCCGCGGAGAACTTGCCGGGCTAGGTTATTCCCAATTGCAAAAGAGCGTGTGGAAAGGAGAGATTCCGTTATCTAATGACTTCATCGAATTACTTGATGCGCTTAGTTTGCATAGCAAGGTGCATATTTTCAGCGTGCAAGAGCGTGGCACACTTTAAGCACAAGAAAGAGTATTAGCGAAAATGCCAGCAACTAAGTCAAAGGGTTAATCTTAACAAAACACTCACGATCGTGAGTGTTTTGTTAAGATTAATATTGATATTGTAAATATTATGGTCTCTTGCCGTATTTGAAAGCAGCGCCATATTAAACTGTGCACTCTTTTCTTGTGGAGTTTTTATGCTTTGGTGGCGCGCTCGACGTATTCACCGGTTTCGGTGTTAACGCGCACCACGTCGTCTTGGTTAATGAAAAGCGGAGCAGAGATCACAGCCCCGGTTTCGAGTGTCACGGGTTTTGTTCCGCCCTGCACCGTGTCGCCGCGGAGACCCGGCGGGGCCTCTGTAACTTTAAGATCAATTTTAATCGGGAGAATGATGGAGATAATTTTATCTTCGAGAAACACGGCTGTAACTTCGGTATTGGGTTTCAGCCATTTGGTTTTATCGCCGAGAACCCCCGCGTCAAGCTGGAAGCGTTTTGCACGATCCCCGGCCTCTGAAAAAACGTACTCGCCGCGGTGGCTGTAAAGAAACATAATCGGTTTTTTCTCTATATCCGCTTCTTCAAATGTATCCGCTTGTTTGAAGGTTCGCGAAAGCACCTGGCCGGTAACGCAGTTTCTGATGCGGGCGGTGGTACTTGAACCGCCGCGGCCGATGTGCGAGTGGGAGGTTTCAAGCACCTCAAAAGGCGCTCCGCCCTGCATGAATAGCGTCCCGCGTTTAAGATTATTCATTGAAAGCATAACGTAGAAAGGATATTTCGGCGGAGGCGGGTGTGTCAAACGCGAAGTCCCACTAGAGTCGAGCTCTAGTCGCGGCGTTCTGCGGCGGACAGAGTAAAATTTCGACTTGTGGATAATAAGAGACGCATAAAGGCTCGAAATAACTTAATATAATAGATGTAGACAGAAGGTTATGGCCGTGCCGTTGCTTGTTGTTCCATGGTCGATACGGCGAGGTACGCCAGACCGGCAGATTGCGCAGAGGGAAACTGATGCATGGTTTCGCTCGCGGATCTTTGTTAACATGTCGTCTTACTTAACGTCGGGAGGCACAGCTTGAACTTTGCGCGGTTTTCTGCGGCGCAAGGCTCGAATGTGCGCTTCGGACATATAAAAAGAAAATGGTACTTCAAACATGGGGTGACGTTATAATTTTGTCGCTCCAAGAGGTCTGGGCATCGGTGGCTGGCTTCCTGCCGCTTCTTATCGGAGCGTTGGTGGTCTTTGTCATAGGCTGGATCGTCGCGGTTTCGCTCGGCAAAGTTATCGAGCAGATCGTGAAAGCTCTAAAAGTTGACTCGGTGCTTGAGAAACTTGAGTTGCATAAAGTGCTTGACCGGGCTGGAATTCAGCTAAATTCAGGCGCCTTTATCGGAGGGCTAGTGCGATGGTTTCTCATCGTCGTATTCCTGCTCGCGGCGCTGAATATCTTAAACCTCAATGAGGTTTCGGCGTTTTTGAGGGACGTGCTCGGGTATATTCCGCAGGTTGTGGTAGCTGCGCTGATTCTTGTAATTGCGGCGCTCTTGGCGGAAACCGCCGAAAGGACTGCTCGAGCGTCAGTCGAAGCGGCTGGACTCAAAGGCGCCCTTGTCGGAGTTGTCACGCGTTGGGCGATTTGGATATTCGCCATCATCGCGGCGCTTTATCAGCTCGGAGTGGCAACACTGCTTCTACAGACGTTACTGACAGGCCTGGTAGCGATGCTTGCCATTGCCGGCGGGCTGGCTTTCGGGCTTGGCGGGAAGGATCTGGCTGGGGATTTTCTCGGTCGCGTGCGGCGCGAGATTTCCGATCGCTCCTAGGGTTTTTAATCCAAAAGGCCTTGCAAAAACGGCCCCGCGGGGCCGTTTTGGCTTTTCTCCGACCCTTGTCCACAGATAGCTTGACGAGCAAGCATTAGCCGGCTACACTTATCTGGTTCAATAAGGAACGAGCTACTCTATTGACTTGTAGGGTCGTATACATTAAACTTTTGGGCAATCAAAGCATGTCAATCAAGAATCAATTGAATACGATTGCGGCCTCTGATGTTGTACCGGGTCATTGAAGACCCTGCGGAATTTTGTGAGTATGAGGCCGCCGAGAGGCGGTTTTCTCGTTAGTTGAATAGTCGGTTTAAAAAATAAACATCGGGGAGATAGGAGTTAGTGAACTAGTAAACTAGCAGACTAGTAAACTAACTCGTGTCTCTGGCATTCAATGGGTCTTGCGCAAGCGAGATCGCTGGGGGCAAGATTTTTGACAATTTGGTCATAATTGCAACAGGGTAATAAATGCCGTGCACAGCACGGAAATTCCAAATTACAACATCCAAATTCCAAACAAATCCCAAATTCTAAACGTTTTGAATTTATGATTTTGGTCATTCGATATTGTTTGTGATTTGGTGCTTAGGATTTGGTGCTTCCGCGCTGTGCGCGGTGAATTGTATCTCACTCGTTCTCTAAGTAATTAGAGGACAAGAGAATAAAAAGCGGTTATTAAGGGCGCATGGTGGATGCCTTGGCTTCAAACAGCGATGAAGGACGTAGCGTGCTTGCGATAAGCGTCGGGGAGGTGGCGAGCAACCTTTGATCCGGCGATGTCCGAATGGGGAAACCCTATCGAGGTCATACTCGATAACCTGCCGTGTAATAGCGGCATGGAGTACACCCGCTGAAGTGAAACATCTCAGTAAGCGGAGGAAAAGAAAAAAAGCGAAACTTCTTTTTAGTTGCTAG
>Ga0209541_10006331_pt1 | contig 20203 bp, 23 predicted proteins | sample RifCSPlowO2_01_FD_184027 | JGI IMG/M metagenome (GOLD analysis project Ga0209541, IMG submission 184027) | Groundwater microbial communities from Rifle, Colorado - Rifle CSP2_plank lowO2_0.1 (SPAdes) (version 2) | ecosystem: Environmental > Aquatic > Deep subsurface > Groundwater | place... | reverse complement strand
AAACGCCACGGCCTCGGGCCGCGGCGTTTTGACGAATCCAAAATGAACCGATTCCTTTATTTTGCGATCGTAACTTTTTCGCGTTCTTTGACCGCGCGGCCCGATTTCTCCGGTTTCGGGAAAACCACCGCGCCGTCCTTCACGGTCACCATGATGCGGTCGCCTTCGCGGATCCTCCCGGCGATGACCTCCTGGGCGAGGGCATTCAAGAGATGCGTCTGGATGGCTCGCTTCAGCGGCCGCGCGCCGTAATGCGGATCAAACCCCTTGTCCACAAGAAACGCGCAAAGTTCCGGCGCGAACGAAAGCTCGATCCCCTTCCGGAGGGTGCGCGCCCGCATCCGGTCAAGCTGTATCGCAACGATCCGCTCGAGGATCGCGCGGGAGAGCGAGTTGAAGATGATAATCTCGTCAATGCGGTTTAAAAATTCCGGGCGGAAACTATGCTCGAGCGCTTTTTTAATCTTATCGCGGAGATCCGTTTCTTCCCGATCGCGGCCCGCTTCGGTCTCGGTGGCAAAACCGATCCGCGCCATCTCCTGCAGGAACTCGGAACCGACATTCGAGGTCATAATAATGATGGTGTTCTTGAAGTTCACCACGCGACCCTTGGCGTCGGTGAGGCGCCCGTTATCGAGGATCTGGAGGAGCACGTTGAACACGTCCGGATGGGCCTTTTCGATCTCGTCGAAGAGCACGATGGAATACGGCCGGTGCTTGATCTTCTCGGTCAATTGCCCGCCCTCCTCGTAGCCGACGTAACCCGGGGGCGAGCCGATGAACCGCGCCACGGTGTGCCGCTCCATGAACTCGGACATATCCACCCGGATGAGGGATTTCTCATCGTTGAACAAGAATTCGGCGAGCGCGCGCGCAAGCTCGGTCTTCCCGACCCCGGTGGGCCCGAGGAACATGAAGGACGCAATCGGCCGATCCTCGTCCTGGATGCCGGCGCGGGATCTCCGCACCGCATGCGCCACTTTCTCAATCGCCTCATCCTGGCCCACGACGCGTCCGCGCAACACCTCTTCCAGGCGCATGAGCTTATCGGTCTCGGATTCGAGCATCCGCGTCACCGGAATGCCGGTCCAGCGGGCCACGACGCCGGCAATGTCCTCTTCCGTAACCTCTTCTTTCAACATCTTCCGCTCGCGCTGGATTTTCTGGAGCTTCTCTTCGGCAACATGGAGATCGCGCTCGGCGGACGGAATGACCCCGTAGCGAAGCTCGGCCACGCGTTCGAAATTCCCCTCGCGCTCGCGGATATCGGATTCCTGGCGATAGTCGGCGAGCTGCTTCTTCAGGTTCCGCATGGCGGTGATGAGATCTTTTTCGTTCTGCCACCGCGCCTCGAATTTCTTGGCTTTGGCTTTGAGGGCGTCAATCTTCTTCGTGAGGGCAGCGAGGCGATCCTTCGGCTCGGGCGTTTGCGGCGTTGCCCCGGCGTTCGCCGCGCCGTCACGCGGCTCGCCTTTGAGGGACTGTCGCTCAATCTCGAGCCCCATGAGCTCGCGGCGGATATTTTCCAAGTCCTTGGGCATCGAATCAATCTCGAGGCGAAGGGAGGATGCGGCCTCGTCCATGAGGTCAACGGCTTTATCCGGCAAGAACCGATCCGCGATGTAGCGCGAGGAAAGCTGCACCGCGGCGTTGATCGCCGCATCCGATATGCGGATGCCGTGGTGGAGCTCGTAGCGGTGCTTCAAGCCGCGGAGGATGGACACCGCCTCCTCAACCGTCGGCTCCTCGACGTACACCGGCTGGAAGCGCCGGGCGAGAGCTGGATCTTTTTCGATGTGCTTATGGTATTCGCGGAGCGTGGTAGCGCCGATCGCGCGGAGTTCCCCGCGCGCGAGCGCGGGCTTCAACATGTTTGAAGCGTCAATCGCGCCCTCGGCCGCGCCCGCGCCGACGATGGTGTGCAATTCATCTATGAAAATGACGTACTTCCCCTGCTGGCGCTCCAGTTCCTTGAGGATTGCTTTGAGTCGGTCTTCGAACTCGCCGCGGTACTTGGTGCCGGCAACGAGCGACCCGAGGTCGAGACAGATGACCTCGCGGTCCTTCAGGGAATCCGGCACGTCGCCGGCAACGATGCGCTCGGCAAGACCCTCGACGATCGCGGTCTTGCCCACGCCCGCCTCGCCGATGAGCACGGGATTGTTCTTCGTGCGGCGCGAGAGCACCTGCATGACGCGGCGAATCTCGTTATCGCGGCCGATGACCGGATCGAGTTTTTCCTCGCGCGCCATCTTGGTGAGGTTCCGCGCGTACTTCTCGAGCACGTTGAATTTCGCTTCGGGTTCGGGGTCGGTGATGCGCTGGCTGCCGCGGAGCTCCTGGAGGATCTTCACGACCGCGTCATGGGTAACGGCGATTTCGGTGAGGATGTCCTTGGCGGCCGACGGAACCGCGGTGAGCGCGAGGAGGAGATGCTCCACGGAGATGAATTCGTCTTTGAGCTGCGTCGCCTCGCGGTGCGCCTGCTCCATCACCCGGCCCAGATCCTGCGAAAGATAGAGCGACGCAATGCCCCCGCCCCCGGATACGCGGGGCTGGCGGTCGAGCATTCCGAGCAACCGCTCCGAGAGCGCGGCAACATCCTGCCCGAGGCGGTCGAGTACCTCATCCACGGTTCCGTCCTCCTGGAGCACGAGGGCGGCAAGGATGTGTGCAGGCGTAATCTGCTGGTGCGAGCGCTCAATCGCAAGATCGTGCGCCCGCTTGAGGGCCTCCTGGGCTTTAATGGTGAAGTTGTTGAAGGGGGTCATGCTGGTCGAAATTTACGAGCTTGCGGCGAAGAAAATTTCGCTACCAGCATGCACATCCCGCCCCAATTTTGCAATCGCAGCATGTTTTGGCCAGTACGTTGTTGTCTTTGTAAGAATCCGCAAGGCGCGTGACCGAATAGGCCCTCCCCTGATGGGCGAAGCGCCTTGCCATTGCATGTCTGCAAAATTGGAGCGGGAGGTCATGCATAGTATATGGTACCTCAATGCTAGCCAATAATTCTCGCAAAATCAACCAATGCAGCCACAGTAGCAGAATTAGCACTCTCGTCAAGGGAGTGCTAACTGGCTTGGGGACACGGGAGTTCTGCGAAGGGTAGAAAAAGCCGTCCACCCACAGAACCCCGAGGGTCCCGGAGATGGACGGCGGACAGCTACCCTTGCTGCTTTGGGAGGCGGGTCCGGATGACGCTCCAGATGGCCCGGTGGTACGCCTCCCGCCATGGGGGAGTGTGCCATGCCGCTTTGGAGTCGTCCGCGACGCGGACCGCCAAGTGTGCAACCGCATTCCTCACCCGGATGTACTCGCAGTCGTGAACCGGTGGCGCAGGCCTCCTCTTGACCACACCCCATCCATCGTAGACGAGGATTACGCCTTCCCGGCAGTTGCAGGCAGACGCGTTTTCATGAAACTCGGCCATACGAGCCATGCGATTCCCTCCTTGTCGGAAAGTAGGAACTTCATCGTTCCCCATAGCACGGGAAAACGGTGGATGTCGAGATCCTCATTTCCGCTCCTCAAGGGTCGCGGGAAGGGTGAGCGTCTCGTTCCCCCGCCGCACGGTGATGCTCACCGTATCGCCCGGCTGCCGTTCGCGGATGCGTTCGGCGAGCGGATGGTCGCGGTTCACGGCCTTGCCGTCAAATGCGGTGATGACGTCGCCTTGGCGCAGGCCCGCCTTCTCGGCCGGGCCTCCTTTGGTAATAGCCGCCTCGCCCTCGCCTCCGGTGATATAGGCGCCCTCGCCGACGGAAAGTTTCTCCTTCGCCTGAATATCCTTGGTGAGCATCAGGTAGCGGACCCCAAGGAACGGATACGCGATCCTGCCGCTTTGCTTCACGCTCTCGACGTCGCGCCGCACATAGTTCGCCGGAATCGCGAATCCGATGTTTTCGGCGCCGCTCGCCATCGCAACATTGATGCCGATGACCTCGCCGCGGAGGTTCAAGAGCGGGCCGCCGGAGTTTCCGGGATTGATCGCCGCATCGGTCTGGATGAGCTCCTGCAACTCCTCGCTCGAGCCGCCACCAGATGCGGTGATGGTGCGATGCAGCCCCGAAACCACGCCCACGCTCACGGTATTGGAAAATTCGCCGAGCGCATTCCCGATGGCGACGACGGTCTGCCCGATCTGGATACCGCTCGCGTTCCCAAGGGGAACCGTGGCAAGGCCCGTCCGCTCCACTTTCAGAATGGCGATGTCTTGGAAGGAATCGCGGGCAAGAACCTTTGCCGCGGCCTTGGTGCCGTCGTTGAAAAATGCGGTGTATTCGGCGGCGGCGTCTGACACCACGTGGCGATTCGTCACGATGAGCCCGTCCGCCGACACCACGAACCCGGTACCGGAGGCAATGGGCCGCTTCTCGGTTCCCTTCTGGCGGTATTGGGGAACGGAAAAATCGTCGCCAAAGAACTGGCGGAACAAGGGATCGTTCCCGAATGGATCAACGAAATACCGCTCGATCACGGGCACGTCCTTGGTCGCGACGATGCTCACCACCGCCGGGGAGGCGCGCTTCACCACGCCGACGACGAGCTCATCCTGGCGCAGCACCCGTTCCGAGATCTCCTTTTCGGTTGCCGGGCTCGCCGGCGCGGATTTTTCGATAATGCGCTCCGCGACTTGGTTCGGGGTCTCGCCGGTCAATACGGAAATAGTGGCCATCGCGGTCGCGAATGAAGTCGCGACGGCGACCACAATGACCACGGCGATAAATTTTCGCGGACTGAATGGTCCCATAGCAAAATTAGGGAACATGCAAGGTTACCCTAACTATGGAGCGGTTTTGTGTTTGTCTATTTCTTCAACCGAGAAACCTAAATCGGGGAAAATTAAATCCCGCAAATAAATACCGCCAACAAGCAATACGGTATCCACATTAGCCCCAGTTTTGAACGCTCCGGCTTTTAGCCGATCAATAACATCGGGGCAATGCTCTGGTAATTTTTTCGCAACGGACAATACAGTTTGTTCGGCATCATAAGCATTTTTCACATTCTCTGCTTTCACAAGGTTGAGGAGTACGGATTTCTTTTCTTCTATGACTTCCTTAATACCGCTACTATTTAATATCGTTATGCCATAATCATTTAATCTTCTGGGTGAATGTGCGGGAGCAACTTTATCTTTCCATAAAATATCAACCTTGGGATACATATCATCAACCTTTGGTTTTATATCTTTTAGGTCTTCCAGAATATGATTCGTTCTCTCGTCAATTCTGGCAATCAGTTCGCGGGTATTGCCGAGCAGTATTGCCGAAATCCAGTTACCAATTTTTTTAAGTTTCCCAAGTTTTTCTTCCATATTTCTTAACTATATACTACAAAAAAGTTGTCCACAATAAGAAATCTTAGATACGGGTGACTTTGTATAATCCCCCAACGTTATATATAAGGAACGCGGATAACCAATGACGTATTGGCTGAATAACTGCGCCCCGTCCTCCGCAATCTTGCTACGGAAGGGGACCAGGGCTTCCGCCGACGCGAGAGTTTTGGCGGACAAGTCGGCAGGCAAGCAATGCCTCGCCTCATCCAACCGCTTCCACGCGCTCCACGCCGGGCACCCGTTCCTTCAGCATCGCCTCCACTCCGGCTTTCAGGGTAAGATCGGCAAGCGGGCATCCGCGGCACGTGCCGAGGAAGCGCACCTTGACGATCCCGGCTTCCGCGCCGACAAATTCAATGTCGCCCGCGTGCCGCGCGAGCATCGGGCGGATATCCTCGAGCGCTTTTCGGATCGCCTCGCTCATGCGCAAAAAATCATACCACATCGAAACCTAAAGCAGAAGGTGGCGGAACTTGCCGACCAAGAGGAGCGCGATGAACCCCCAGACGAGGGAGAACGCGAGCACGATGCGCCCTTCTTTTCGGAGGTCCGGCTCTTTCAGCATCACCATCCCGAGGATGAGACCAGGAAGAATAGGATTCAGGATGGCAATGATGACCGCCGCAATGAAGAACCGCTGTTTCTGGATGGTGGCGCGTTCCATGGATACTACAATTATTCGCCGAATTACTTTCGAAACTCCGCGAGCCGGAAGCGCTCCGCGACCGCTTCCGCCACGGCCCAGTCAATATTCTTGACAAAGACGTCAATATACGCCTTCCGCGCCGTGGCGAAATCGAAAAAATAGGCGTGCTCGTAAACGTCCATGATGAGAAGGGCGACCGCGTTCCAGACGCCGCCTTGGTTATGGGAATCACAGAGGATGTTATAGAGCCGCCCGTCGTCGAGGTCCATCGCGAGCACCGCCCAGCCGCGCGCCGCCACGCCCATGGCCTTGAATTCCTCGAGCCATTTCTCGAATGAGCCGAAGTCCTCCTCAATCCATTTCCGTATTGCGCTGGTTGCGGGAAGCTGGCCGCTGGTAGCCGCCCCCGGCCCCATGCCATCGAAGTATCCCTCGTGCAGCTTGATGCCGTTCAGGGCGAACGTTTCCTCCAGCTTGAGCTCGCGCAACTCCGAGAAGGTGCCGTTCGGATTCGCGCGGTCCGCGGTTTTCAATTTTTCCTGAATCTCGTTCCACTTCTTCACATACCCCGCATAGAGCACGCCGTGGTGCTCCTGCAACTGCTTCTCCGAAAGTCCTTCGAGCGCCGTGTATTTGAGCGGCTTTTGTTCTCGCATAATTTTGAATTATAAATTATGAATTCTAAATTCGCCTACGGATATATCTGTTTCCCGTCCTCATCATAGAGGATAATCGCCTGGGTGGGGCAGGACTGCGCCGCAAGCAGGAGCGTCTCATCGTCAAGCGTCTCGTCTTCAAGTTCGCCCCGTTCCGTCATGTCGGATGAGGGCGGCGGAATCCTGCGGCGGAGCACGGCCTTGTTCTCCGGATCAAGCTCGAACGTCGAGGGCGCCACGGCGACGCAGGACGCCGCGCCGATGCAGAGATCGCGCCGGATTTCGATCCTCGCGATGCGCTTCCTCGCCGGTTGCGGATGTGGAACTTGATTTTCCATGCCGCCTATCATAGCGTGTGCAAAGACCGAAACCAAGGGGGGTGATCGGGGATGTGCGTCGCATCCTGGAAACTGGCTCTTTTACTTTACGCGGTATTCAACGCGGGCGCGACGATATGTTGGATCGCACTCCGGAGGGCCGAGGATCGGTTCTGGCCGCGCCCCGGCGAACGACTGAGTGAACTCGCCAATCTGTTGTATTCGCTCGTCGGATTTCCGTTCGCCGTTGTCTTGGAGTTCTGTATGGTGCCGCTCTGGATGCGCGCTCGGAAGAGCCGCCCCACGCGGGAGATCGATGCGGAAGTCCCCAAACCGCCGGACGCAGCTCCCGTTGCGAGCTATTCGACCGTTGTTCCCATCGGCGACGCGAACGACGTCCGGAAGAAAAAGCGCCGCAGGAAACGCCACCGGAGGTTTTGAAGGGAGGCCGCACATGGAACACGTCATCGGCATCGGAGCGACCGTCCTCCTCGTCGGATACTTCGGCCTCAACGCGTTCGTCGCACTCCTCGTATGGGGCGGGGAGGGGCTCATCAGGGCTCTTGACGGCGACGAAACGTCGCCGGGCGAACGCGCCATACTCTACGCCGGCATTCTCTTCTTCGGAGTGGCCTGGGGCGTGGAACTCATCGCCTGTCTCGCCGCGGGCTGCATGAACCTCGCCGATTGGGCGCGCCGAATCGCCGTAGAGATCGTCTGCGCCGCATGGGTGATCCTGCTCGTCGCGAACGCCGCGCTGGCCGCAGGGTACTGGCGTGGTATTCAGTTCTGGCCGAGCTTCACCCTCATCGCGGTCGTTGGCGCAGCAGTGTGGATGACGCTCCGGCTCATGTCCTGGCATCTCGGCATGGAGCAAGAAGAGTTACGAGCCCACTGATATGCGGTTAGGCACTCGGGCCTGCGGGGAAGCACCCCGCAGGCCTTTCCATTCTTACCCGTAATACTTCTCTCTATAAAATCGGATGAGTTGCTCAACGTCGGTAATAATCTCCGGGGAGCCGACGCCGACTTTCAGTTTCCGCTGCACCGCGTCAAGATCGGTCGCGCCCTCGAGCACCGCCTCCTCAATGTCGTGATCCGTGATGTTGATTCTCGGATCAACAACCCGCGCGCCCTCGACAATCACCCGCTCATGCTGGCCGGTGCGATGGAAGTAGTCGTTGACGGTTTTTCGAAAGGACTTGTCTGCCAGCACCGAGCAGTGAATTTTTCGGTTGGGAAGGCCGCCGAGGCGCATCATAATATCCTGGGGCCGGACTTTCAACGCGCCGGCAATGGCCATGCCGCCGTTTTCCGTAACCATGACCGAAAACATTGAGGTCGCGGCAATGGCGCTCGCGCATCCGAACGTTCGCCACTTCAACTCCGTGATCCGTTCGGTTGCCGGATCAACTTTCATCCACATCTTGAGCATGTCTCCGCACGCTGGCGATCCGACCATGCCTGTTGCGCTGTACTGCGCTTCGTCCGGGTCCTCGAGCATGAGATTCCGCGGATTGAAAAAGTGATCCTTCACGATATCGCTGTAGTACCATTTTTCTCCGGTGTACTGATTCACCACGTCGATCGGCGCGGCGTTCGCCTGCCGAGCTTGATTGTTTTTCTGTTCCATGGTTATTGATGACTTAGTGGTATCGCAGTTCACTTCAACGCCGCGGGAGGAAGACCGATATGTTCCCCGTACGAGTGGTGCTCTGGAGGCAGGGATCACCCCGCCTTCTCATCACCGATCCGATGTTTGAAGGCAAAGCCGAGATCGTCTCTGATGCGCTCTGGCATGCGCTCGCTCCTGAGCACCCGCCGCTTCTCGTCGAGACGGCAACCATCATCCTGCCGCTTGGCCAGAAACCCCGCGACCTCCATGGCACGATCCATGAGCTCTTGCTCAAGCGGCTCGGTCTTGGGAAAAAGGGATGGGAGATCAAATCCGTCTCGCCGCCCGATGGAGACATCGCCTATGCGCGGCTTCACTACCGCCGACTCGCCAGCGCCGCCATGCGCGAGAGAGAGCCGGAACCCCCACAAAGTACGCCTGAGGAGGAATCGCCATGAGCTCTGTCCGCGTGACCATTGCCGTCGCCGTTCCCGCTCCGCTCCTCGGCCTTGCGCTCTACTTCGGAAGGATCGGATTCGAGCCGGAGAGCAAAGTACCGGCCGATGCAATCGCCACGATGACCTTCCTCGCGAAAGACGAGGAGGAGGCGCGTCGTATCGTTGCGATCGCGAAGCAACGTCTCGATCTGGTTCGAGGAGCATGGTTGCCGAGCCATGCGGAGCTCATCCCCCAGCCCTTCACGCCGATCAGCGAGGAGCGCCTCGTGCCCGACACCTACTGAGGCGCACGCCGCCCGCCTCCCGACCTACGCCCGGCCCCGGGTACGACATCTGGGGCCGGCTTTCTTTTCATCTTATTTATAGGTGCGGCCTCCCACTTTCACCTTTGCTGACTGCCCCGCGAACGCTTCGGGATGCGATATCTCCGTCTGCCCCACCTCCATCCGGATCGGGCTGATCTCGCGGAGTTTCTCAATGATCCCGGGGAGCGCGCGCATCACCTCGTCGAGGTCTTGCTTCGTCGTGGAGCGGCCGAGCGTAAACCGGAGCGACGAATGGGCGTATTCGTATGGCTTTCCGAGCGCGAGGATGACATGCGATGGATCAAGCGTGATCGAGGTGCAGGCGGAGCCCGTGGATATCGCGATGCCCTTCGCGTCAAGGTACAAAATCACCGCCTCGCCTTCGACATCGAGGATCGAGACGTTGACGTTGTTCGGCAACCGCTCGGTCGTGTGGCCGTTCAAAACGGTCTTCGGAATTTCGGCCGTGAGCCGCCGGATGAAATAGTCGCGGAGTTCCGCGAGCCGCCGCGATTCTGCCGCGCGCCCGGCCTCCGCAATCTCAAGCGCCTTCGCCAATCCCACGATCGCAGCCACGTTTTCCGTGCCGGAGCGGAGATTCTTTTCCTGCCCTCCTCCCTGGAATATCGGCTTCAAGCGCGTGCCGGGACGGACGTAGAGACAGCCCGAGCCCTTGGGCCCGTAGATCTTCCCGCCATTGAGCGACATCAGGTCAACGCCGAGGCGCTCGACGTTGAGGTCGAGGAACCCGGCGGCCTGCGATGCGTCGCAATGAAAATAAATAGGAAGAGTGTTCCCCTGGCCCTTGCGAGCACGCCGGGCCTCGCCGAGAATCTTCCCGATCGCGGCGATTGGCTGGACGGTGCCGATTTCGTTATTCGCATACATCACCGAAACAAGAACGGTATCCGGCCGGATGGATCGCCGCGCCGCATCAGGATCAACGATCCCCTCCTCCCCGACCGGGAGATAAGTCACATTCCAGCCCTCGCGGGCAAGCGCTTCGAACGAGCGCAGTCCGGCATGATGCTCGAACGCGGTCGTGATGAGATGCTTGCCCGGAAACATGCGCGCCGCACCGAAAATCGCGATGTTATCGGCCTCGGTGCCGCTCGCGGTGAAAACAATGTCATCGGCCCGGCTGCCGATGATGCGGGCGACGGTCTCTCGGGCGCGATCCACCGCGTCTTTGGCAAGGCGCCCCTGGCGGTAGAGCGACGAGGGATTGCCGTAGATAGTATCGCCGTAGGGTTCCATGGCTTCGCGCACCCGCGGGTCGAGCGGGGTGGTTGCGGCATGGTCAAGGTAGATTTCTTTCATGTGGCCAATAGGCGAATGATACGATCTCTGGCATGAAACGCCCTGAGGCCTCTGGAGAATATAGAGACAATAGAGAACATGGAGCGCTGCCGATCGTTGCTTTATCTTCTTTATGTTCTCTATGTTCTCCAATTCTTCACCTCGCGCGCTCGCGGAGCAACGGACAGAATTCTCGGATAGGATCGTAAAAACGGATGAGCGCTTCCACCGAGGCGCTCTCGGAGCCGTTCGCCAGCCGATAGCCGCCGTGAGGCCCCTTCCGGGATTCAAGCCATCCCGCATGTTTCAATTCCTGCGCAACCTTCTCAAGATAGGCCTTGGGCAAACCGGCAGCCCCGGCAACTTTTCCGATATCAACAAACGCCCCGCCCTGCTCCTTGAGGCGACCGAGAAGAAACAGCGCATAATCAAATCGTTTTCGCATGGGCATCCTAATTTCGGATAAATATAGTCCAATTATAATCGGTACCGAGCATAACGCAAGCCGTTCCCCGATCGCCGCTGATATTCCCCCGCGCTTGTGCATGCCGCGGAATTGACGGCAATGTGGTAATTCCCGTAGCGTCAGGGCAGAAGCACCAACATCCCCGCACGGAGAGGAAAAAGCGAAATGCATCTCAGAGACATCCCGTGCCTGCCGAGCGACATCTCGGGGTTCGTTGTTGATTTCAACGACCCCGGGCCACCGAAGGTCCAAGGCGTCGTCGTAAAGCTCCCCTACGCTGATGATGCCCGGCTCCACCCGCTCGTCCGTATCCGGGGGTTCGTCTTCGTCACGGGAGGGCCGGATCCTTGCGCCTACTTCGTCCATCGCCTATTCGAGGTTGCGGAAATCGTCCGGATATCCGACGAGCTTCTCGAGGATGTCGAGCGGCATAGCGAGGAGGTGTTCCTCGCGAGCCTCCGCCTCCTGCGAAAGCCAGCGGTCATTGACGCGGCCGAGCGCTCATTGGGCGGCCCCGGGGAGACGCTCGAAATCGGGAATACCTTCGCCTACCCGCTCCCCTGGCCGTGGGAGATGATCCTCGACGGCAAGTGGGGCGAACTCGGCACCCGCGCCTGGGCGATGCGGGGTCTCACGCCGGATTCGGTTCACGAGATGCTCGTCCCGGGTACGCAGGAATATCTCACCGGTCTTCGGCTCTTCATCCAGGACATGACGCGAAAGTTTAGTTCTCGAAGCACCCCCTTCTGGGTCGCAAGCGGCAAGATCAGCACCGCGTCCCGTCAGCGGACGGTGCCGATCGAGCATCCGCACATCGTCGCTCCTTCCAACATCATTCCCCTCGCGTAGCGCGGCTACGTTCAGCCGACGCATCCGGCAAGAAACCGGAAGGCCCGCCACGAAACATGGCGGGCCCTTTCTTTATCTCCCATACCATTGCTACAACTTCGCGCTATAGCGCGAAGTTGTAGCAATGGTAATTCGCATGGCGTCACTATAGCGCCGCGGTGGCGAGTGTTTGATATTCGGCGCCGTTCGGCAAAAGACGCGACTCCATGACGGCGATATCCGCCGCTTCGAACCGCAACTTCACCGCGCCGAGAATCTTCGTTTTCACTTCGAGTTCCGCGAGGTCGCCCGGCTCGAACCGTGCGAGCGTGACATGAAGTGAGAGCGCCCTCGTTTCGGGCCGGAACGGGGAAAGACGCCTGTCCGACTTCCAAACCGCTCCGATGCGTTCCCGGAGCTCGGGGAGCGACTTCGGCGTTTCCCCCTCAAGCCACACCATGCGCGCGGGCCCGCCCGGAGGCGCAAGCACGATGTTCGAAAACACGATCGGGAACGGCCCGCCGAGGCGCGCCAGCCGGAGCAACTCCGAAAGCGCCGCCACCTCCTCATCCTCAAGGGAAACGGGCGGGAGGACCGTGATATGCCAGTGTTCGGGCTTGAGCCACCGGATCGGCAGCCAGCGCCACTGCTGGATAAGTTTGCTGACTTCGGCCTTAAGATCGGTCGGGAGGTCAATGGCCACGAAAATACGCCGTTTCATGGCGCCATCGTAGCATGGGTTTCCTTGGTTGATGCAAGGAAAATGAAAGACCGCCCGGCGCTGCCGGGCGGCCTTGACGGGAGATGCAGCTGAACCTCATCCTCTGTACTGATAACCTTCATATCATCTCATGCGCTATCTCCGGAACGGCGGCTCCGCTCGATCACGACTCAATCTAATGGCCTTTGATCGCCCGCCTTCGGCTGGTTTCCGCGCCTCCCGCACAAACCTCCGGGGCAGGGATTCCCTTCGACGTGGCTCAGGGCAGGCGAACCCCGACTTGTCCCGTCACCCGCGGGAAGGCATGAGTCCTACTTCACCCCGCCGCACTGATGCATCACCTCCTTTCCAAACCTCCGGGACAGGGACTCGAACCCCAGTTTCCGCGTCCAGAGCGCGGCGTCCTACCACTAGACGATCCCGGAATAAATATGAACGAATCGTATCATCGGCCAACACGACCGAGGAACGACCCGGAAAACTAACGCGCACCTACTATAGAATACTCGGTACCCAAGTTCAATGCGCCGAGATATCGAGCGGCGATGGCGGTGTTGCCTGCTCCGAGCTTGCCTGTCCCGAACCGGATTCTGGGGTCGAAGGCGACGCTACCGACGTACTTGGTGAAATGGGCGCACTCGTGGATGGGAGCAACGGAGCAGCCGCGACCGGAGCCGAAGCAGGCGCCGGAGGAGGAGGCGTTTCCGCAGGCGGAGCCAGCGGGATGGTGTCCCCCTTTTTATATTTCCCGGCGAGAATGTCGCGAGCGATGTTTGCTTCAACCTGATCCTGGATGAGCCGCCGCAATTCACGGCCGCCGAACACGGGCGAATATCCCTTCTCGGCGAGCCACGCGAGCACCGCGTCGGTCCAGGAAAGATCATATCCTTCGCCCATGAGGCGACGGCGCAAACGCTCGAGGAAGAGCCGCGCCACCCGTTGCGCTTGTTCGCGGGAAAGCGGGGTGTAGACAATAACCGCGTCAAAACGGTTGACGAACTCCGGCCGGAAGATGTTCTTCTGGAGCACCTCTTCCACGAGCCGGCGCTGCATATCCGCATAGGGCATCGCGGCCCCGAGCGCCTCGCGGATAAACTCGGACCCCGCGTTCGAAGTCGCGATGATAAAGGTGTTCGTGAAGTCAACGGGCTTGCCGAAGGCATCGGTCATCCGTCCTTCATCGAGAATGCGGAGGAAGAGATTCAGGACATTCGGGTGGGCTTTCTCGATCTCGTCGAGCAGCAGGAGCGAGAAGGGATGCGCCCGCACTTCTTCAACGAGGCGCCCAACTTCGCGCGTGTCGAGGGACCCGATGAGCCGCCCGAGATCTGCCGGGTTCTGGTATTCGCTCATGTCGAGCCGTATCATCGAGTCCTCCGCGCCGAAGTATACGTATGCGAGGGCCTTTGCGGTCTCGGTCTTCCCCACGCCCGTGGGGCCGAGGAACAAAAACGACCCGATGGGTTTCGAGCCCGCGGCAACGCCGGAGCGCTTGCGGCGGACGGCGTCGGCAATGGCCCGGATGGCTTCGGTCTGGCCGATGACGCGCTTTTGGAGTTCTTGCTCAAGGTTCACGAGAATCTTCCGCTCCCCCTCCTCCACGCGCCCGATGACCGCGCCGAACTTCCGGGCGAGAACCTTCTCCACCATATCCGGCGTTGCGATCCGGCTCCCGGTTTCCTTCGCGTAGATGAACACTTCCTCCAGGAGATTCACGGCTTTTTCCGGGAACGGCGTCGCGGCAAGGTAGTGGAGCGCGAGCGCGTAGACCTTCTTGAGGGTTTGGTACTGCACCGTGCGGCGGTGCTTTGTCTCTGCCGCAAGCGCCACATCCCCGAGGATCTGCATCACGGTTTCCTCGTCCGGCTCCGCAATGCGGATTTCGTGGAACACCGAGCCGACCACCGGGTAGGTCGCGGCGGCCTGCGCAAAGCCCTCGGGTGTGGTGAGGCCGACGATCTTGATCGCGGAGGAGCGGAGGAACGGGAGGAGGGCATCAGCGACCGTGGTCTTGCGGCCCGGCGACAAATAGAGCTCGATATCCTCAATGACGAGGATGGCGTTCCCCGCATATTCAGCCTCGCGGAAAATGCGCTCCAGGTTCCCGACCACGCTCCCGAACGACTGCTCGCCGACGATGTCCTCCATGGCGATTCTCACCACGCGCCGGTAGTTGAGCGCGGGCAAACTCTGTCCGCGGCGGATGCGCTCGGCAAGTCCCCGCACCACGGTCATTTTCCCGATCCCCGGAGCTCCGATGAGCATGGCATTCGCTGATGCCGACTTCGCGAGCGCCTCCTCAATCTCCCCGATGGATTTCGCGTGCGCGAGGATATGCAGCTCGTCCTCGCGGAACGCGCGGACGGGGCTCGAGGCGCGGTCAAGGGCCACGGTGAACCCGAATCCCCAGGCCTTCCCGATGCCAGGGCTCGCAAGGAGCCGATCCACGAAGTTGCGCTCGCGGCGGTGCTCGGCGAGGGTAGTGAACCAATCGGCGAGGTATTCGAAATCGAGCGGCGCAAGGTCGTGCGCAAGGATGATCTTCTGGAACGACGGATCCTCCGCAATGACTGCGGCAAGAACATCCGCGGGAAGGATGCGCCGGTGGGCCCGCGCGACGGCGACGCGGGCGGCGCGCTCGATCAGGTCCGCCACGGGGAGCGTCGGCATCCCTTCCCGGACGGTGTTCCGCATCGAGGCGAACCAGCTCTCCGGCTCGATGCCGGTTCGCTCGAAAAAGAACGCGCCGAACCGCGAACGGAAGATTTGCTCGAGGATCGCGGCCGGGGCTTCGGCATCCGGGACCGCCGCGAGGATTCCGGCGGTGGTGAAGTCAACGAACCGCGGCCACTTGGTGCGAAACCACGGGGAAGCCAACTGCTCGGGGGTCGCGGGGAGCGACATCAGGGATTGATCCTCGTAGAACGAGAGGAACGACGTCCAGAGGTAGAGCGTAAGATAGGCCGAAAGGGCAATGAGCGCGAGTCCGAGCCAGAAACCGCTCGCTGTTGCGATGGCAACGCCGAGAAAGAGGAACGGCACCGTGGCGAGCGCGGAGCGGAGTCCGGCGAATCGCCGCGCTGGCATCACGGAGACGATGGCTGCGGCGGTGAAGAACGGATGTGCGGGCAGGCGCATAGAGCGGTCAAAAAACATTGAAGCCGATGAGAAAGAGCCCCCAAATCAATGCGGTCGGGATGACGAGCGGCAGGAGCGGCCAGAGGGCGATCCAAAGAGCCCCGAGGAACGCCGCGCCCGCGCTCACGGCGAGTCCGACGACGATGACGACGAGACGCACGATGGCGCCGAGGATGCGCGAGATGATGTTGCCGGCAAGCGTGGAGAAAAAGGTCGAGGGGTCGAACCCGCGCCCGTATCCTTCGATAATTCGATGCCACGGCAGAAACAGGGTGCGCGCGAGCTCGAGCACCGAGAAATAATTGAAGCAGCCGACGGCGATGTTCACCGAAAGGATCGCCGTTTGCCGGAACCCGTCGCCGTAGTGCCAACGGAAGAATTGCAAGGGCATGGCGAACTGCGGGAACTAACCTACCCGCTTTCCGCCAGTATAGCAGGCGGCGCGGCAACGGAGAAACGCGGCTTTCGGCTTGCCAGAGCGCCAAAACGCCGCGTATACTCGGGGCAGGAAGAATGACGTTTTTCTCTATCGCTATTCCTGGCTCTGTAGTTCAACGGTTAGAACGGAACACTCATAACGTTCAGAAGGTGGTTCGACTCCACCCAGAGCCACTGACCAGAATGACGCATAGTTTGCTGTGAAGGGAATATCCTCATACAACAAACGCGCGGGCGATGCGCCCGCGCGTTTGTTGTTGTCTGAACGCGCAACGCGGCTACCGTAAATTCATATCCCGCACCACGGAGGCGTCAATGATGGTCCCGTCAGCCGCGCCATAGACACGGATCTGGTCGCCGACCCTGAAACTTGCAAGCGGCACCGGCGCCCAGTTCTGGTTCAAAACCGCGGTGTCCGTGTCAATGTTCACGGTGTAGTCGAACCGGCCGAAGGTTACGACAATGGAAGTCGGCGGCGCGGAGATTGACGTGGTCTTGAGGATGCCCCCCTCGAAGACCCGCCGCGGTTCCGTTCGGATTTTCACCAAGCTCGCCTGGATGGTATTCGCATTCCGGTCCCATACCCCGTGGATCTGGACGAGGTCCCCGGCTTTGAGCGCCGCGAACGTCGTGGTCGCCTTCTCGCCTTTCATGAATTTTGTCGCGTCCGAGGTGAAGACGGTAATGTTGCCGCGCTCCCGCTCGTCCGCCTTAAGGACAAAACTTTTTACCGCGCTGTTCACGCTCAAGACCTGTCCGAACTGATTCGACTCCACTTTGCGCACGGACCAATCGCGGACCACGCGCGCCTTGACGGTCAACTGCGAACCGGCAACGAGGGTGCCTTCAAAACTGATGATGTGCCCGACGGCGATCTCCGCGATGTTCCCGTGGCTGCCCTGCTGGCGGATGAATTCCGTGGAACCGTCCGTCTGGACGATCCAGGTGAAATTCATGCTGTTGAGATTCGTGGTCGCGGTGAGCGTATTCGGAGCGCTCGAGCTTGCGGCAGCGGTCACGATCGCGCCGCGGACCAAAACCCTGCCCAGGGAATCAATATTGATGAGGAGCGGCGGGACGCCTCTCATGTCCGGAGGAGTTTGTGCAAGCGCTCCCGCGACGAGCAAACCGGTGAACATAAGCGCCCCGAGCGAACCGTAAAAAATATTTCGTTGCGTAAACATAGTATTGAATACTCGACGATTACGGATTGATATATGCGGGAGTCAAACCGCTCCCGCGCCGATGTTCGTATTACTCCCACTATACCCTAGAAAACGGCCTGAACGAATGCCCCTTACGGCCAGAGCGGTACCGCGGACTCGACCGATCTTGAACCGTTCATCTGCCGCGACCCACGTCCAGATGGCGGGACTGACCGCAATGGCGAGCGTCATATTGCCCATCAGGTGAAGGATGGTGAACGGCACCTGGCCGATGAGCGCTTGGGCGAACGGCTGGCCGAAAAAGAGCGGCCCAATGGTAAGGCCGGTAAGCGCGTCATAGGCAATCGTAGCGACGACGCTATAGAGAAGGAAGTTCCCTGAACTTGCGGCGCGGTTCCGAAAGAAAAAATACGCGCCCGCTCCCACGGACCCGTAGGCAAAGGCGGTTATCCATGTCCAGGAGCCGATCCCGCTCGTCACGAGGTCGAAGAGAAAAATGGAGGAAAAGCCAAACGCAAAGACCGCGCCGGCGCCGTAGCGTTTGGCAAACGGCATGAGGGTTGCCATCACCGGCTCGACATTCGGCGCCCGGAACGGCAGGAGCCGGATGCCAAAAACAGTCGCCCAACCGATGATGAATTTGATAGTCCCCTGCGGAGCGCGTGCAATAGGCATAGTTGCGATATAATCATATCCTAATCCGACTGTTGATAAAACACAAGAACAAGAGCTTTGACATCAAGTCCATTTCCCGCTATATAGTATTATAGAAGCACTGCCAGCGAGGCGGTGCAGTTCCCCACCAATCCCGTTCCCCGGAAGAGGAAGGAGGTCAACATGAGGGTCCTCAAGGTCCTGGCTGCGGCGTTCGTCGCCGTGGCGCTCATTGTCCCGCTGGGTCCCGCGCCGCCGGTCGCCGCCTGCGACTCGTGCGCTGGGCTGCCGGAGGTGGCGGCCCAAATCTTCAACTGCGCAGTCCCCGAGCCCACGATCATCGTTGACCTGAGTGAGGCCGGTGCCGCGGGCCTCACCGTCTTGGTGGCCGACGCCGACCACTTCGTGATCTCCTCTGACGCCGGGACCATCCGGATCACCCGCCAGACATTCGCGGCAGACACTCATTCGAAACCGCCTGCGCTGTCGACGCACGGCGACCCGACCGCACCCGCGAACCCCGACCTCTTGACTGCGACCACCGGCTCACCGGACATCTGGCATCCGCTTGAACGGTAGCCCGATCGGCTCCGGTGAGGTGACCCATCTCCTCCCCCTTGCCAGAGCCAGGACGCTGCCCCTGCTGGGGGCCGGGGCAGCGTCCACATCTCTCGCGACTCCGTTCAGCGCCACGGGGTCGTTTTTTTCGTTCCACAAACGATTCGCGGTTTTTGAATGCCGCGCAATTCCCGGGCAACATAAAAATTGAACACCCCCGAAATGGGGGCGTTCAATTTTCATGGAATTGCGGGACCGGGAATTGCACCCGGGCCTCGAGGTTCTTCGCTACCTTCTCATTTCTGAAAGGAATGGACTATACCATCTCCCCCGACGGGGAGCTCCCATTATAGTCTCTGAACCTTCTCCGGATTTCGGAGCTTGGCTGCTGATTGCCGAATCCCCTATTTTTTCAAGCCGTCGCGCTCGTCCTTGCGGACCACGCTGTGGCAACAGGGGCTCTCACGGGTTCCCAGCAAGTTCGGGAGTTTTTCCATCCTGCATTGCTGCAGGAGGTCACAGATCGTTCCATGAGCCTCGCGACGTACTACTCGTCCATCCCGCGCAGTCAATATACTCCGCACAGCAGAAAATGCAACTATGAATGGCGAATTTTAATTTATACTTAGAACATGTGGTTCACTTACCTTCTCCTCTGTAAAGACAAAAGCATCTATACCGGCATCACGAATGATTTGAAACAACGGCTTCTGCTCCACCGACATGGCAAAGGAGGTCGTTACACACGGTCGCATGGGGCCATAAGAATCCTCTACGCGGAGCAATTCAAAACAAAAAGCGCAGCATTGAAACGCGAAGCGGAAATCAAACGCTGGCGAAGGAAAAGGAAGCTGGATTTAGTAAAACTTGGGAAGAGCGTGACGGACCTGCACTAAACTTGTTGAAGGAACGAGCTAATGCGAGGCTGATTTAGAGGCGTATGAAAATTTGACAAATATTAAGAAATGCGGTATTTAATTTCTACGCAGGGGATAGCTCTTAATAACCAACCAGGAGGCGGGGCAATGGCTGACGAAGTGGAAGGCGCGACCAGCGCTGATGCAGAAGTTGTACATGACCGAGAAGGTTTCCGTCTACTCATGCAGGCCGCACAACGGCTCCACCACGTCAGGGACGGAAACGTTCTTCACCAACACACTACCTACCTCGCGGGACATCCGTTCAACCTTCCCGTCTTGAACCACCCCGCAGTCCCACCTTACAAGCCCTTCATCGGGTATGTGGGGCATCCGGACCATCCGCAAGAGAGCGTCGAATCGCTACTCCTTGCCGTGGCCCACACAATGAGTAACGGGCCAGTGCTATACACCCGTTGGATTACGGCCACCCGACGGGAGTCGCATCCGATGTGGCGTTGCTGGTACGAGGTGGGTGCGCCGGATGTTGTTCTCATCTGCGGAGGATTCGCGGACGGCTACGGTGTCGATAATGCTGCCGCAGAACGGGTAAACGCTGTCCTTGCGTTCTTGCATAATCTCTTCGCCGCTCCGCACGACAACGTGGAGTTGTCGAACTGGGACGACCTCTACGCCCTCAGGAGAAACGTGGAACGCGCCAAGCCCGGCAAATTTACGAG
>Ga0209541_10006328_pt1 | contig 20210 bp, 26 predicted proteins | sample RifCSPlowO2_01_FD_184027 | JGI IMG/M metagenome (GOLD analysis project Ga0209541, IMG submission 184027) | Groundwater microbial communities from Rifle, Colorado - Rifle CSP2_plank lowO2_0.1 (SPAdes) (version 2) | ecosystem: Environmental > Aquatic > Deep subsurface > Groundwater | place... | reverse complement strand
AGTTTCTTATCTGGTTTATTATTTCCTTGCCGGTAATTGCGTTTTTGGGGTCTTGGATAATCTCAAAGCTTGGATACTAAAAGAAGCGAAGTATGTGCCCGCCTTTTTATTTCTGCAGATAATGTCTCCTTCTCTCCGGCGAGAATTTTTCAATAGCATAACGTAGCATGGTTCGAGGCATCGTATGGTAATACTTGTCCAGGAACTCAATCTCAGCTTCAGGAGATATCTTCCCTAATTCCCTCAGCATCCATCCCGTAGCTTTGTGTATCAGGTCATGCTTATCCTTAAGAAGCATTTCGGATATTTTAATAAGGTCTCTATAGTTTCCGCTTTTTACGAAAGTACCCGCCGTTATTACTGCTATCCTTCGCTCCCAGATATTCTTTGAACGCGCGAATTTGTACAATATTCTCTTATCTTTTTTAAGAAGGTAATCGCCGAGTATATACGGGGCAGAAGTATCAACCAAATCCCAATTATTGATCCTGTTAGTATTGGCCAGATAAAAATCGCCGATTTTTTTCTTTTCCTGCCCGTTGCCCTTTTCATATCTAAAAACCAATATCTCCAGTGCCACAAAACGATGTTCATGTACGGGGCTATTGAGAAGTTTCTTAATATCGGAAAGAGATAAATCCTGAAACCGGTGTGCAACTTTTCTTTGGTCCGGAACTGTGATTCCCAAAAACACATCCCCCTCTCCGTATTGTCCCTTTCCGGTTTTAAAAAACCAGGACGATGCTTTTGCGCGCTTAGGAGTTCCAAGGGATTTTAGCTTCTTTATGCAATCAGAATATGAGTATGTTTTATCTGCCATAGTTAAAATCTACCACTTGCGACTTAAATCTCAAGTATCCGACCATAGAGAGGGGTTTTGATTTTCAGCCCGAGGCGGGTTATATTTACCCCTGTATGGACCGATCTCAGCTCGGTGGACTGGCGAACCTAAGTGTGATAATAATAGAGGTGCACTAAATATCTTTGAAAATAGGAGGGCTTCAATGATAGTGTGGCAAATTGGAATTAAACAATCGAGCTATCCATATAATATTTCCTGGCAAAATGACTTTGTAAAAGCAGGAACTAAGAGTGGGGCTGAAGACCTCGCAAGCACAAAAGGATATTATAGAAATCTTTGTGTTCGGGAGTCGCCTGTCGCAACATATTCCTGTCTTATTTGCGGAACTACCACTACAATGCCGCATGTTTGCCCGGCTTTTTATCCCAAATAAGAACCTGACCGAGAAATCGGTCTTTTTTATTTCGGCTCCTCTGCTTCGGACCGGGCCCCGAGAAACTTATCCGCGTAACAATAAAAATATATTGACAAACGATAAGTAATAGATCAACATGTAAGTATAAAAATTCATAAGAGTCGGCGCTCAATGGACGTTGCGCCGGCATAATTTCGTTAAATCATATGAAAAAAGGTTCAATAATATTTCTAAGAGCGGTAATCGTACTTATCGGAATCGTAGCGCTTGCAATCATGATCCGGTTTCCCCTGACCGAGGGAAGGGCCATAAATTTAGATCTGTTCAGTGTTTACTCTGATCCGTTCATTTTGTACGGGTACTTAGCGTCTATTCCATTTTTCATTGCGCTATATCAGGCATTTAAATTATTGGGATATATCGGGCGAAATGAAGTATTCTCGCTGAGCTCCGTAAAGGTTTTTAGGAATATAAAATATTGCGCAATCATATTGAGCATCTCGATTGTAACGGCGGGACTCTATATACGAATATCTTATGTATTTCAAAATGGAGATGGCGATCCGGCAGGCTTTCTGGCAATGTGTATTGTGGCCACTTTTATTTCTATCGTAGTCGCCACCGCGGCGGCTGTGTTTGAAAGAACTACGCAAAACGCCGTAGACATCAAATCGGAAAATGATTTAACGGTTTAATTATGAATAATATTGTAATCAACATAGATGTCATGCTGGCTAAAAGAAAAATGAGCGTTACCGAACTCGCTGAGAAAGTCGGAATAACGATGGCAAATATTTCTATACTGAAGAATGGAAAGGCAAAAGCAATCCGGTGGTCAACTCTGGAGGCAATCTGCAAGGCTTTGGATTGTCAACCGGGAGATATTTTAGAGTATAAGAAGTAACGCTTATGGGGGTACAGGCTACCTTACGTTTGCTTTACAAATTCTGTTTACTATGTTTCAATAGTTCATTCTTCAACCTGCGAGGAGTAAATGAGAATATCAATTTATTCGATGTTCGTTCTTTGTGCGTTTTTAAATTGTGGCTGTACTAGCATACAGGGCGGACCCGGTAAAGAAATAATCGTTGATATTCTTCCGGGATCTGGAATCACAGACAGTGATGCCACTAATGATTTCAGCCCCTACAAGTTAAAGGTAAGAGCGGGTACTGAAGTAACCTGGATCAATAGAGATAATGTGATCCATTTCGTGAATGACAAGAATCGTTCTTTCAACTCCCCGATATTGCTAACGGGTGATAAATATACGTTCGTTTTCAACAAACCAGGAGAATATCAATATTATTGCGAAGCCCATCGTTGGATGAGGGGTAGAATATATGTACGATAAACCGACCCTATGGTCGGCTTTTGTTTATCAGAGAGAAATTAACGGCGATAGCCTCTATGCCTGCGAGGATGATGTTTCGGCTGACCTGATACAGAACCACGGAAAGAAGAAACGTTGGTAAGAAACGTCTCCTGACCATGGTGCTTAATCGGTATTTCTTTTCTTATGAGCCTCTCTATATCCCTGACGTCCCGGCCCTGGTCAGGCATGGCAAAGGATATTGCTCGTCCTTGGTCGCCGGCACGGCCGGTACGGCCTATGCGATGAACGTAGTCCTGAGTATTGTCAGGCAACTCAAAATTTATAACTAATTTGATTCCGTGAACATCAATTCCCCGGGCGGCGATATCTGTGGCCACAAGAATTCGATACTGGTTAGATTTAAACCCAGCTAAGGCGGCCTTGCGCTGAGCAAGCGACCGGTCCGAATGTATCTCGGCAGCTTTATAACCCATTTCTCTGAGGACAGAACAAATCTTTCGGGCGCCGTGACGAGTCCGCATGAATAAAAGCACCGATCCCGGGTTCTCTTCAAGTATTTTCACCAAAAGAGGTACGCGGTCTTCTTTTCTTACTAAATATATTTCCTGATCCACCAATTCAGCCGTTGTTCCGGCAGGGGCAATTTCTACCCGGACAGGAGAGCTCATATACATGGCAGCAATCTTTACGATCTCGGCCGGCATCGTTGCCGAAAACAACATGACCTGACGCTTTTCCGGTATAAAACTAAATATTCTTTTTATCTGCGGTCCGAAACCGATATCGAGCATCCGATCGGCCTCATCTAATACAACCGCAGTTACGCGATCCAATTTCAAATTACCTCTTTCAATATGGTCCATTATTCGCCCCGGCGTACCAATGAGAATATTGGGCCGGCGACGCAAACTCATAATCTGCTTCCCCATTGATTCTCCGCCTATAATAACGGCGGTTACCAAGCCTAAAGAACGGCCGATTTTCTGGAGCATCTCATCGGCTTGTATCGCTAATTCGCGAGTCGGTAAGATAATTAATCCTACCCGACCCGTCCCTCGTAAACGCTGGAGAAGAGGTAACCCAAAAGCCAGAGTTTTCCCGGTTCCTGTTTGAGCGATTCCGACAACATCTTTTCCCTCCATGGCCGGCTTAATAGCTTGGCGCTGGATAGGGGTCGGAGTTATAAAATTGTTTTTCTCAAGAATTCCTAAAAACTCGGGAGAAATTCCAAGGTCACTAAAACCCTGTTTTGTTGTTTCTTGCATTATTTATACAGGCAACCCGAGGCTATGAGAGTAACTGGCAATGACGCCGATGAGCTTCAAGTCGAACTCTGTTATAATGTTTGAGTTCTATACCTCATCCAATTATACGCCATAATATGATCAAAGTCAATTTTATACTGGGCTTTGCAGGCTTACTCCTCAAAGATTACCAGAACTGAAGTATCTGCCCACAAGACCAAGTTCTCGGCCGAGAAGCAGGCTCTTTTCGGGCACACCGTAAATTTCTGCCCGCGCTCCGCCGTAGGCTTCGGCCTGGCTTCGCCGTAGCGTGGCTACGCCAAGGCGAGCGAGGCGAGCTGAAATTTCGCCTTTTGCTCGCTCCGTCGAGCTCCATAAATCCCTCAAAGAGCCTGTTTCTCGGCTTCACTCAGAATGGTGAGCAGATACGAAGCGTGAAATACGAAATATTGACTATATATCATTGTCGTGTTATAGTTTATAATATGAGATATCATAAGTTCCAAATGAATATCTGTCTCTCCACTCCTGTCGAGGAGCCTATTCATGCTGGGACAATATGTGTATCTCTATTTAGCTAAAATAATCTAATTGGGTTACAAAAATTGCCTCAGCAATCAGCTGAGGCAATTTTGTTCTTTCAAAGGAGAAAAAGTGCCGAAAACAAACAAAAAACCAATTTTTCTTGCGGGTAGGAAGGTGGACCTTCGTCCCTTCTTAAAGACCGACATTCCGACTATGACTCGCTGGATGAACGATCCGGAGGTAAGAGAATATATCAGAGCGACCTTTCCCCAGACAGAAAGAGAAGAAGAGGAGTGGTTCAATAAAATCGGCTCAAAGGACGATACCATCAATCTTGCAATTGAAACGAAAGACGGCATCTTGATTGGTTCCATGGGAATCCACCGAATCGATTGGAAAGTCGACCGTAACTGTACTACGGGCGCCGTAATCGGCGAAAAGGAATATTGGAACAGAGGCTACGGCACCGACGCAAAGATGATACTGCTGAACTATATCTTCAACACGCTTAATCTCCACAAAGTCTGTTCAACGGTTATCGCCTATAACAAGCGCAGCCTTCATTACAGCCTGCACTGCGGATATAGAATAGAGGGCAGAAGAAGAAAGCACATCTTTAAAAATGGAAGATATTGGACCCTGATTGAGCTGGGCCTGTTCAAAGAGGAGTGGCTGCCAATTTGGAAAAAATACGCCAAGGCTATGAATGCAGGCGTTAATAAGATGAACTCATCGACAAAGAAGGCCGGCTAAATACCGGCCTTTTGATTGCCACGTGTCTTTACTAAATTTCCCCTTAGTGACGCTTTCTGCTACACTCATATAATCATTAACCAATTAACACATACGCCATGGGAAAAAGACGCACGGGAATAGGCAAATACAGGAAGTCGCATTCTCCTAAAACCAAGAAGCGATTGGAGATTAAAAGACTCAGATTAGAAGCCCTCAGAAAAAAGAGAGGCGTATAAATACCTGGGTATTTTACGCAAACATCCCCTACTTTCTCGGGTGTATTTTCGCAATGAGGTCTACAATTGACGGCCGCTTATCTCCATAAGCGACCCGAGATTAGGTTATGTAAATCGCGTCTTCAAGAGTAATCTCCCCGTTAACGGCGAGATTTATGGCTGACTCGCGCAGAGTCTTCATACCTTGGCTTCGAGCAACGTCGATCAATTCTTGGGTCGTCGCCCCCTCAATGATCAAGCTCGAGATTTCTTTAGTCACAACGAAGAATTCAAAAATAGCCGTTCTCTCCCGATAACCTTTGCCGTTGCAAACTTCGCAACCTTTTCCTTTCTTGAAATTCGTTCCCTCAAGAGAAGTAATTCCGGCATAGGCTAAAAACTTATCCGAGGGCGTGTACGACTCCGAGCAGTTGGAACAATTCTTCCGCAAAAGCCTCTTGGAAGTAGCGAGCAGCAAACTGGAAGCCAAAAAAGAACGGGGAATGCCAAGCTCGATAAATCTCGTTATCGTTCCCACTGTATCGCTGGTGCTTATATTGGAAAAAACTAATCGTCCGGAAAGAGCTGCCCTGACCGCCACCTCGGCCGTTTCATGGTCTCTTATCTCTCCGATAAAAATAACGTCGGGATCCTGCCTTAAAACCGCCTTCATGCCTTCGGCAAAAGTAAAACCTATTGCCGGCCTTATCTGACAATGACGGATGTGTTCGACGTGAAATTCAACCGGATCCTCGAGAGTAATGATATTTTTCTGGGGAGACCTGATGTAGTTTAGGGCGGTGTAGAGTGTCGAGGTTTTACCCGATCCGGCCGGCCCGGCAATGAGGAAGAGTCCGCTTGGCCTGGTAATGGTAAAGCGCATCATCTCGGCATCGCTTGGATCCATGCCCATCGCCTCAAAACTTTCAAAAATTGACTTAGATTGATTGACAAACCGAACGACTATCGCTTCCCCGAATATGGAAGGAATCGTTGACAGTCGGAATTCGACAAGCTGTTTGGTCTCAGGGTCATTAAGCTGTCCCCGGCCGTCTTGAGGCTTGCGGTCATCAGAAATATCAACCTTAGTCAAAATTTTCAACCTCCTGGCAACCATCGGATAAAGCTCCAGCGGCTGTGAAACTATAGGATTAAGGAGGCCGTCTATCCTAAACCTGACCCTGAACTCGTTTTCATAAGGATCGAAGTGTATATCAGATGCCCTCTGCTTAGCCGCAGTTATAATAATTTGATTAACCCAATCTTCGGTACCCAGCTGAACCGAATCGGGCAGATCTTCTTTTATTTTAGCCATAGCTTAATGATAGCACCGACAGTTTATTTGTCATCTTTGCGCATCAACATATGACGCTTCTCTTGAATGGCATCAACCATTCTTTGCAGTAATCCGCCGAAAGTGTCGAACTTCCTTTCTTTCCTTTGTTCATCTAAAGACCTGATCAGGGGCAGAAGGCTTATCGTCTCTTGTTCAAGCATTTTAAAAAGCCTTATAATCTTCGCCCTTTCTTCTACGCTTTGTTTTTGTCCGCCACCGGATACATCACCGATGCTCTGCAGAATATCGGTGATACCCTTGAGAAGAGACGCGAAAACCTCCCCCTCATCTTCCTCGAGAGACTTTAGATGCTCTATCCTTGCTGCAATACTGACCAAACGATTGACTACTTGCGACTCGACGAGATAAGCCGACTCCGCTCGTATCAAGGAGTTTGCCAGCTTCTTGATGGCAACCGCCAAGTTATCCAGCTGAACGCCTAAACTCGTTCTGTCTTGACCCTGATCTGTGCTCATAAATATACTTATATTCTATAACTTAAAACTTTTTTAGACAAAACTGTCTATTTACAAATCTGGGCAAGGATGGGAAAATTAGATGGCTAAAAACCATGCCCCCTACTCATCACAAAATAATAATCGGGGATTCCCAGAAAATACTAAAATTTAAAACTATTCTTCTCTGAACAAATCACTTAGCCTCGCCTATAACTAACCTATTTTCTTCAATATAGTACTCCAAGATAGTAAAACTGTTCTCTCTATAGTGCCTTAGCGCCTGGTTTATTTTATTGAACTCTTCACGAAGCTTTGCTTTAAGTTTTGGATCGCCGCCCCTCAAAGCTAAGAGAAAAAAATTCATTCTTTTAACTTCTTGGTTATCTAATCTGGGCGAGAACAAAGAAAAATAACAGTATTTATACATCTCTTTTCTAATCTGAGGCATTAAATCCCGGCTTAAAATATCTTTTTTTAGCTCAAAAATGTTAGCGTTAGCTTTATTGACTATAACAATATCGGAGGGGTAGGCATTACCAAAAATAAATTGATTATACACATCTGAATTCTCCAGTTTATTCTCAGGAAAATTGTTTAAGGTCGTGGATAATTGCCTACGTATGCAATTATCCTTTTCCTTAAGGCTCAACAAAATAAATGATTCGAGATAATTTTCAGAGAGAAAAGATGATTTAGTCGAAATTTTATTTTTGGCCGATAGGTACTCGAGATCAACCTTGAGTCCTTTTCCAACCGACGCATATTGTTTTCTTTTGATTTTTACGGGTTTGCCAAATTTAGTAAAAATGCGAGAAAGAAATTCTCCTTCGATACGATTTAGACAAATAGAATGTAGGTGCTTATTCTGCTGAATCAGATTTATGAATCGAGAGGCTAATTCAATTTTTTGTTTCTCAATCCCATAAAAATATATATCGATTTCCTCCAGTATCCTAACCGAATCTATCGGCTTAAGGTCGATCCTATAGTAAAACTTCCCCTTAGGAAAAATTCGGGTTCGATCGAAAAAACTATTACTGGTCACTCTGAATGGTCCATAGAGATCCTGGGATTTGTAATTGAATTGAGAGATAAATACAATGTCGCCTATGTCAATATTAGCCAACCAATTAGCATTTCCGGCGCCATATTTTTCAAATGCAATACACTCGTTCGCAAATTTTGTGGTCGTTAGAATATAATATCTCACACCGGCATACTAGCAAAGAGCATCAAGTCAGTCTAGTATAAGTCCGCGAGGACATTTTTCGATCATTCTTTAAATCAAGTCCCCATAATCTTCTACGACAAAACCAAGACGGGACTCAAAATTTCTTTTCCAGAAGATCTATAGATACTGATCATGAACGTGTCCACCTCAGAATCCGGCGCTGGATTTTATTTAAAATTTTGATACAATATAGCCACTTAGTTCTTTCCAATGGAGATGCCGATGCTGCCGATAGATATCGTCCTTGTTCGCCACGGCCAATCAGAGGGGAACAAAGCCAACAAAGCCAGCCGAAGAGGCGATAACCAGTTCTTTACTCCGGATTTCCGAGACAAGCACAGCCGAGACTTCCGCCTTACCGATAAGGGCGTAGAACAGGCCAAAGCCGCCGGAAAATGGCTCAAGACCAACGTACCTATGCCATTGGACCGGGCCTACGTCTCTGACTATATAAGAGCCAAAGAAACAGCCGCTTATCTTGACCTGCCCAATGCCTGCTGGAGAGTTGAATTTCATCTCAGAGAGCGGGACATGGCTCTAATGGACAACTGCCCCGAGGATGAAAAAGCCAAGCTTTTCTCGCTCGAAAAAGAACAGCACGAACGAGATCCTTTCCTTTCTTATCCCGCCGGCGGAGGCGAATCAATCGCTCTCCTGTGCCTGCGGCTGAAAGCCGGAATGATTACCCATTGGGCAAGAGAGTGCCCGGATAAAAGAATCATCGCCGTCTGCCACGGCCACGTAATGAGAGTGATCCAACTGGAATTCGAGGATCTTGGCCACGATGATTTCATTCGATTAGATAAATCTGAGAAACCAAATGAGGCCATAAGGAACTGCCAAATACTGTGGTATACCCGGCGGGATCCGAAGACCCAGAAGCTCCATCCGCATCTTGTTGCCGTTCGATCAGTCTGCCCGCTAAATACGACGACGGGTCTGACAGAAGATTCCGGATGGCAAGAAATAGTCCGTAATCGATACTCCAATGAAGACCTCCTTAACGAAGTATCAAAATATCCAAGGCACATCAGCTAACCCGTCCCCTATCCGGCCGATCATCGATCGGCTTTTCGTTTGAGCCGCACCCTGCTTTTTTCTAAAGTTCTAAACTCTCAAACCAAACTAAAAGTGCCGATCATGCGGCACTTTTAGTTTGAGGATCAAAAGTTAAAACATAAACCTCCCCACCCTATAAAGAAAGACCGTCAGACTCTTCACCCGTACTACCCTTACAAATACAGATGGGCTTTCCCTGGGGAATATTTTGCCCACCAGCGCTAGTGTCGTGCTGGCAAGTACCACTGATAGTCCAAAAAAACCAGCTCGTATATTCACAACTATCACCTATATTCTTACCTCCGCAGTAATAACCGCTACTGGTAGGCCCGTCCGCACAACCCGCTCCGTCCCCGTCTCCCCCATCTACGTATTCGGCAATTCCAGAGTTAACGCTAACCGAAACGTTGCTCTAGAGAATTAGGAATCCTCCTACGGCAATAACCAAACCGATGGCCATCAGAGATACGACCCCGAAACGATCATATATGTATTTATACATGTAGGTTAATTAGTTTATATGATTAAATTATATATAAATAATCAGAGGTCGTCTATCCCCACCCACGTACCCAGTCCTATGGACATAGGGTAGAAATAGTGTATAATAATAGGCAGTATTTTGACACGACAGAAGGCTCCTAAAATGAGCGCACCCAGGTCCGGATTCGGGAGTTTTATTCAGACTCTCAGGCTTATTATAACTCCTCTGGTTTTGGCCACCCCTTCGGTAATCATCTGGCACTTCCTATATGTGAACGGCTGGCATTCTACGTCTCGGGCCGATGAACCGATAGTAAACGCGATTCTGCCTGGACTTTTCACGGCTCACGTTTTTATCGCCGGCTTCATGTTTATGCGGGAGTCAGATGACATGAGAAAAATGAAAACTGCGATTCGAAGCGGCGATCAAAAGGCTTTTACCGAAATCGTGGAAGATACCATCCCGACCCCGATGAAGTACGTCCTGTTCATGACCGCGAACATCATTCAGGGTTGGACAATCAGTCTGAACTACGACATTTACTGGACCGGCCTTGCAGCCGTTTACTCAGTCGGATACATCCTCTCGCTGATCTGGGAAATTATCGCCGACTTCGATGATCCGATCAACGGAGTCTGGGTTATTAAAGGTGTTCCGCCTGACTGGATAACTGGGGCTAATATAAAACGCCGCTGGTCGGATAGATTCTTTGAGTGGTTCTTCAACAGAATTACCACCGCGCCAATCGTACATAAGGGCTGAAAGCATCGCCTCTCCTGCCGGGGCTCGCTGACCGAGAACGGTCTTTTTTGTTTCTAAATTACCCCGCACACACAAAGAAACGAAAACGAAACGACCGACCGTTGACCAGGCATAATCAAAATGATATAGAATGAGAACGAGAGACGCAGTAGGGAGCACGGTCAATGCGGGTTGAGAGTTTAGGGAAGCGGGCACTCTTTCTGATACCGTCGATCAAGGTTTATAATCCCAAACACTCCAAATCAAGGCAAAGCGTCGCCAAGACAATTCATAGTTTTCTGAATCTTACCTTCGGCGGATATACCTGCGCCTCGGGCAATATATATGGATACTTCGGAAGCAATACCCATTCCGAATATGATGAACTGAGAGAATTCCGAGTAGCTTTTAAGGAAGATGAGCTCAGGACCAAGGTACCAAAGCTCCAAGAATTCTTGGCTATATTATGCAAGGACATTAACGAGGAATGTATTTACTTGGAATGCGGTGAAGATGCTATGCTGGTTTATCCAGACTAACGCCGACTAATCGTCGGCTTTTGTTTTGGCTGGAATCTCCGTACGTGATAAAATTTATATATGCGTTTAAACAATTTCTGGAAACTCGCGATTGCCATCGCGATAACGGAGACTGCCGGAATAGTCGGATCACTTTTTACGGTCAGCGAAATCCCCGGCTGGTATACCGGACTTATTAAACCGGCCCTGAATCCCCCGGGCTATATATTCGGACCGACATGGACGATTCTTTACGCCCTGATGGGTATCGCCGCATTCTTAATATGGAAAACTGGATGGGAGCAGAAAAGAGTCAAAATCGCCCTTGGCATATTTATTTTGCAACTATTACTGAATGCGGCCTGGTCAATTATTTTCTTCGGATTACATAGTCCTTTTTGGGCTTTAATCGATATCGCCGCCATGTGGCTTGCGGTAATCTGGACTATGGTGAAATTTTATCCCATCAGAAAAAAAGCCTCGTACCTCCTCCTCCCCTATATAGCCTGGATAGCTTTCGCGGCCTACCTAAACTATATGATTTGGGTTCTAAATTAAATGTTGATATCATAATCATATGAAAGGATACGTAGCCAACATTGAAGAAATCTCGCTGAAAAATAAAAATTTCCGCAAGGTTTTGTATACGGCCAAAAACAGCCAGCTTGTCGCCATGAGCCTGAAGCCCGGAGAAGACATCGGCAAAGAGGTTCATCAGCTCGACCAGTTTATACGCTGTGAATCAGGGACCGGCAAGGCGATTCTCAACGGCATAGAACATGCGATCAGCGACGGATTCGTAGTGGTGGTGCCGGCAGGGGCGCGGCACAATATCATCAATGCCTCGACGGATAAAGAGCTCAAGCTTTACACCCTGTACTCCCCTCCCAACCATAAAGACGGCACCGTACACGCCACTAAGGCAGACGCAGCAGCCGATGAAGAGGAGCATTTTGACGGCCAAACTACGGAGTAATATATTTTTAATATGAACGTACACCCGTTTATAGTTCATTTTCCGGTCGCGCTTCTTTCGATTTACTGTCTCATGGAATTGGTCCGCGTCAGATATCTGACATCGGCTCCATATTGGTTTTATGTTAAAGGCAGCTTCGTAATCATCGGAGCATCGGGAGCGGGAGCGGCATATAAGTCGGGAGAGTGGGCCAAAGAACTTTTAGGCGACAACGGCCTGGAGCAACTCATTGAAACCCACGCTCGCTGGGCAAAACTATCCACGCTATTATTCGGGCTCATCGCAATTCTATATATCGCCGCCTGGATCAGCCGCTCAGAGACGCTCCGCAAAGTTGAAGAATGGATGGGCCTGAACAATCTTTGGCTTTATACCGCCCTGAAAAAAACGGGTAATTACCTCGTCGACAGTTTTCTTATGATTTTGCCCGCCCTGATCGGCTTGGCAGGTATTGTGATCACCGGAGCGCTGGGCGGAGCGATAGTATACGGACCGGACATTGATCCGTTCGTCAGAACTATATACGATTTGTTATTTTAGGAATCAATTCTCTCTTCAGCGAACCTGCCGGAACCTCTTTATCCCATAGTTATAGACGGTCGCCGGAATTGCCGTTGCGCCGTAAAATATCCAAACCGCCCGCAAAGGGCCGGCCTGTAAATCGCTGCCTAAAGCTAAGGAGTGTAAAAATGTCAGAATGAAACCGGTCGTGCTTATCAGCAGTATGGCGTTCCAATGCCGGACAAAAAAGTTATATCTCTTCAGGGCTTTGCCGATATCATATGTGATGAGAAGCAGCCATCCTATTACGGCAAGGAGAATGTATTTCTCCCCGTAAGCAAACACTGCTGAAAAATTAAAATCGAAATCAATCAACAATAACAGCGGGTGAAGAATCAGGCAGATTAGGATTATAATCGAGGTTCGGTGGACGAACCGATCAAAATCAAACAAAGTCCTCAAATAAGGTTCGAAGGCTCCGCTGATCACATGGAGCCACAAAACGGCAAAAGCGATCAGGCCGAGAGCCGGGAAAATACTCTGGAGAATAGACGGTCCGAGAGTCCATCCTAAAGACCCGAACCTTACCCACAACGGATACAGCACGGCTAAGCAGGCGAAAAGAGTGATAATAAAACGAATAGGTTTCTGATTCATAAACAATGTCAATTATACCATATGAAAGGGCATCCGGTCCGGCAATTTGGTAATTACCGCGCTTGCCATTATAATTAAATAAACGATATGAGAACGCTGATCGAAAAAATTGATAACTACGCAATAAATCTTTTCCGAAGGACGGAAGTCCCTCTATCCCGCATAGCAATTTTTGTTGTTTACTTTTGGTTCGGTTTTTTGAAAATCATCGGAGTAAGCCCGGCCGGACCCATGGTCCAAACACTGTTTGAAAGAACGCTCAACTTCATGCCCTTCGAGGCCTTCTACGCCGGCTTCTCCTTTTTTGAAATCATCATCGGAATCCTTTTCCTGATCCGCGGAATGGAGCGTTTGGCCCTCGGGCTTATTTATATTCACCTCATTACGACCGTGCTTCCCTTGTTCCTTTTACCCCATCTTACCTGGCAAGGATTCATGGTTCCTACATTGGAGGGCCAATACATTATAAAGAATATACTCATCGTGGCGGCGACAGCCGTTATCGGATCAAGGCTAAAACCCCGAGGCGAGAGCTTACCCGCGAACAACTGACCCCAACCAAAACAACAAAAAGCATCCCTTGAGGGGATGTTTTTTGTTGTGATATCGCAAAATACTACGAGAGATGCTTAGAAACCAGCTTGGTCATCTCGAACATGCTGACCGTTGCCTTGCCTCCGAAGACCTTTTTCAGAGCTTCATCGGCATTGATGTTCCTCTTGTTGACCTTGTCCTGAAGGCCCTTACTCTTGATGTAGGCCCACAGCTTTTTGACTACCTCGGATCGAGGCATAGGCCCCTGACCGACTACAGCAGCCAAATCTGGGCTGATCGTCATCGGTCTCATAAATGCAGGGTTCGCTTGTCTTGGCATATAGGTGTTTAAATTATTGGTTTATTTAAGCAATTCGACGCTATCTAAGTATATAACAATGCGGGATATACCGCAAATCCCCGGAATACCATGGCTCCGGTATAAGCATTTATCAACAAATAGGGCCATTTGCCGAATATAATACCGGTGCTAAAATAGCTGAGGTCATTTGAAAATAAGGAGCTTGCTATGGCCAGATTAGAGATAATCACGGGGCCAATGTTCTCGGGCAAAAGCGAGGAAGTAATCAAAAGGCTGAAAAAGCCGGGCTATAAGAATAAAAAAATATTAGTCGTAAAACCCTCAGAAGACACTCGAACAGCCAGAGAGACATTCGAAATGATCACCAAGGATAAGTACCTTGCCAGCTACAAGAATCTCAAGACAAAAACCATTGATAATTATGAGGGCCTCAAAGAAGCGGTGAAAGCCTCTTCTCCAGAAATATTGGTAATCGACGAAGCTCAGTTCTTGGGCCTATGGCTGATTGACGCAGTGAAAGAAATATTGGAGTCCAATAGCGAAAATGAAGACTTTGTCATAATAGTTACGGGTCTTTACAAAGACTTCTTGAGAAACCCCTTTGGTCCAATTCCGGAACTCATACTACAAACCGAACCGGACGAAATTACAATCCTTAGCGCCGTATGCGATAAATGTGAAAAACGTCCGGCCCAATCGACCTATAAGATCGGCGGCAGCCGAAACCTCCAGAAAGAACAGGGCGACAAAGACATCTACCAAGCAAGGTGCCGTATCTGTCATAAACTACCAGAATAAATCCCGCAACGACGGGATTTTTAGCTATTCGTAACGTAATGCCTCCATCGGACTTTTCAGTGAAGTTTGGCGGACCGCCGATATAAAGGAGCAAGTATCGCCAAACTATTCATAACGTAGTGCTTCCATCGGACTTTTCAGTGAGGCTTGACGGGCCGGATATATTCCGAAAACTAACCCAACTAAAGCAGCGACACCAAAACCAAGAAGAGCTCCGCCTATCGGAAAGGCGAAACCCCAATCAACTGATAACATCTGAGTAAGGATGATAGCTAAACCGAAAGATAGAATCGCTCCCAGAGAAATACCGATAATCCCGCCGGTAGAAGTAAGGATAACTGATTCAAGAAGAAACTGTCTTAAGATATCCCCCGTTGTCGCTCCCACAGCCTTGCGAAGACCGATTTCCCGGGTACGCTCCGTCACCGAAACAAGCATAATATTCATAATGCCAATACCGCCTACGACCAGAGAAATGGCCGCAACCGACAAAAGAAGAGCCGATAAAATACCTGTGATCGTTCCTACTCTTTCGGCCAAATCCGCCTGAGTGGCTACGAAAAAGTCATCTTTATCCGGGTCGGTGATACCATGAAGCTCACGAAGAGTTTGCCTGATATCTTCAGCCGCCACTTCCACTATGTTTTCTGATTCCACCCTGACCATGATCACGGTGTAATGATTGGCGCCTAAAAGATACTGATTGGCGGTTGTAACAGGAATAATAATATTGGTATCGATATCAAAGGCTCCTATCTGTCCAACGTCGCCAAAAACACCGACAACTTTGAAATTCCTGTCATAAAACTTGATTGTCTCCCCTATCGCATCAGAGTCTCCGAAAAGTTCTTTTTTAACCTCCGAACCAAGAACAGCTACGCTTGCACGGGCGGAAACATCGGCATCGCTGAAGAACGAGCCATACCTTGGCTGAATCTCAAGCGCCTGCAGGATCTCCGGCATGGTTCCAAGCATGCTTGCGTTTTTAGTTTCGTTGCCGAAAAGAGCCGTCCCGGAACCGATTACGTTAGGAGCGACGGCCACGACTCCGCGAACGAAAGCCGGGTTTTTCAAAGCCGAAACCTCTTTATCCCTGAGCGATGTCGTAAAAATAGAAGCGAAATCCGAAGGACCTTCCGGCTCGCGGCCGGCCCGAACAATTATGGTTTGCGAGCCCAAACCCTGGATCTGGGAAAGAATTAAATCCTGAGCTCCCTGGCTCACGGACATAACCAGCATTATCGCCGTAATACCGATTACGATGCCTAAAATAGTCAGAGTGGAGCGGGATTTATGGGTGGTTAAGCCCTTGATGGCCGTTTTGAGAGTATTGTTTAAAGTCATAAAATTGCTGCAATATAACAGCTATTACTTCTTGAATCCGTCTCTTGAATGCTGCCGGCCCTGAACTCTTTGATCGCTTTCCATCAGTCCGTCTTTTAACTTAATAACCCTCTGGGCATATTCGGCAGTATAGGTTTCGTGAGTAATCAGAATTATCGTGCGGCCCTGATCATGCAGGTTTTCTATAAATTCCATCACTTGGCCGCCCGATTTGGAATCTAAATTTCCCGTCGGCTCATCGGCGAAAATAACATCCGGATCGTTGACCAAAGCGCGAGCGATAGCCACTCTCTGTTTCTCTCCGCCGGAAAGCTTAGAAGATTCGTGATGGGTGCGATGAGACAAACCAACCGCCCCAATCGCTTCAAAGGCCATCTTCTCCTGCTTGGCTTCGGGAATATCGGCATAAGACAGCGGAAGCTTAACATTGTCTAAAACCGACGATCGGGCTAAAAGATTGAAGGCTTGAAAAACAAACCCGAATTTCTTGTTGCGCAGTCTCGCCAAGGCGTCGTCGTCATAGCTGTTCATCTCCCGACCTTCAAAAAGATAAGTTCCTCCGGTGGGTCTGTCCAGAAATCCAAGAATGTGCAGGAGGGTAGATTTTCCGGATCCTGACGGTCCCATGATGGCAGTAAATTCCCCTTTTTGAATATCAAAAGAAACCCCGCGAAGAGCGGGTGTCGCTGTTCCGTCGCCCCCGTAAATCTTCTCCAGTTTATTTACACCGATAATCGGTTCGGGCATTTTATAGTTGGGTGTTATTCATTTATAAAAGTGATAACCCGCTCACCCTCTGAAAGACCGCTCAATATCTCAACATAACCATCCTTTCCCGATATCCCGACTTGAACAAACCTTTCTTCTGGCGCGGTACCGACGCCATGATAAATTCGAACTATCTTGCTTCCGTTTCTTGATATGACGGCCCGCTGAGGTATGGCGATGACGTCTTCTTTCTTGGCGGTCTCAATATCGATATTAGCAGTCATGTTGGGACGAATATTAGGATCAATATCGCCCTCGAAATTAAATATAGTCTTGTAAGTTGTCACGCCGTCAACGATCGTAGCCGCCGTATCGATAGTTGAGACCCTCGCATTAAAAACCGTCTGTGTGCCGTAGGCATCCAATGTAAGGACGGCTGAGTCGCCGGATCGGACCTTCCCGATATCTATCTCGGTTATATTGGCTTCGATCTGGTAACGGGCGGTAGAGACAAGAGAGACAATGACTACGGAAGAGGTCACCGTTTGCCCGCGCTCAACGTCAATTTTACCGATAGTGCCGGCGAAAGGCGCAATCACCAGTGACTTCCTGAGTTGAGACTGGGCCGACAGCAAAGCCGCCTCTTTTTGAAGAATATCTTCGTTTGTTGGAAATGCAGCCTTGGCCGTAGCTAACTTGGCATCGGCATCAGCTATGTTTTTATTATTCAAAATTCTTTGATCGATAATCTCCTGTATAGCAGTGTAGATCGCTGAAAGATCCGAGGAAATGGAAGTGGCCTCGGTATTAACGCTCGCCCTGTCGGTCGATGAAGAAATCATGTACGGATTGGACTGCATCTGTTCCTGAAGATAAGTAAACGCACTGCGTAAAGACTGGCAACCGTTTAATAGGGCCGGCAAAGCTAAATCGATCTGGCCATACAGAGCTGGGGAAATGGTCACGCCAGACTGATCAATCTGGGGAAAAACGGATCTGACCTCGCCAACCCGATAATCAACCTCTGACTGATATTGCTTGACCCTGATATCCCAGTCCTTGCCCTCAAGATGGGTTTTCCTGATATACTCGAGGACCGCCGACGAGGTATCAATCTGAGTCATTGCCTCACGCATATCGCTAAAGGCTCCGCTATACTTGGACAACAAGTCTCCTTCGGCTTTTTTCCTGACCTGGTCAAGATTTGATTCGGCATTTGTCAGTTCGACCCGCAGAGAAGATGAAACCGAAGGATCGCTGAGCGAATTGAAATGTCTTATCGTCTCATCGAGATCGGCTTTGGCCGAGGTAACGGCGGCCTGAAGATCCTGATTCTCAAGAGAAGCTACCACGGCGCCGCTATTTACCTTGTCGCCTACTTTATAGTTTATGGCCGCTATCCGACCGGCTGTTTCAAACTGAAGATCGACAGACTGAGCCGGCCTTATCTTGCCCGTAACGCTTACCTCCTGAAGAAGAACATCCCGTTTAACTAAAATTGTTTCGTAGACCGGTTTCTCGTCCCCGATCAACAGAAACGTAACAACAATAACCAAGACAGTGGCACCGCTGACGGCCCACCATTTTTTCTTTTTATACCATTTTTTAATCGGAGTAATGTCCAATTCTTTATTTAAACTCGATAACCCTTCAACCCCGGCGTCAGTGAGTCGGGGCCCCGACCAAAGCGTCGGGGCTTCTCGCCCCCGCCCATACATGGGCGGGGTTCCAAAACTGCAATGTGTAGATTTAATAACCTTTTAATTTCTCGACTTTGTGATGCTGGCGTATTTTTTCAAGAGCCTTGGCTTCGATCTGCCTGATCCTTTCACGGGTAACAGAGAAGACCTTCCCCACTTCTTCAAGGGTATGGGTAACTCCGTCAGTCAGGCCGAATCGCATGTCAAGAATTTTCTGTTCGCGCGGAGTAAGATCGTTTATTATCTCCTGAAGATGTGTTTTTAAAATCTTCCTGGCCGTAGAAACAGACGGGGTAATGGAGTCCTCGTCGGGTATAAAGCTTTCTAAATTGCTGTCTTCATCATCCTGACCGACGGGCGCCTCAAGAGAAACGGTGTCTTGAGAAATTTTCTGGATATACCTTATCTTGTCCACCTCTACGCCCATTTCCGAAGCCACCTCTTCCGGCAAAGGCTCTCTGCCTAAATCCTGAACCAATCTTCGGACCACCTGCTGATATTTATTGATAGTTTCCACCATATGCACCGGAATGCGGATGGTTTTGCCCTGATCTGCCAATGCTCTGGTAATGGCTTGCCTGATCCACCAAGTGGCATAGGTTGAGAATTTATAGCCTCTTTTATAATCAAATTTTTCGACTGCCTTAAATAAGCCGATGTTACCCTCCTGTATCAGATCGAGAAGGGTAAGATTGGCCGATCGGCCGACGTACTTTTTTGCTATTGAAACCACTAATCTTAAGTTTGAGACCGCCAATTTCTGGCGGGCAGATTCATCATTTTTTTCTATTCTTTTGGCCAACTCGACCTCTTCCTCACTGGACAGAAGAGGATATCTTCCGATCTCGCGCAAATACATCTGAACCGAATCGGCCGATGAACCCTCTTCGAGCTCTTCTTCTAATTTTTTTTCGACTTGATATTTGCGGGCTTTTTCTTCCTCAAATACTCTCCCCGACTCTATGATATTGATGTTGGCCGATTCAAGACGATCATAAAGTCTTTCAAGGCCGACAATATCTTTCTCGATATTAGGGACGGAATTTATAATTTCCGCTTGGGTAACGAACCCTCGATGCTTGCCCTTTTCCATAAGCGCCTCAATGGCGCTCTCGCTGATCGGAGCCTTAGATTTTTTAGCACCCGGCTTCTTGGGCTTGGCCAACTTCCTGTGTTTTTTTAACTTAACGCGGCTCCTCTTTTTAGAAGCCTGTTTGGACGCGCTTTTTTTAGAAGACTTTTTCTTCTTAGGCATGGTGTCGGATTAGATTTGAGATGCGGGCAAACTAACCCTGAAGCTTGGGTAGTTTTTTAGTTAAGTTGTCGAACTCTGCTAAGAGTGCCGAGCGTTTTTCCTTGTCTTTCTGGACTTCGGCAGCCTGTATATCCAGCGAAAGGCTGGTTAATTGGGCCATAATGACCCTTTTCTCTAATTGATTAAGTATACCATAAAAGCTCTTTTTTAGCTCGTCGTCGTTACGTTCACCCCATAGTTCCTGCGATTCAAGATAAGAAACATTAAACTCAAAAGCTGTCTTTTCGTCAAGTTTAGCCGCAAAGACAGCTTTTGA
>Ga0209541_10006327_pt1 | contig 20213 bp, 25 predicted proteins | sample RifCSPlowO2_01_FD_184027 | JGI IMG/M metagenome (GOLD analysis project Ga0209541, IMG submission 184027) | Groundwater microbial communities from Rifle, Colorado - Rifle CSP2_plank lowO2_0.1 (SPAdes) (version 2) | ecosystem: Environmental > Aquatic > Deep subsurface > Groundwater | place... | reverse complement strand
TATGCAACATAACCCGGCTTTATAAAGATAATCATACCTAAAACATACAACAAAAATATTCCCAAACTTATAACCCATTCTGTATGAATTTGTCCTTTCATCAAAAACCACCAAACGTACTTATTACCATATAAGCAATAACCATCAAAATTACAGAGTGTTTTACTCCATGTTTAATCTCACCTTCTGAGAATTTACCAATAACTAAACCCGCAAAAAAACCCTGTATCAAAATTAAAGCTAAAAATATATAAGAAAAATCCAGTATTTTTTCCTGGCTTACAACACTACTTCCCAAAAGAACACCACCTAAATTTCCAGCCATATCAACTAACATTGGTAAAAAGTTAACTTGTAGCATCAACATAATACCCAAAAAAACAAAATAAACAATATACCCTTGCATAATTTGATTGAAAACACTTTCTTTTCTCTCATCTTTTAATTTCTTAACCTGTAAAACAGAATTAGTAACAGACTCTAAAACATCTTCTATACTACCTCCACTTCTTTCAGCAACAACAACAACTTCAATAGATCTTTTAATCACATCATTGTCAGTATCATCTGCAAACATAATCAATGCCTCTTTGGCAGGTATTCCCCACTCAGTTCTATTAGCCAATTTTTTGATATATGGTGTTAGTGAACCGAAATCAGTGCTAGACATTTTATAAATTGCCTGTGGCAAAGGGATTCCAGATTTAACAGTTCCAACCAGAGTTCTTACAAATTCTAAGAATTTAACATCTATATCTCTCTGTCTTTTATTCTCTTTTAAAAAATCAATGAAAAAAAGAAAAAACGCAATTAATACTCCAACTAATAACAATGGTTTAAACCATCTGCTCATTGGTTTAAATAAAAAATAGAAATCTAGAATAATAACTAAAACACCTAAAATTATACCAATCCAATACTCTGACTTAAATCTTAATTTCATTTTTTTTCTCTTGCAGATTTGGAAAGGATGCAATCCTTCCTTAGTGAACGTTTCTTTCTAAGAGAGGTTCTATAGTTCGGGTTGTGTTATTGAAACAAACAAAATAAACATAACATTCAACATAGGAATAACAACATAAGTTCCTAAAGTTGCTAAAGTAACAGCAGTAACCCCATATATATTCCCGCCAACAGCATTTATCAAAGCCAATACAATGATAAATAGTAAAGGTGCTGTTATCATAACACCCGTATATACATCAGATAAAATCTCTATAACCTGATTAAATTTTCTTCTTTCAAGTTTATAAGCAGTCATTGTATCATCAGCTTTTCCTTTTAAATACTCTTTTAAATCCCCTCCAGATTCAACAGTAACAACAATTCCATTTAAAAGTTCAGCAAATTCTTTTGAAGGCGTTGTTTTAGCAACAACCTCTAATGCTGTGTTTAAATCGTAACCAAATAAATTAACATAATTCATAATCCTTTTGATTTCACCAGCCAAACTACCATACTCTTTACTCTTTAAAAGTAAATCAAACATAGTTATAGGCGGTGCACCCGAACTAACTATAGCAGACATATGGATTATAGCAAACGGTAATTTAGCTTTTATTCCTCTTTTCATACCACTAACAACAATAGATGGATAATAGTAAAAAGAAAAGAATACAAAAATAAAACCCAAAACAGAAAATAAAAAAGATTTTAATAAAGCAAAATAAATATCAATTTTAAATATAAGTAAAAAACTAACAATAAAAACAACAAAAAACATTAAAATAGAAGAAAACAACATTGTTGAAATATAGGATTTTGATAGTATTTTTATTGCTGATTGTTTTAAATTTGTTTCAAGAGATTGGAAAAATTTAGGAAATTTATTTAGAAGAGAAATTGCTAAATCTCTCATGAACCTATTTGATAAACTAACATACGGATGATGTTCATAAACAGTATATTTTTTTTCCTTACTCTTTGTTTTCAAATGTTTCATAGAAATAAATTTCTCTAAATACTCTTTATCAAAATCAGAAATTCCTTTATTTCTGGGAAATTTCTTATTTTTATAAAAAGCAGAATACATTTCATCGTTGTACTTTTTAATCAATAATAATAATTTCTTAATACTGTTATCAAAAGAATCAAATATTTCTTTTCTAGACTTGTTTCCTAAATGTTCTTTTAATAACTTTTTATATGAAGATTCATTTATTGTTTTTTTTCTATAATCATCATCTATTTTTTTAAAAGTTAAAGACAATTTGTCTTTCAACTTTTTGTAATTTTCAATTTCATCCAAAAGTTCTATAATTTTTTTAGCGTAACTAGTAACATCTTCATACATTTTACAGCTCTTCTTCAACCAATTTTTTGATATTGAAGCTTAATTGTGTAAACTTACTGCTTATATCAAAACTCTTCTTAGACTTATTATACTCACTAACTAACTCTATAATAGATTCCACATTCTGTCTAATAGCTTCTAAACTCATTTTACACAATTTCAAATTGTTTTAAGATTTTTTGAGGATTTTTATAATAATTGTTAATGATTTCTTGTACTTCTGAAAAATCAAAAATATTATTTTGGTATAACTTTATCAACAATTTTGTTCTATTGCTCCATTCATTATTCAAATACTGCATAGTAACTCCCGACTTAGAAATAATCCTATTAAACATCTCTAAATGCTGTTTATACAAAAATTTGCCTGTTGCAGGATCCCATCTAAATGGTATATTTAACCCGGCCTCTCCTCTTTCAACATCAATTACCTCTACTATGTCTTTCAATCTCCTAACAATAGTATTCTTAAATTTTGTTTTTGCCATAACACAAACAACATCCATAGCATTAACCAAAGTTGGTGATAAATTAATTGGGTTTGTTTCTAATCTTTTTATCATGGTTCCTACTGAATCAGCATGCATTGTACCAAAGGATGGGTGTCCTGAAGCCATCCCCTGAAATAAAACATAAGCTTCCTTACCTCTAACTTCTCCAACAACAACATAATCTGGATTCTGTCTAAGACTTTCTTTTAATAAATCAAACAAAGAGACTTCTCCGTATTTCTCTCCAGTCAAATTAGCTACTCCTAAACCCTCTCTAGCAACAGAAGGTAACCAATTATCATGTAATAAATTTATTTCTCTTGTATCCTCAATACTAACAATTCTTGCAGAAGGTGGAACAAAAAAAGCTAAAACATTCAACATAGTAGTCTTTCCAGTACCTGTACCACCAATAACCATAACATTAAATTGATGATCTATCAATAACCAAAGATAAGCTAATATTTCAGGAGAAACTGTTCCAAGTTGCATTAACTTTATAGGACTCCAAGGCTCTTTTGTAAACTTTCTTATAACAAATGATGGTCCTCTCGAAGTAACATCTTTAGAATACGTTGCTGAAACCCTACTCCCATCAGACAAACTTCCTTCCAAAATAGGATTAGCATAAGAAACATACTTACCACATTTTTGAGCCAATCTCTCAACAAAATTAGCTAACTCTTCCGTACTCTTAAAGATCATATTTGTTTTTAAATTTCTATATTTTCTATGAACTATATAAACTGGATAATTAACACCATTACACTCTACGTCCTCAACATAATAATCCCTCATAATAGCTTCAATATTACCCAAACCAACAAAATCCCTGTATATATAATACATCAATTTAAAATAGGTTTCTTTAGTAATTTTCATTCCTAATTCTTTAAGAATAACCCTAACATTCTTTTCTAAATAATCTATAATTGCTTCCTGATCTTTTATAGCTATAAAACTTATATTAATTAATTCTTTAATTCCCTCTTCTAAAAGTACTAGGACTTCTTCTTCTTTCTTATCTAATACTGGCTCTTTTAAATCATAAACTAATTCACCAACAGAATCATGATAAATATGTGCTTGAACATAAGGTTCTATTAAAGGATAAACAACATTTAAATCCTCAGTTAACTCAGGCAATTTAGGTACTGCAATATTCAAATTTATTTTAAAAGAAGAGTCTACTCTTTTTTCTTCAACTTCAACCTCTTTTTTTTTAAATGCACCCATACAACACCACCAATCAACTAACGAATATATTATATAAAATATAAATATTTCTTTATATATCTTATGGTTTTTTTATTGAATATTTTTTTGAAAGATTATTGTACTTTTATAGAAATTTTTCCTTTATTTTTTATTATCAATTTTGATTGTCCCTTCAAACTAAGAATACTAGGTTCTGTATCTAAATCAATACCCATTTCTCCATAATCTAAAACAATATTTAAAGCATATCCCTCAACAGTATCAGCAAATACAGTTAAATCTCCTTCTTTAAAAACATTTTTTTCATTTGGTCCAGGTCCTACTTGCCTAAGTTCCAATAATCTCGCTTTTGTAATTAATTTCCATTTTATCTGATCTTCATTAGAATCAATTTGAAATTCTCCTTTTTGAATATCTAAGAAAAATTCTCTTTGGGAGCCAACGCCCTCCAAAGTCTCTTTTATTGTATTATCCAAATTCGTCATTAATTGTTTTGTTTGAACAAATGTATTTTTATCTTTCATCTTGTCTATTAAAGGTAAAAAAGAAGCAAGTAATATAGAAATAACAATTAAACCTAATAAAATATACAAAACTGAAGAAATCCATGTATCTCCTCTTTTCATTAAACTCTCTTAAACAACAGGACATATAAAAACTTTTTGATAATAAAAAAGAATAAAATTGTTTATACAAAAACAATTTCACTCTGTGCATTACAATTTTTTGATCCACCATCTTCTGTTTCTATAATTGGTATCACTTCAACTTTCTCACCAGTTACGGTAAAAGTAGAATAAATCTTGCTACCATAAGCTGGTATTGGTTCACCTAATTCAACACCCAATGTAGGGTCCATAGGTTCCCTGACAGTTATAGTGCCATCACTCATATAATCTCTAACAATAATCCCATCAAGTGTAGTACCTTTATTATTCTCAACAATTAAGGTACCTTCATCAAGTTTAACATTTATATCAACATCAGACAAACAATCAATCTCTCCACCAACACTCTTATCAGTAGTTTTCTGTAATTTTTCAACAAATTTGCCCTGCCAATTCATAACTAAAGCTGCTAAAACAACAGCAAATGCAATTAACAAAACAGTTGCAATTATTGGTGAAATACCTCTTTTTCCAATTAACATTTTAATTTTCCTCCTTAACAGTTATTAACTATTTTTACTTCTTCCAACTTATTTGAACAATCGATTTTCCCAATAAAGGGTATTATTTTAACCGTTGTTCCTCCACTAAGATCACCACAAGTTATTTCTTTCTTTTCATAACTTTTAACAGACACACTACAACTACTTACACTACCCCCATCAACAGCAACTTTAAATACAAGATTATTTTCATCCCTATTCTCTATCATTATCTTATTAGTATTTGAACACGCTCTAAAAACCTTAAAATTTACGTTACTACAACCTAAACTAACCTCTGCTTGGGATTTTTGGCCTCTATCTTCAACAAATTTACTAGACCACCCGATTATTATAACCATTAAAACAACAGTAATTGCAATTAACAAAACAGTTGCAATTATTGGTGAAATACCCTTTTTATACAACAACAACACAGCTCTCACCTGTTTTATCTTCTTCACTAAAAACATATCCTTTGTTTGCACAACCATATTCCTTATCTTCAATGTTCACAATAGGAATTGCGCTTATAAAATCAAGGTCAATAGTATCAAAAGAATATGTTTCACTAGGTTCCAAAGGTCCAGAGAGTTCTTCAACATTACCAGAATCTTTCCTTATTATAATTTTTTTAATAGTTAAAGTTCCAGAATTTCTTAAAACAGCATTGCCAGTATCATCACAAACCAAATTTAAACCAACACTCCCACAATATAAATCATTTTCAGTATATTTAATAACATCGTAAGCGCTTTTCTTAACTAACTTATTAGTCCAATTAGCAACTCCATAAAAAGTAATAATAGAAAAAACAATTAACAAAACAGTTGCAATTATTGGTGAAATACCTCTTTTATTAAAGATAATATTTTTCAAATTAATGAAAGATTAGCCAATCTAATATAAATATTTTGCGGTAAATACTGATTACCACCTTTTATAATAACTAAACTCAATCAATCTTCAGGTCCTTCACCGTTTCTACCATATTGCCTGTTTTCTTCAGATCCTTCACCGTTTCTACCATGTTGCTTGTTTTTATCATTAATAAACACCTTAACTGTATTTTCCTTAGCTTTCTTAAATATAAATACTAAAGTAGGGTTTTTTGTATCTCTGTTCTCAAAAGGGCCATAAATTATATCACCTATTTGTAAATTTAATTCTCCTTCTCCTTCAAAAGCTAAAGCACAAGATTCAATATCTCCAATAGGTATAGTAATACACGTATTTAAACCACAAGCACTAGTAGAATGAGAACAACTATACATACCTGGTGGTGTAAGATCTTCATAAGTTATAATTATATTTTCTTCACCCGCTTGTTCAGCTAAATAATTAAAAATCCAAAAACCGTTTGGATGAGCAAAAACATATAACATACCAACACTTGGGTCTATATTTTTGGAATATTCTTCTACAAAAATTTCAGTAAACACTTTTAATCTATCACCAACATCATCACCACTTTTAACAATTTCATTAATATATTTACTACTCTCAATTTCATAATTTTTGGCAATATCACTAAACCTATCTTGAACAAAAATTCTCGTAAAAATATTGCTTCCAGAAAGTAAAATAAATAAGATTAAACAAATTACTATAGCAGCTATCAAATAAACCTGTCCTCTTTTTTTCATTATAAACGCTATAAAACACTATTCATTTAAAAAAGTTACTAAGAATAAATCATTCTTCTTTCTTAAAAAAGAAAGGACAAATACCTAATTCTTTAATGTAATGTCTCCCTGGTAAAACTTCTTCAAGTGGATGCTCTACAACAGGACCACCAATAATTTGTTCTGATCCCTTTACTTCTAATCTACCCCATCTCGATCTAACTCTCTCATCTCCAATATAGATTCCAGCATGCTTAAATCCTGTAAACTCCGGATCTGCACCACAATAAGCTACAACAACCCCATTTTCTAAAGAATCTTTATCACATTGAATATAATTTAATTCATATAACATTCCATCAAATTCCCATTTATCAATATAATCTTCCAAATCCAAAGCATATCCAAAACAATTTTGTCCATCTTTTGGGGGCTCAATAAAGGAAAATTCTTTTGGTAAAAAAGCTACTAATTCTGCATACCTCTCAGTATCAAATAAAGCAGGATGATCAAATACAGCAAATTTTATTTTTGGGTCACTTAAAAGAGAAGGATTTTTAGTCAACACCAACCCCATACTAGTTCCATCTCCCTCTTTAATTAGAACCGGTTTCTCTCTTCCTCCAAATAAAATTTTTGAACTCATTTTTAGCTATAAAATTAAAGATTGTTTATATTGTTTTATATAAAAAAGAAAATATGTTATATTATATAATATAAAAAGTTACTAAGCCTTGGGTGGGAATCGAACCCACGACCTTTTGCTCTTTGGATAAACTACCAAGCAAATGCTCTACCTACTAAGCTACCAAGGCGTATAAAATATTTTGGTGAAGCTTTTTCTTAAAAAAGGTTTTGCGAGGGAAGGGATTTGAACCCTCGTAGGCACTAAGCCACAGGATTTCTCCTTTGGAAAACTTAAGTTTAGCACCAGACCAATTTCTTAACCTAGACCTGCCCGCTAGAAAATCTCTAAAATTTGCTTAGAGATTTTTTCCAGACTCCAGGATCAATCTCTCCGGCACCCTCGCATAAGAAGAAGTAATCTCTTTGGTATTTTTAAATGTTTTCCTAATTTTTGATACTGGGTTAATAAGATTCAAAAATCTATTTTCATCGCTTTTTCTTATATAAACATAAAATACGGTTTTCTATTTTCTTTACAATAAGGGCCATTAAAAGTATTTTTGATATTAAGTTGATCTAACAATAAAGATACTTTTTTAAGAGCTTCCTTATTAGTTGAGAACATTCTAATAGTATTACTTACAGTACCCTCGCCATCAAAAAATCCACGTAAAAATCCAATTTTTAAATCTTCAGATCCTTTCAGAATTTCAAAAGGAACGTCCCAATTAAGATACCCATATTTAGAATATTTCAATAAATCTTCAATAATGGACCGTTTACATATTCTAATTCTATCAAAATTCAATGAAAGTTCATAACTATAAACTATTTTCACAAGATTCTTAAAGTGTTTAAGTAAATTTGTATCATGATTAGCAAATTGAATATAGATAGTTCTTTTGTTTCTTTTGATATAGGTCTTCTTTCTTTCGGGGTAATATTGTAAATAAGTACTACACGAGTTGTAATAAGATCCCTCTCCACACAATAAACCAATTAACTCCGCTTTCATAGGATCTAATCTTTCCATTTTTAATATAGATAAGATCTAGAACTTTATAAATGCTACGAGCATATATTGCAAATGGTAAATAAGACAAAGAACAAGAACTTAAACCTAATTTATAAAACTTTTCCTAAAAAAGCTCCCGAAGGGATTCGAACCCTTGATCTTCTGCTTTCTTAAATTTTTTTAATTATACGAGGCAGATGCACTAGCCAAACTATGCTACAGGAGCTTATTTTATTTTATTTTTCAATTCATCTAAAGAATATTTCTTTTGACAATCCGAACAAACAATCTTTTTTTTAACATAAGTTCCATCAATCTTACTCAAAAATATAATTTCCACTTTCTTGCCACAAATTTCACATTTCATAAAACAAAGATAGAAAAAGAGTTTATTTAAAGGTTTTCAAATATAAGAATCATAAACACCAACCACTATACTTTTGTTCTAATTCCCTAAAATTTAATTCATCGTTTCTAACAATTTCTAGAATTTCAACAAGATCTCCAGCATCACAAAAATTACTAGGACCGATCATCCTTTCTGTTAATAAAAAAGTAACTAAATATTGATCTGTTTCAACACTTTTATCAAATTCAACACTACCTATATACCTAATACTCTCATGATCATGATTGTGAACTTTTTTATGAGAGAGTGACTCCCAATAACTGCTTGGCTTGGTTATTCTCCTAGCAGAATTAGGACCGCCATTTAATTTACAAATACGTTTTTGTTTTATACGAAAACAACCAATAACTCCACCAACATAACACACCGATCGAGGAAGATTTAATCTAGAAGTAAGAAGATCGTGTGATTCTCTTAAATCGCCACAATATGCTTCAGTTTCAGAATCTTCTAAATCATCAGAACCAGAGTCTTCCACTAAATAACCATTTTCTAAATATGCTTCAGTTTCAGAATCTTCTAAATCATCAGAACCAGAGTCTTCCACTAAATAACCATTTTCTAATTTTCTACGTTCTTCTTCAAGTTTCCTAAACTCACACCATCCCATATATAACCGTTCTCTTTCCTCAAAATCATAATTACCTGCCATAAAACACAGATAATTCAAAAAAATATTTAAACCTTACGCAATCACATTTAAATATGACTAGAATCGCAATAGTAAAAAAAGATAAGTGTAATTTAAATAAATGTTCTCAAGAGTGTGGAAAATACTGTCCTATCAATAGACAGAATAAAGATTGCATAATTTTTGAAAATAAAGCTTTAATTGACGAAGAATTGTGCACTGGTTGTGGTATTTGCACAAAACGTTGCCCATTTCAAGCTATTCAAATAATAAATCTGCCACAAGAATTCAAATTAACACCCCTACACCAATACGGAAAAAATTCCTTTAGATTATATCGTTTACCAATTCCAAAATTTAATCAAATTACCGGAATAATAGGAAAGAATGGCATAGGAAAAACAACAGTTCTAGAAATCTTATCGGGAAATTTAATTCCAAATTTAAATCAAGAAAACAAAAATTACAATAAAGTAATAGAATTTTTTAAAGGAACAGAAGCACAAGCTTATTTTGAAAAATTAAAAAATAAGAAATTAAGAATAGCATACAAACCACAATTAATAGATAAAATACCAGAATACTTCAAAGACAAAGTAATTGATTTATTAAAGAAAGTTGATGAAAAAAAACAATTAAAAGAAATTTCAAAAAAATTAGAATTAGAAAACATCCTAAACAATAACATTTCAGAAATTTCTGGTGGAGAGTTGCAGAGAGTTGCAATAGCAGCAACAATACTCAAAGAAGCAAACATTTATTTCTTTGATGAACCAACCTCATACTTGGATATAAAACAAAGATTAAATGTTGCCAAACTTTTAAGATCAATAGTTAATGAAGAAACAGCAGTTATTGTAGTTGAACACGATTTAATAATTCTTGATTACTTGACTGATTACATTTATTTAATGTACGGTCAAGAAACAGCATACGGTATTTCCTCTCACCCAAAAACAACAAAATTAGGTATAAATACATATTTAGAAGGTTACTTGAAAGAAGAGAACATAAGATCCAGAGACAAAAGAATTAATTTTTTAGTAAAGCCACCAATATACAAAAAATCAGAAAAAATTTTGAACTCTTGGACAGAAACAAGTAAAAAATTAAACAATTTCAATTTAAAAATAAACCCGGGTGAAATAAACAAAGAAGAGATTATAGGAGTAATAGGAGAAAACGGAATAGGAAAAACCACTTTCATAAAAATACTAGCAAATGAATTAAAACCAGACAGAGGAGAAATACAAGAAAAATTAAAAATTTCTTATAAACCACAATATTTAAACAACAATTCAGAAGAATTAGTAATAAACTTACTAAAAGAGAACAGTAATTTTGATTCTCAAAAGAACAAAGCATTAATTTTAGAGCCACTAAGTCTAGAACAATTATACAATAAAAAAATAAATCAGTTATCTGGTGGAGAATTACAAAGAATTCATATTGCACTATGTTTATTAAAAGAAGCAGATTTATACTTGCTTGATGAACCATCAGCATATCTAGATATTGAACAAAGACTGCAAATTTCAAAAGCAATAAAAGATTTTACAGAAAATAGTAATATATCTGCATTAGTTGTAGATCACGATTTATTATTCTTAGATTACTTTTCAGATAAATTATTTGTATTTGAAGGCAAACCCTCAATAGAAGGAATTTGTAATGGCCCCTTCAGAATTTCAGAAGGAATGAATATTTTATTAAAAAACTTGGATATAACAATGAGACGTGACCAAGAAACAAACAGGCCAAGAATTAATAAACTAAATTCTCAAATGGATAGAAAACAAAAACAAAGTAACAGCTATTATTCTGATAAATAATATATTTTACAATTCAATAATATTTATATATAAGTCCATTTTACTACATCTTGTTATTTAAATAAACTAAGAATACTACATGTTGTGTTTTAAATGAACTGTCCATATTGTAATCATGAACAAACTGCAGTTGTTGATAGTAGAGAGAGTGATCTATCAACAACAAGAAGGAGGCGTGAATGTCTAAAATGCAAAAAAAGATTTACAACATATGAAAGAATAGAAACTTTAGACCTAAGCGTTATAAAAAAAGACAACAGAAGAGAACCTTACAACAGAGAAAAACTAAAGAATGGGTTATTAAAAGCCTTTGAAAAAAGACCAGTTAGTTTAGAAAAAATAGAGCAAACACTAGATAAGATAGAATCTAAGTTAAGAATACTAAAAACAAAAGAAATCCCATCAAAATTAATCGGTGAAGAAGTTATGAAAAAACTAAAAAAACTTGATAAAATTGCTTACATAAGATTTGCTTCAGTCTACAGAGACTTTGCAGATATTACTGATTTTCAAAAAGAAATTAAGTTTTTATTAAAAAAATGATACATGCATATACTGGAGATGGAAAAGGAAAAACTTGTTCTGCTATTGGATTAGGAATGATAGCAAGAGCTAAAGGTCATAATCAAAAAGTTGCATTAATACAACTAATTAAAAGTTCAAAAAGTGGAGAAATTACCTTTTTACAAGATATGGGTATTGAAGTTTATCAATTTGGTAATGGTTTTGTAAGAGAAGCTTCAAATGAAGATACAGAAAGTGCTCAAAAAGGTATAGAAAAAGCAAGGGAACTAATCTTAAATCTTAATTATTATATGATAATTTTAGATGAAGCTTTAACTGCATGTGAAGCTGGAATATTATCTGAACAAAATCTTTTATCCCTAATACAAAATGCAAATGGTTCAGAATTAGTTTTAACGGGTGGAACTAGATTACCAGAAAGTTTAGAAGGTCATATAGATTATCACACAGAATTAGCAAATAAAAAACACCCTTATAAACAAGGTGTTAAAGCAAGACCCGGTATAGAATATTAATATAGAATATTAATTTACAAGTGCCTTATTATTACAATGGAAAGTGGTGAAAAAATCAAAAGATTAACAGAAAAAGATTTTGAACTACTTTATGAAGCTTACATTGAACTAAGAAAAGAATTAAAAATTTTGAGTGGTGAGAATAATGAATTATAAAAATCCAAGATTATATGAAACTTATGATAGGGATTTAACAAAAAAATTAGAAGACAGATTACTAAATACTCAAGAAGGTCCAGATTTCTCTCCAAATGCAATATCAATTTTAGAAAAAAGATATTTTAGAAAAGATGCACAAGGAAACTTACAAGAAGATGGTAAAAGTTTATTAGCCAGAGTAGCTGCAAATATAGCTTATCCAGACTTGCATTACGGTGCTTCAGAAGAACAAACTTTTGAAACAGCTCAAACATTCTATCAAATGATGGCTTCAAGAGAATTCATGCCTAATTCTCCTACACTAATGAATGCAGGAGGTCCTCTTCAACAATTGTCAGCTTGTTTTGTTTTGCCAATAGAAGACAACATGAGAAGTATATTTGGTGGTGTTTACAACACTTCTCAAGTACACATGAGTGGTGGCGGTACAGGATTTTCATTTTCTTATTTAAGAATGAAGAATGATTATGTATCATCTACTAGTGGAAGAGCATCAGGTCCTGTTTCTTTTTTAAAAGCATATAATGAAGCTACAACTGCAGTTAACCAAGGCGGATTCAGAAGAGGTGCAAATATAGGTATATTAAGAATAGATCACCCAGATATATTAGAATTTATTTACGCAAAAGGCGAAGAAGGAAAATTTCCAAGATTTAATTTTTCAATTGCATTAACAGATGAATTTATGGAAGCAGTAAAACAAGACGGGTATTATTTACTAAGAAATCCAAGAAGAGATCAACTACACGAATTAACATTTAAAGACATAGAAGATCAAAAAAAATGTGTAGAACAAGGAGTTCTAAGTTCAGAAAAAGAATTATCCATGATAATAGCAGAAGATGGTAAAACCGTAATCGCACAAATACCTTTAGAGAAAGATTACTCAGAGAATGTTACTAAAGTAAGACAAATACCGATTGGCTTAGTAGACGAAAATAAAAGAATAACATATAATGCAAGAAAAGTATTTGATGAAATCACTACACTAGCTCATAAAAATGGTGAACCCGGAGTATTTTTTATTGATACTGCAAATAAAGATAATCCAACACCTCATATCGGAAAAATAGAATCAATTAACCCATGTATTGTTGGTAGTTCATTAGTAGCAACAGAAAATGGTTTAATAAGAATGAGTGAATTAGCTAAAAACTATCCTACAGGAGGAATATTAATATTAAACGATAAAAGAACACTAATAAACACAAATTTAGGTCTCGTAACGCTTGGAATCAATTTAAATAATATTTCTGGTGTATGGAAAACAGGTATTAAAGAAACATTCAAACTTATAACAAAATCTGGTTTTGAAATAATTGCAACAGCAGATCACAAAATATTAACAACAAATGGTTGGAAAGAACTAAAGAGCTTATCAATGAAAGATAGTATATTGATACAATCAGACACAGGATTTTTTAATAAAAACAAATCTCTTAATATAGACAACAAATACATAAATCAATGGACAAAAGAATTTGGTCAAATTGTAGGATGGCTTATTGGAAACGGATGGTTAAAAGAAGGTAAAAATTGTAGAGTAGGTTTTGTATTTTCAGAAAAAGATAAAGAAATTATGAATTATCTCAAAAAAATTTTAAACTTAATTTATGGAAAAGAAATTAAAGAAGTAAAAAGAAAAAATAATATTTTTCAGTTATCTTATCATTCAAAAGAATTTGTTGATTTATACAAAAAACTGGGTGTTATGGCTGTTAAATCACAAGAAAAAATTGTTCCAGAATCTATATTTACTGCACCAAAAGAAACAGTTATTGGATTTTTGCAAGGTTTATTCACAGCAGATGGAACAATATCAACAAATAACGAGAATAATACTAATTATATAAGGCTAACATCAAAGTCAAAAAAATTGTTAAAAGGGGTACAATTATTATTGTTAAATTGTGGTATATTCTCCAAAATATATAACAGACATAGAAATAAAAGATTAACATTCCAGTATAAAACAATACTTGGTGAATTAAAATTATATCAATCAGACGGAATCCTCTATGAATTACAAATAAGTAAAAATGCTATTCCAAAATTTTTATCAGAGATTGGATTTTTGTGTAATAAACATATAGAAAAAATAGAATATCTTAAAAAAATTAATTTTTATAAAACACATTTTGAAGACCAAGTTATTTCCATAGAACCAAATGGATTAGAAGACGTATATGATTTATCTGAAGAAATAACACATTCATTTATAGCTAATGGTATTATAATCCATAATTGCGGTGAACAGCCGTTATTACCTTATGAAGCGTGTAACCTAGGACACATCAATTTAAGATTGATGTTAACAGAAAGTAACGGACAACCAGAAATAGATTACCAAAAATTAAGAACAATAGTACACAACGGAGTTCATTTTTTAGACAATGTAATTGATATGAGTAGGTTCCCAAGTGTTATAGATATAACAGACTTTTCTTCAGACAAAATAACACAGATGGTTCAAGGTAATAGAAAAATAGGTTTAGGTGTAATGGGATTTGCTGATTTATTGGCAAAATTAAGAATCCCATACGATACTAAACAAGCTATTGAAGTTGCTGAACAAGTAATGGGTTTTGTTCAAAAAGAATCAACAGAAGCATCAATGAGATTAGCAGAAAAAAGAGGTATATTTCCAAATTTTGATGGAAGTATCTACGATAGTTTAGAACAAAGAGTAAGAAATGCTGCAAGAACAAGCATAGCACCAACCGGAACAACAGGTCAAATGATCGCAGGAGCTTCTGCAGGAATAGAACCTTACTTTAGTGTAATATATATTCATACTGACGCAGATGGTAGATCAAGAACAATTTGCTCAGATGTTCTTTTAGAAGAATTAAAAAAACAGGGTATTGAACTTGAAAAAGTTGAAAGTGATTTAAAATCAGGAAAAAGTTTCAAAGAATTAACTTACATTCCTGATGAAGTAAAAAGAACTTTTGTAACAGCAAATGAGATATCTCCAGAATGGCATGTAAGAATGCAAGCAACATTTCAAAAACATGTTGACGCTGCAATATCCAAAACAATCAACATGCAATACGAAGCAACAATTGAAGATGTAAAGAACGCTTATTTGCTTGCTCATGAACTAGGTTGCAAAGGAGTAACTGTTTACAGAGATGGAAGTAGACAATTACAAGTATTAACAACAGTAGATCAAAAAGAAGCAATAAAAACCTTAGAAGATGCAATTAGAGAGGGTGCTCTAAGAGGAAGAGATGTGAAAGGAGTTCACGATTTACCAGCAAGAGTTTATGACTTAGAAACTGGTTGTGGAACAATCTTTGTTACAATAACAGAAGACGAATACGGACCTACAGAAGCATTTGTAAACATGAATCCGCCAGGTGGTTGTGCTGATGCCCAAACAGCTTCTTCAGGTATAAGTGTATCCTTGGGTTTACATGCAAATGTTGATCCAATGAGATATATAAAGCATTTTAGTAGCATCAGATGTCCTCAAAATAATGAATTAATAGGAAAAATTTCCTGTCCACAAGCAGTAGCAAATGCTATACAGCAATTCCTGGAATATACTGGTAGATTAAGAATAGACAGTCCAAAAAACAATAAAAAAACAAGAATAACGGGAAGAACAGTAAACTCAAACACTAAAAATAAAACAGCTCAAGAAGTTGATATAAGATGTCCAGATTGTGGAACTTTTTTAAGATCTGAAGAAGGTTGTTGGAATTGTGTCAACTGTGGATTTTCAAAATGTCTCTAACTATACAAAATACCACAATAAAAATTCAAAGGATACATAAAAATGCAATAATACCTAAATACGCTCATGAAGGAGACTCTGGAGCAGATTTATTCTCAATTCAAGAAGATATTTTAGAACCAGGAGAAAGAAAAATAATACCAACAGGATTAAAAATAGAAATTCCACTGGGTTACGAAGCCCAAGTAAGACCAAAATCCGGTCTAACATCAAATCATGGAATTACAGTATTAAATACACCCGGAACAATAGATTCAAGTTACAGAGGAGAAATAAAAATAATCTTAATTAATCATTCACAAGAACTATATAAAATAGAAAAAGGAACAAAAATAGCCCAAATTGTTTTTCAGAAAGTAGAAACTGTAGAATTCTTAGAAGATGAATTAAATAAAACTTCCAGAGGAGAAAATGGTTTTGGAAGTACTGGAATAAAATGATTAAAGTACAATAATAAATTTAAACAACAAAAAAATAAAAGGGTTATGAAATACACTCATTATATTCAAGAAAGATCCTATTGGTGTGTTCCTGCTTGTTTAGAATCTATTCTCGAATCTAAAGGTGTTTTAACAACTCAACAAGATATTGCAGAAAAATTAAATATAACACAAGACGGATTAGAACAACTTGATAAGAATACAATAAATAAATTTTTAGAAGAATATAATCTTAATTGTAGGTTTAGTAGTTATTTTTTAGGTGATCTTGAACCAGATTCGTGGTTAAATGAGGAACTTAAAGAAAATAATGTTCTAGTTGCATATAATTATCAAAAATTACATAACTCAGAAGGATATAATAATCACGTTTCTATTGTAGTTAAATACAATATACAAAACGATAAAGTAACTTTACTCGACCCATCAAAAGAAGAACAAGTGACTGTTCCTTTATACGGTCCTGATAAAAGTTTAGTAAATTGTATGCAATCAAAAGAAAATATGAAATACGGGTTTTACATCATTTCTCAACTACTCGTGTAAACTTAGTAACGTCTGGTTCTACATTCCAACTATCTGGCCAACTATCCCAATCTTTAGGATAAGGAAAATTATCAACATCATAGCTTAATTTTCTCAAACTTTCTTCAGGTTGTTGTTTTCCATAACCTCTTGCTTCTGCATCAGATTGTGCTGCAATCAATCTTTTTAATCCAGTATTATTTTTATCAGTAGTTCTTTCATAAAAATCATCCAAACTACAACTCTTACTGTCATAGCCTTCCTCTCTCATTTGTTCAATCTGTTTTTCAAGATTATCCTTATCAACATATAAACCATATAAGTGTAAAGAACTGCTTCTATCAATATACGAACCTAGTTTAATAGGAATGTTCAACACATCTGAAATTTTTAAACCAAATAATTTCATTAATTCTGTTTGGCCAATATTATTCTCATCCCAAGCTTTTAGTAAATCCCTACTCCTCCAATCAGTAATATAATTTAAAACAGTTTCACCATTTTCATCTTGTAAAAATCTTAAATGTCCCCTCTGCCAACATGGAGGATCTTCCTGTTCTAAGATAATATCTTCACCAGGTCTCCAAATAGTAAATTGATAATCTCTTCCACTAATTCTCCCTTTATCATCAAAATCTGCTTTTATTCTCTGAAAAACAAATGGAAGTTGGTCAACAAATCTTTCATTATAAGTATATCCCCAAAAAAGTGGATCTTCTTCACTTTTCTTCCAATGATTATGAATACCATGAGTTACCTCTAAAACATACTGCATAACACCCCTACCATCGTCATGTATTCCGGGAAAATAAATTCTTGGTTCATCAATAGCATGTTTAACTCTAATAATAAAATCAGCATCATAACCCAAAGATACATCTTTTTGATGTTTAGGTGTCTCAATCCTTGCACCAAAATCATGACAAGCAATTATTGCTTTATGTGTTGCTTCTGCTAAATTCTCAGCTTCAATAGAAATAATAGGAACAGTTCCGTCACCCCTTAAATAATCTTTTTTCATAAAAAAATATAAACAAAAGTCCTTAATAAATATTTATAGAACAAGAAATATATGTTTTACAATATAACCCAAAACCTTAAATAATACTTTTTTCTAAAAACATTAAAAATGCCAAAATACAAAGTAATATTCCATAGGGATAAGTGTATAGGATGCGGAGCTTGTACAGCCCAATGTCCTGAAAACTGGACTCTTGATAAAGAAGGCAAAGCAAAACCCAAAAAACTAGAATTAACTTCCCTAAGTTGTAACAAGGAAGCAGAAGAAGTCTGTCCAGTTGATGCTATTGAAATAAAAGAAATAAAATAAAAAAATAAGTGATAGAGGTGAAACCATCATGAAAATAACAAAGAACACAACAATTGGTGAACTAATTCAAAAAAAACCAAAAGCAGTAGAACTTTTACTAAAAAGAGGTCTACACTGTGTTGGTTGTCATATTGCACTACATGAAACAATAGAGCAAGGAGCTCTAGCCCACGGTTTAACAAAAAAAGAAATAGACAAACTCATAGAAGACGTAAATAAATTAAAATAAATATTATTCTAAGTATGATTCATTAATATAACAATACGCAACTGGAAAGAAAAAATAACAAAGTACGTCAAATCCACTCTTAACACCTATACCAAAAAAATAAGAGTTGGTTCCTTCAGGTGGAAATGGAATTTGAGATTTTCCTTGACTTAAATATCCGCCATTTAACATTGAAAGTTCTTCTAACATCAATTTTTTGGCAGATGCATAAGTAAAATCTTTCATAATAAAAACTCGTAATAACTCTGGTTTGACTACAACATTTAGTTTTCCAGCAACATGAAAACCATTTTCACCATTGACTAATTCAACCAGATTAAACTTTCTCTTTGATAACTGTTCTTAAGTCATACCAATCATTTCAAACTATAGATTTTTATAAAGATTACTGTAATTAAGAATACAATCAAAGAAAGGTTCGAAAACTACTTAAATAAAACACAATCAGTAATATTAATGTTCATCCCATCAACATTGAAACAAAGAAGTTCCTTCTACAAAAACGAATTTGAAATAAAAAAAGTAGAACATTATTTTAAAATTAAACCCCAATTCCTAGCACTTGACCTAGGCACAGAAACACGAATAATAAAGAATAAAAAAGACTTAAACAAATTAAAAATTATAAAAGTAGACTTTAAAACACTAAAACGAGAACTAATTTCCTATCAACCAGAAGATGTTTACTACGACAGGAATATCTACAAAGACCCGAATAAATGTCTAAAAGAACTGTGTTTTAAAAAATGTCCTGGATGCAGAAATTGGTTAGGACAAGAATTTGCTTTTGATTTAGACGCAAATAACATAAAATGCAAATGTAAAACAAAAGAAAAAATCTGTGAAATCTGTTTAAACAAAGCAAAAGAATTAACCTTAAAATTTTACAAAGATTTAAAAAAAGATTTCAGAAATGTACACGTCATTTACTCAGGGAGAGGTTTCCATTTAATAATAAAAGATAAAAAAGCTTACAAATTTTCAATAAAACAGAGAAATTCTCTAAATAAAAAATTCACAAAATACCCAATAGATCCATGGGTATCGCAAGGAAAAATAAGATTAATGCGTTTACCTTATTCACTAAACGCACTAGTTTCAAGAATAACAACACCGATTAAAATAGAAGAATTAAGAAATTTTAACTCAAACAAATTCACCCCGAACTTCTTAAAATAACTATTTCTTTTTCTTGGTCTTTCTTTTCACTTCTTTTTTGTTATAATACTCTTTTTTCTTATAACTTTTCTTTACCACAAAATCACCTCTAATCAAAAATAGTCAAATCTCTTTATAAATCTTACTTCTCAAAAATCTATTTTTTTATTAATATTTTAAAAAACAACAGTTTTTAAATATCATCATCAACCCCTACATCAAGGTGATATGATTGTCTTTCTTGAATTCAATAAAACAAGCACTTTTACCAGAAAAAACACTATACTACCCCGGTTGTA
>Ga0209541_10006326_pt1 | contig 20222 bp, 19 predicted proteins | sample RifCSPlowO2_01_FD_184027 | JGI IMG/M metagenome (GOLD analysis project Ga0209541, IMG submission 184027) | Groundwater microbial communities from Rifle, Colorado - Rifle CSP2_plank lowO2_0.1 (SPAdes) (version 2) | ecosystem: Environmental > Aquatic > Deep subsurface > Groundwater | place... | reverse complement strand
TGTCTACCCGAAGCGCAGAGGTTGACGCAAATGTCGATACAGAGAGGTATGAGGTGGTTGATTGCGAAGAGGTTGAATATTTGGCAAAGAGCCTGTCGAATGTCGAGGATGCGGTGAGGAGAAGTCCGACAGTAGTGGTAGGCGCAAGGGAGATGTGGCCGTCTGAGTTTGCGGCATTAAGCTCAAATGTTTTTCCAAATCCTCCTCCTGAGAGGGTGACTGTGAGAACTCCAGCATTGTTTGCAAGTCCTGTGCCAAGGAGGTTTGTGAAGTGCTCGGAGTTGATCCTGATCGCGCCCACGTTCTGGGTGCCTGTGGTGGTGGCTTGGGTGGATGTGGAGTATTTGGCAAATATTCCTTCGAATGTGCTTGATGCGGATGTGGTCAGGAGTCCTACGGTTGAGGTGGGAGAAAGCGAGATCTGGCCCAAAGAGTTTGCGGCGTTGAGTTCAAATGTTTTTCCGAATGTGGCGCCTGACTGGGTCACGCATCCTGACCCTGTGGTGGAAACCACTCCCTGGTTTGAGATCTGGAGGCAGTTGGTGCCTGTGTTTCCGAGGTTCGAGATAGTGAGGAGGGAGGTAGAAGCAAGGGTGGAGATTGAGATATATGAGGTTGTTGCCTCTGTTGAAGTCGAACGAGAAGACGAAAGCCCAAGAATTGTCGAAGACGCATAATTTATAATGATTCCTACGGTTGAAGTCGGTGTGATAGAGCCACCCGTGGCAGTAAATTGCCAATTCGAAACGCCGGAAACATCAGCACCGCACAAAAACTTACCGGATGTAGAATTGTATAAAACCGTTTGCGACTCAGCGGAACAATCGCCAAAATCGGATTGGAAAAAACCGTTCGAAACTGACAGACGCGACGTACTCGCGTTTACTAGAACCGCAAAGTATGACGTGGTCGCTTGTGTTGAAGTCGAAAGAAGAGAAGTGAGATAAGAAACAGTCGAAGAAGCACTCACAATCATTCCGATTGTCGAAGTCGGAGTGATATATGCATTTGATGCAATCGTAGTCCAAATATATTCTCCCGTGCCCTCTCCAACCGCATCGGCACCGCAAGTAAATTTTCCGGTTGAAGAATTATATAAAACGTTTTGCGATTCCGTCGAACAGTCCCCCAGCCCTCCTTGGAAAAATCCGTTTGAGATAGTGAGTTCAGACGAAGATGCAGAACCGCTCCCGGAAATGACAAAAAGATTTGTCGCAGTCGAATTCTGAATTTGGAAAAGATTTGCGCTCTGGCCCAAGGCACCACGAACTGAAACAGGAATAACCGCAGACGAAGTTGCCTCGATAGTAAGAAGCGACCTCCCGATTGCGGAAGTCGTACCAAGACGCGATTGGGTGCTGGTCGAAAGAAGCGTATCGGCGACAAGCGCAAACGCAGTTGAGTTAATCCGGTGTCTGGGGCTAAGCGTTTCCCATGACGCGGTTGAACTGTTATACACCTCCACTTGCAGATAGACTTCATCTCGCGAAGAGAAATCATAATCAAGCACGTCGGAACATTCGTTCGAATCCCCAACGTTCGCGTTAAACACGCCCTCCTTCACCACAAGCGAATGCGTGCACGGATCAGCAGATCCAGACGGCCATACGCGCGAACCACCGCTTGCGGCGGTGTAGAGTGAAAAACGGAAGTTGTAATTTGTTCCTAACCCTCCAAGAAGATTTCCGCTCGAATCAGCAAGTCGACCCTGGTAGCTTAAGATACGCGGAACCCCGGGAGCCGCAATCGACGTTATAGCAAATAGCGGCAAGAGAAGAACAAATAACCCCGCAGGAATTAGGAGAAATTTCTTCGAAAAAAAGCGAATTGTAGAGAGGATATTTCGCTTCACAAGTATGCGTATATTTTATCATGGGTTTTTCGCGTACCTATCACGCTTTGCTGTGGAAAAAATGTATTCAAAATACGTACCTTTTTCGTAAATATGATTTATGCACCAAACATATATAAACCTTACTATTAAAATAATTATTCTTGTAAGGTTTATCCGGCTTAACTGAAATAAAATTATTTTTTGCTGTTTTGAAAGCAGAATTTTATTTGTGAAAAGTGATCAATTCCGCCCTTGACAGGTTTCCGTCAAATCAAATCTATGCGAAAATCCAAACAAAATAACCGCATGTCGGCGGCTACATCTTTTCTATAAAAATATCAGAATGACTGAAAAATCAGGATTCTAGATATCAGTTAGAACGCATATGCTCCCCGTGCCGGCATACTTGCTTTTCAGGCGAGCACACCCTTTCGCTTTCATCGACGAAAGCCAGGGCTATATTTAAACTTTCTAACCGGAGAGGGCGAGATTCAAATTCGCGATGCCGGTAAACCCCGTTAGAACGGGCGCTTTGCGAATACGCTCGCGGGAACATTCCACTCCCGCGGGCGATCGGGGGACGACCGCCGACTGGAGTCGGCGGCGCTCTAACGGGGTAAAGGTATACCTGCTTTTATGCACTTTTTTGCGGTCGTAAAAACTCGGGTTGTTTGTATAACGTCATCAGCGGAGGCGAGAGGATTCGAACCTCTGATACCGGTAAAGGCATACTCGCTTTCCAAGCGAGCGCACTAGGCCACTATGCGACGCCTCCGCTGAGGATATTAATATATGTGCAACCCGTTAAAAGCAAAGCAGTTTGCTTCTAACCCACTATGCGACCTTTCCGATTTGGAAGCTCAAGGAATAACCCGCAAAAAAATGAAAACATCTATTCTGGCACTATGCGACTTTAAAAAAACCGTTACTGCTTTTCAACTCTCATTCCAAGAAGCACGTTAACTCGTTCTTCAATCGGAGGATGTGTTGAGAATATCCGCACGATCCACGGCATCTTTTGTCCTACTACTCGGTCAGCACCAAATGGATTTTCTAAAAATAGATGTGCGGTCGCGTTTGACGCGGTGCGAAGCGGCCGGGAATATGCGCTGATTTTTCTCAAGGCAGACGCAAGCCCCTCCGGGTAGCGCGTCAAAAGCGCTCCCGATGCATCCGCAAGAAATTCGCGCCTCCGGGAAATCGCAAAATGAAGAAGCTGCGCGATTATCGGCGCAAGAATTGAAATCACAAGTCCAAAAAGAAGAAAAACAGCTCCTGCTCTCCCTCGATCGTTATCGCTTCCAAAACTTCGAAACAGCATGGAGCGCGTAAACATGTCGGACAAAACAGCTACAAACCCTACAAGCACTACTGCAACGGTTGAAACAAGCATGTCGCGATTACCGATGTGCGAGAGTTCATGCGCGAGCACTCCCTCAAGCTCCGAACGATCAAGAATTTCCAAGAGTCCGGTTGTTACAACAACAACTGCGTGCTTCGCATTCCGGCCCGTTGCAAATGCATTGGGTGCCACGTCGTCAATAATGAAGAAACGCGGCATGGGGAGGCCCGCAGTAATCGAAAGATTTTCTAGAATGCGGTAGAGCTCGGGATGCTCTTTCATCTCGATTGGTTTTGCGCGGTGCATTGCAAGAACAAGCTTATCAGAAAACCAGTAGCTGGCCACATTCATGAAAACGCTGAAAAACACTGCAATATATAGTATTCCCGGATTGCCATATGCCTGGGCGAAAACCCATCCCACTCCGATGACAATGCCGAAAAAAGCCGTCATCAAGAGCCATGTTTTCCAAATATTGTATGTGCGCTGTGTATATAATGTCATGAAATATGTGTAAATTCCGTTAGAACAGGCGCTTCGCGATCGGCTGATGGGAGCAGTATACTCCCGTAAGCTTATTCTATCTCCACCGCCGACTCTGTCGGCGGCGTTCTAACGGGGTAAAAAGTTTTCCCCAAAATTATATCAGAAATTTCCTTCCCCCGCAATCCCCCGCTGTGGTACCATTGCTATACTATAGCAGTCTCACACAAAATGATCAGGGAAAGAAAAATTGACGGCATCTCTTGGATCTCGATTGTGCACCCGGGGAAAAAAGACATTGATACGCTCCGCAACCAATTCCCCGATATCCACCCCTTGATCCTTGAAGACCTTCGCACACCAACCATCCGGCCTCTTTCCGAAAACTACGAACGGGAAATTTATATGGTCATGCATTTCCCGACTATCATTTCTGGAAAGAATAAAGTTCACGCGCGAGAAATTGATTTTATCCTAAGGAAAAGAATACTCGTCACGGTCCAATACGATTCGATTCCTGAGCTTGAAGAAATTTGGAACGAATCTGAACATGAGACAACCGAGCAATACGGAAAAACACCCGCGCATCTTCTCTACTATCTTCACAAGCGGTTTTTCTCGCGCGCGCTTACGGATCTTGACCAAATACAAGCGGAGATCGACAAGGCAGAAGAAGAAGTATTTGCAGGCCGAGAAAAAGAAATATTTACCGATATCACGCTTCTCCGAAGAGACGTTCTTGATTATTCCAGGACAATGAAACCCCAGCGAATGGCGCTCGAATCCCTGCTTGAACAGGGAACCGAACTCTATGGCGAGCTCGCGCGCCCCTTTTTCAGCGGAACATTGTCAGAATACATCCGCGTCGCAAATCTCATCGAAAACCACAAGGAGGCGCTCGATGCGCTTTACGATACCGCGTCTTCCCAGCTTGCGACAAAGACAAACGAAATCATGCGGGTATTTACCATCCTTGCATTCATCAGTTTCATCCCTACCGTAGTCGCAAATATTTACGGAATGAATGTCGTAAACATTCCTTTTTCAGACCACCCAATCGCGTTCTGGATTGTCATCGGATTTATGATTATTACGACTGTGGCGATCTACCTTGTACTCAAATGGCGGAAACTTGTATAATACCGCCACAATGATTCGGCTATACAATACGCTCACGCGAAAAATCGAAGATTTTAAACCCATCCGGAAAGGACGGGTCGGTTTATACACCTGCGGGCCAACGGTCTATAATTTCGCTCACATAGGAAACCTGCGCACATATATATTTGAGGATATCCTTCGCCGGACACTCGAATACTCCGGATATAATGTTACGCACGTCATGAACATCACGGATGTCGGGCATTTGACGTCAGATGCGGACGCGGGCGAGGACAAGCTTGAAAAAGGCGCAAAACGCGAAGGGAAAACCGTCTGGGATATTGCGCGCTTCTATACGCGCGCGTTTCTCAAAGATATCCGCGCGCTTAATATCAAACGGGCGCAAAACATCGTCCCCGCGACATCCGCAATACGAGAACAGATTGCCGTCATAAAGAAACTTTTCGCCGGCGGCTTTGCATACGAAACACCCGAGGCCGTTTATTTTGACGTGTCAAAATTTAGGAATTATACAAAACTTTCCCGCCAGCGCCTTGAGGAAAAAAAAGCGGGCGCACGCGCCGAAGTCATCGAAGACCCGGGGAAAAAACATCCGCAGGATTTCGCGCTCTGGTTCAAGCGCGTCGGAAAGTTCAAAAACCACGTGATGCATTGGAATTCGCCCTGGGGTGACGGATTTCCGGGCTGGCACATTGAGTGCTCCGCAATCTCAACTTCGCGGCTCGGCCAGCCTTTTGACATCCACACGGGCGGAGTGGATCATATTGCGGTGCACCACACGAACGAAATTGCGCAGTCAGAAGGCGCATTCAAAAAACCTCTTGCGCGATTCTGGATGCACGGCGAATTTCTCCTTGTCGCGGATTCAAAAATGGCAAAATCAGCGGGAACGTTTCTTACGCTTCAAGAACTTGAAAAAAAAGGATTTAATCCGCTTGCATTCCGCTATCTTGTCCTCACCTCGCATTATCGCTCAAAATTGAATTTTACATGGGAATCGCTTCGGGCGGCAGAACACTCCCTTGAGCGGGTCCGTAGTTTTATCAAAACACTCCTCTCGGAAAGAAAAAAACCAAAACACCCTGTCTCTCTCGAAAAATATAGAAGCCAGTTTGACGATGCGCTCAAAAGCGATCTCCAAACCCCGCAGGCGCTTTCAGTACTTTGGAAAATCATCAGCGATTACAACACGCAATCGGAGTCGTTCGACGCAAAAAAGATTCTCGCGCTTCTCTACGATTTTGATCAAGTCCTTGGGCTTCATTTTACCGCAATCAAAAAAGACGCTATCCCGGAAACAATACGCGATATGGCAATGAAACGCGAGGTAGCGCGCAGGAATAAGGATTGGGATAAAGCCGACAAATTCCGCGCCAAAATTGAAACAGCGGGATTTGTTATATTCGATACCCCAGACGGTTCAAAACTCCGAAAGAAACAATAATTCGCGATTTCCCCAGCTTCTCCATCTGTCTTCCAGAGACCGATGTTGCATTCATTCCCTGCTGCGCGCTATGCTTTAGGGAGGATTTTTTCTCATCATCTTTATGCAAAACTCCGAAAGGAAACCTGTCGAGATTCGCATGCCTCCGCAGAATATCGAAGCGGAGATGTCGGTACTCGGGTCTTTGATGCTCGATAAGGACTCGATTTTCAAGGTGGCTGATTTTTTGACACCGAAAGATTTTTATAAGCCAATCCACGCCGATATCTATGAGACAATGTCCGACCTCATGCAGAGGCGAGAGCCGATTGATATTGTAAGCGTTACAAACCGCCTGAAAGAGCAAGGGGGACTCGACGGAGTCGGAGGATCGAGCTATCTTGCATCGCTCGTAAACACCGTTCCGACCGCATCACACGTTGCGCACTATGCCTCGATTGTGAAAAAGAAGCGGCTCTTGCGGGACCTCATTGACGCATCCCAGCATATCATCGAACTCGGATATAGAGAAACTGACGACGTCGATACAATAATTGACGAGGCGGAGCAGCGGATTTTTGCCGTCGCGCGCGGAACGATCAAACAAGAATTTCAAGCAGTCCATACCGCGCTCGCCGAGGCGTGGGACAGGATCGAGCGCCTTCATAAGGACGACGGAATGCTCCACGGCATTCCCACGGGTTTCCCTGATCTAGATAATTATCTCGCTGGCCTTCAGCGTTCCGACCTTATCGTACTTGCCGCGCGGCCGAGCCTCGGGAAAACGGCACTCGCATTGAATATTTGCCGTAACGTCGCGATTGACCATAAAAAGGCGGTTGCCCTTTTCAGCCTTGAGATGTCGAAAGAACAGCTCGTCGACCGCCTCATCGCGTCAGAAGCGAACGTCGACCTTTGGCGCCTGCGCACGGGGCGGCTCCGAGAGGACCAAAACGAATTCTCGCAGATCCGCGATGCAATGAGCGTCTTATCGGACGCGCCGCTGTACCTTGATGATTCGCCGTCGCTTTCGGTGATGGATATTCGCGCAAAGGCGCGCCGCTTCCAGGCAGAGCGCGACCTCGGGCTTGTCATGATCGACTATCTCCAGCTCATCCAGGGCACAGGACGAGTGGAGTCCCGCGTACAAGAGGTTTCCGAGATATCCCGGGCGCTCAAAGCAATGGCAAAGGAACTCAATGTGCCGGTTCTTGCGGTTTCCCAGCTTTCCCGCGCAGTCGAGATGCGCCCGTCGTCCCGCCCGAAACTTTCTGATTTGCGCGAGTCGGGGTCAATCGAACAGGACGCTGACGTCGTCATGTTTATCTATCGGGAAGACAAAGTGCGCGAAAACTCCGACAAAAAAAACATTGCGGAAATACTTATTGAGAAGCATCGGAACGGCCCCACGGGAAAAATCGACCTCTATTTCCATGAGGAAACTGCGTCTTTCCGCTCGATTGATAAACACTACGATAGCGCCGTATAAAAATAGAAATGCTCTATCCGAGGCCCGTACAAGACCTTATTGACCTTTTTGCGAAATTTCCCGGCATCGGCCCGCGGCAAGCGGCTCGGTTTGCTTTTTTTTTGTTGCGGGACGCAACGTCTCTCGTACCACTTTTAAAATCTTCTTTGGATGACATAGAGAAAAGCGTCGCGTTTTGCAAAGAATGTTTCCGAGCAACGGAAAAAAATGGTACGCCATTACTCTGCGCATTTTGCCGCGACTCGAAGCGAAATGCATCGCTTATCGCAGTTGTCGAAAAAGAATCTGATATGCAAAATATCGAGAAAACCGGCGCATTTCGCGGCAGATATCATATCCTCGGCGGCACGATTTCTACGCTTGACCCTGAATCCCCAAAACGACTCCATTTACGCGAGCTCCACGCCCGCGTCTCGAAAGCGCTCAAAGACATGCCGGAGACTGAAGTCATTCTTGCAACCGCCGCGACCTCCGAAGGAGACATGACCGCGCTCTATATCGAGCGTGTCCTCTCGCCTCTCAAAAACGGCAACCCGAAACTCAAACTGACGCGCCTTGGCCGCGGGCTTTCCGCCGGGTCAGAGCTCGAATACGCGGACGATCAAACGCTTCGAAATGCCCTGAAAAACCGGGGGTAACAAAAAACCCTGGCGATACCATGGGGTTATTTTGTGTTTATTCCGGTTATTTCAACTTCAGTATAATGCTGACGATGACCTTTTTTCTTTCGCCACCGCGCTTTTGGACGATATTTAAACACGATGACTTTTCGTGCGCGCGCATGCAAAAGTACTTTGGCGTGTATGGATGCTCCAGGAATCGTTGGAGTCCCGATTATGATATTATCACCGTCATCAACCGAGAGAAGAACCTCGGTACACACAAAATTCCCGCCCTCGGCGGCATCGATTTTCTCGATCTTCAATTTTTTGCCCGGGCTCACAATATACTGTTTTCCGCCGGTTCTGATAACAGCCCACATACTGTTATAGGATAAAAAATAAAACGCTTTTTGTCAACAAAATACGGCCCATGAGCCGTTTTGGTTTAGACAGGTACGTGCGCGGATGCGGGATCAGAAAGCTTTTCGAGCCGGCTCCTGTTAGCGCGAAGGAGCAGGAGCGCCCGCTCGAGTACTGCGCTGACTTCATCAAATTTCGGCATTTCGCTTCTTACCCGAGATAAAAGATCATTAATTTGATTTCTGATTTCCCAGAGATTCGGACTCTTTTGGAACAACTCGCGGCGAAGAGTCGCCGCGTCATCGCGCGCCACGATCTTCGCGTTGATTTCAATGTGCAATATCTCCTCAAGCTCGCGAATCTTTTTATCCCGCACTTCGAGTGAATATCGATCGTAATCCGACGTGCGCTTCCGAAGGAGATACAACACCACGATTCCAACAAAGATGATAACCGCGGCAACAGTTTTCATTATCATATCCACATACCCCCATGCGATTTCCTTCTCCTCCGAAAGGAGTTTTACCGTTGTCTCAAGAGACCGAATCGTCATTACGCCGGATATAATATCGAGTCGAAGGTCGTTCGAAGTGTGCGTGTGGCGGGCCTCGACGGCCTTGAGCCGGGACGTGAGGATTGAAGCATCGCTCCGAGCGAGCGCAAGATCGCGCTTTGCACTCGCGTTCTTCGCTTCAAGCGCGCGAACGTAGTCAAAACACGTACGGGCGTCATAGTACTCGCCATCCGGATCGCACGGATTTTGCTGGGCCTCGGCAACCGATGGAAAGAACCCGAGCGCGAAGGAAACGATGACACTTGCGAAAACTCCACCGAAGAATCGCATACGTCCTCCTTCGTATATGTCGGAATCAAACTAGCACAATTCTCGAAATAAATCAATGCCGAATGCTATTCGATTTCTTTGGGGCCTGAAACCGTATTCGCCTCGATCCCGATTTTTTCTCCGGTTATTCTCAAAAAATCCTTGTCTATTTTCCCGAACTCCTTATACGCGTGATTATACATGCTTACCGTCGTGCCAAGATTTTTCCCCAGCTTATCAAAATATATGTTATACCCGTCCAAGTGTTTCTTTAGATTCTCAACCTGCCCGATAATCTCGCGCGCTTGCTCGGAAATTTTTTGATTTTTGAGCCCCTGGAGAACAGTCTGAAGATACGCAAGAAACGAAGTGGGAGAAACGACGATAACCCGTTTTTGCCCCGCGTAATGAATCAAATTGCGAGTGTCGTCTCCGATCGCGCCCACTTTATTGATAAGCAAATCATAGTATACGGCTTCAGACGGAATGAACATGAAGGCAAAATCCATGGTGTCTTCCTCCGGCTTTACATATTTTGACGTTTCATCAATCCGATTTTTTAAGTCCTGAACAAATGCGCTTTCGTAGCGCTTTCGCTCGAGCGCGTCTTTTGCTTCGAGAATCCTGTTATAATTTTCCAAGCTGAATTTTGAATCAATCGGAATAATCCGCTTGTCGACGAAAACAACCGCGTCGACAATCACGTTATTCGAAAACGGATACTGCATTTTGTAGGAACCCGGCGGAAGCACATTTTTGAGCACGGTCTCAAGATAATATTCGCCCAATATCCCTCTTTGTTTCGGATTTTTCAAAATATCCTGGAGGCTCTGCAATTGGCTCGAGAAATTTACCACCTGCCTGTTTGTTTCGTCGAGTTTTGTTAATTTCTCCGTAACCTCACTGATAAGGCGGGCTGATTGTCCTGAAATTCCCTGAATCAAATCGGCTGTTTTACCCAATTGTTCCTGGTTTGAACGGTGCGTCTCGCTTAGCTTTATATCTATCAAATGCCTCAATTCACGATTCTGCTCTGAAAGATGGCTAAGACGCTCCATAAGCGCGCCTTCCTTCTGTGACTCCTCCGTGTCCCCTTTTCCCCCGCGAGAAAGATACCAAAAGATCCCTCCGAAACCGAGTACTAAAACCGCTAATATAAGCCAAAATTGGACGTCCATAAAGAGTTTTTTACGCTTTTTTACCTTGACTTTTTTGCCTCCCGGATGTATACTTGGATAAGATCACGGGTTAATGTGCCGTGATTTTTTGTTTTCCGGGGTTTTATGGAATTCGATGGTTCGACCCTAATCCCCTGGCAAGCTCAAAAAAGCGACGTGTATAAAATCTGAGCTAATGTGAGGATTGCCAGAAAGCCCCAGCCGGGGAGTACTCGCAAACCTCTTATTATATTAGCGCATATCTTTCAGTAATAATACTTACGGTTGCACTCTTTGTCCCGCAAGAGGCGAAAGAAGCGGAAAACTCCCCTTTCCACGCCTATATTCATCCGGTGCCCCACACCCTCCCGCTGGAGGAGCGAAAGGCAATGGATGTAAAAGAATTCGCGGAACGCACCGCGCGCGAGGCTGGCCTTCGGCCGGACCTTATTCAAAATCTTATCCGATGCGAGTCCGAATGGAAATTGGATGCAAAAGGCGACAACGGCGCCTCATACGGCATTCTTCAATTCAAGGCGCCGACATTTGCGCTTTTTTCAAAAAAGTACGGTCTTGAAGATCTTGAGATAGAAAACCCCTATCACCAGATCGAGCTTGCGTCGCTCATGATCCGAGACGGCTATATCATACACTGGAAAAACTGCGGCAAGAAACTCGGACTCATAAAATAACAACCAATCGAAAAGCTCCTACGGACTACCGAGGAGCTTTTCGATTTCCGCTCGTTTCTCGCGAAGAAGCTCCTCGGTATCGGCTTCGATTACAAGCCGCACAACAGGCTCTGTATTCGACGCTCGGATATTAAACCACCAATCGGGAAATTCGATTGTGACGCCGTCAATCTCGCCCACTCGGACGTTTGGCGCGCGGCGATATCGATTCCGGGCGTCCGCAAGCGCTCGCGCTTTGTCGCGAACCGTAACATTCAATTCGCCGGTCGATGCAAACTGAATGTCCGGCTCAACAATTTTTGAAACAGGCAAGGGCGACCCCGAAACATATTCTGCAAATGCAAGGAACGCAAAAATCCCGGAGTCGTCATACGAAAAATCCTTGAAAAAGTAATGGCCCGAGCGCTCCACGCTTATGGGCGACGCGAATTTCCTCATAGCCGTCTGAAGAAACACGTATCCGCGCCGCGAAAGCTCCACCCGCCCGCCGTGTTCCTCGATCGCGCGGCGCACGGCGCGCGACGTATCAACGGGGAGGACGATGACCGCTTTTCTCTTCTTCTCGAGCGCCTTGAGCGCGATGGGAAGAAACACGAACTGCGAATCGAGCAGATTCGCTTTTTCATCAAAAAACATGACCCGATCGCCGTCCCCGTCAAATGCAACTCCAAAATTGTATTTTCCCCGCCCGAGCTCCGCTTTTATCCATTTTTGGGATTCGGGAAGAAGCGGATTCGGCGGATGTTTTTTAAACGAGCCATCGGGCTCAAAAAAAAGCGGAGTGTATTCGATGTTCGGAAAAAGAGAAAGAATCTGCGGAAGAAAAAGCGCGGTACTCCCCCCTCCGGCGTCGATCGCGACCCGAATGCGCCGCTTTATGGAAATATGTTTTGAAAAAAATGAAATATATTTTTCCCGGTAACTATTGTTGAACTCTATGTTCCCGAGCATTTTTGCGCGCCGCGTCTTGCCGCGAGACGCGATTGCGCGTATCTTCTCAAGTCCGGTGCCAAGAAAGATTGACTCCCCCGACCGCCCGCGGATTTTCAGCCCGTTATACTCTCGGGGGTTATGCGATGCCGTGACCATAATTCCGCCGTCCGCTTTTCTCTGATGCATGAGAAAGCAAAAAAACGGACTTGTCCCCACTCCGGCGTCAATCACATCGCTTCCCTGAACGATAATCCCGCGCACAAGCGCATCGCGAAGGGACTCCGACGAAATACGAACGTCGCGGCATACAAAAAACCTTCCTCTCTTTTTGTGAAGTTTTTTCGTTATATACTCCGCGGTAGCGTATCCGATCCTTTCGACAGCATCCTCATCGAGTTCGCTTGGATATTTGCCGCGGATATCGTATGCTTTGAAAATGTCTGGATTGATATTCAGAACGTTAAAACCGTTATAATCGTTCTAAACGATTTGGGCGATTAGAACGGCTAAAACAATTCTAACAGAAAAACTATGTCACTCAAAATAGGTATCGTAGGCCTCCCGAACGTGGGTAAATCCACCCTGTTTCAGGCGCTCACGCGCCAATCGGTTGAAATCGCAAACTATCCGTTTGCGACAATCGACCCGAATATAGGCGTTGTACCCGTTCCCGACGAACGGCTCCTAAAGCTCGCCCAAATGTCAAAATCCAGAAAAATCGTTCCGGCGGCAATTGAATTCGTTGATATTGCGGGCCTTGTCAAGGGCGCCTCAGTTGGCGCGGGACTCGGAAACAAATTTCTCACAAATATCCGGGAAGTCGACGCAATCGCCGAAGTAGTGCGCGTATTCGAGGATAACAATATCATTCACGTCTCCGGAAAGACAGATCCTATATCTGATATTGAAACAATTTCCTACGAGCTTGCGATGAAAGATCTGGAGACCGTTTTGAAGCGCCTCGAATCTGTGGAGCGCGACGTGCGCGCAGGAAAAAAAGAAGCTATCGCGGAAAAAGCCGTTCTCGAAGTGCTCCGAAGCGCTTTTGACACCGCAACACCTGCACGAAGCATCCGCCCACACGGAAAAAACGAAGCCGAGGAATTTGATGCTGTCGCGCACGCGCTCTCGCTCCTCACCGCAAAGCCGATTCTCTTTGTGCTGAATGCTTCGGAAAGTATGGTTCAAGAAAGTTGGAAACCCGAAGGCGCTCTTTTGAAAGCGCTTTGCGGTGCCGAGTACGCCGTCATAAGCGCAAAAATCGAATCCGAGCTCGCCGAACTTCCAGACGAAGAACGAAAAGAATTTCTTTCGTCACTCGGACTTCGAGAAAGCGGACTTGCCCCGTTAGAGATCCGTTCCGCCGAAGGCGGAACGGCAGATACCAGAGGCATCTTATCTCTAACGGGGCTAGATCAACTGATACGCTTGAGCTACGAAACGCTCGCCCTCATGACTTTTTTTACCACAGGAGAGGACGAATCACGCGCGTGGACCATTCCAAAGGGATCAACCGCCCCGCGGGCGGGCCGCGCAATACACTCGGATTTTGAAGAAAAATTTATTCGGGCTGATATCATAGAATGGAATAAGCTCCTCAAGATCGGATCATGGACGCGCGCCCGCGAACTTGGAACACTCCGCACCGAAGGGAAAGAATATATTGTAAAAGACGGGGACGTAGTTGAATTTAAAATATAGCGGCATGACCCCGCAAGCGCACACCTTATAAAGAAAAAACGCCCAATTGACAAGGGCGCGTTGTATTATCGATTTTGCCGTGCACGCGTCTCAGGAATCATCAGCGCACAACCAAGCGCGAGCAGGACATCTCCCATGCTTATGATATTCCCGAATGGCCCTGGAATCCAATCCCCGAGAAAGTTGAAAGATGTCATAAAGGACATGAGCGTATAATCGGCGTTTTCAAGAAACACATCTTTGACAAAGACCGGCATCCGCATGCCATTCGTGAGCTTCGCAACAGTATTTGCAAACGCTCCGCACCAGAATATCAAGAGACTAATCCCCGCATTGTGCAAATTTCCAACCGCAAAGATGAGAAGCATGAAAACAGAAACCGCTTTCGTTACATAGATATCATGTGGAATCCCAAAAACCGCAAGCACCGAGGATAAGAACGCGGAGAGAAAATAGAACAAAAAGAGCCACATCGGCATTGTTTTTTTTGAAAACCAGAGGTAGAGCGCCACCCCGAATGGTATGGAAAGAACGAATCGAAATGCGTACGACGAATGGAGAAACTCGGTAAGATGCCCGACAATCTCCATGTGCTCTCCTTCTCGAGGATATTGCATTCTGTTGTAGCGTACCCGGATAATTGCGTCAACCCTTGCTTTTCCCCATAAAACTGATACACTAATCAAATATGGAAAAAGAGCCGAAAAAATACGAAATCACGTATCTCCTCGCGCCTTCCATCGCAGAAGATGCGCTTGCAAATACCGTTCAAGCAATTCACACGGCCATCGAGGAAGAAAAGGGTTTTATTTCCCATTCCGAATCACCGCGGAAACGGCATCTCGCCTATCCGGTTGGAAAAGAAACAAGCGCGTATTTCGGCTGGACAAGATGCACGCTTCTCCCGAATGCGATTTCGGCTGTTGAAAAGAAAATAAAGGCAAATCCGTCCGTCATCCGGCACATTATCGTCGAAGATACGATACCCGCGATGGCGCCGCCCCGCATGCCCCGAATGATGCCTCCGACAATGCCTGCGGCACTCCCGAAACGCGAAGAAGAAGCCGATGAGCGCCTTGATCTTGAGGGACTCGATAAAAAATTGGAGGAAATACTTGGGAAATAACGAACATGAATCCCGTTAGAAGCTACGGCCGCTTTGCACAAAACAAATTACAAAAATTTTATTATTTTAATTAATAACTGGCAGTATCAAAGTCAAGTAGACCGCGACCTGCTTCTAACGGGATGAATCTCAACAAAGCATTCATTATGGGGAATCTCACGCGCGACCCGGAGCTCCGACAGACTCCTTCGGGACAAGCCGTCTGCTCATTCGGAGTTGCAACAAACCGCTTTTATACCGATCAATCAGGGCAAAAACAAAAACAGGCAGAATTCCATAACGTAGTCGCGTGGGGAAAACAGGCGGAGATTGTAAACCAATATCTGAAAAAAGGTAGCTTGATCTTTGTCGAGGGCCGCATTCAGACGCGAAATTGGCAGGATCCGCAAGGCACGAAGCACTACCGGACCGAGGTGATTGCAGAACGCGTTCAGCTGGGCCCGCGGCTTGGCGGCGGGATCCCGGCGCAGCAGCAAGAACCAGCGCCGCGGTCAGAGGCGACAAAAGAGGACGAGACCCCGATTATCGAGCTTCCGACTGAAGACGACGGAATTGATGTGAAGGATATACCTTTTTAACGATGTATAATTTCTAACGGGATGAAAGAGCAAATAAAAAAACAGTGCTATTTTTGCACGACAAACCGCCCGATCGACTATAAGGACGCTGATCTCTTAAAGCGCTTTATGTCAGCGGGAGCAAAAATCTATTCGCGCAGGAAATCTTTCCTCTGCGCATACCACCAGCGGGAATTCTCGCAAGCCGTAAAACGAGCGCGCTATCTAGCGCTCGTACCATACACGTCGAGGTAGGGATTAGATTATGGGGGGTTAAGGAATAGTGACTCCAAAAGCTCATATGCGTGAGCTTTTTAAATCTAGGAAATTCGCATTTGACTTTCTTTTATAAAGGGAATGATATTTTTGAGACAATAGAACTACTGATTATTTTTTCCCTTCACGTAGATAAAGGGTGAGGTAATCTTTTCGAAACTATGCGGAGACCAAGCGGGCATGTTCCTTATTTCCCATCCTGCTCTCCCACGATAAAGACAGGCAGAGATGCTTCTGCGACATTTTGTAGAGCACGCGAGGAAAGCTACTTTTGAAAACATGCGAGACCGAGCGGCCACGGTGTCCCGAGCTTGTCGAGGGACGAGCGAGGTCGAGCTCTGATGAACAAAATCTCGGTGGGATTTTGTGAAGTTTTTCAAAAGCTGTTTCCGAGCGAGCCGTGTCTCAAAAGCATTACCGACTGCTCATTTTCCCGCCTCCTCTGCCTTTATCGCCTCCTTTATCTTTTTCATTATCTCATCCCTCGCCTTCGGATTCTCCTTCAAGTAGCTTTTCGCATTATCAAATCCCTGCCCGAGCTTCACGGAACCGTATGAAAGGCTTGCCCCTGATTTTTTTATGACGTCATATTTCATCCCGAGATTTAACACATCGGCATCATACGAAATTCCTTCGTTATAGAAAATGTCGAATTCCGCTGTCTTAAACGGCGCGGCAACCTTGTTTTTCACGACTTTCGCTTTGTGGCGGTTCCCGACGATCTCCTCTCCTTTTTTTATCTGGGCGGAGCGCCGCAAATCGATCCGCACCGAAGAATAAAATTTGAGCGCTTTTCCACCGGGCGTTGTCTCGGGGTTCCCCCACACAACGCCAATCTGCATCCGAATCTGATTGATGAAAATAATGGCGGTTTTTGACTTCGCGCCGATCGCGGTGAGCTTTCGTAATGCGTGAGACATAAGGCGGGCTTGCAACCCCATGTGCTGCTGGCCCATCTCGCCCTCGATCTCCGCCCTGGGGGTGAGCGCCGCGACAGAATCAACGACTATGATGTCTATGGCATTCGACCGGACAAGCGACTCCACGATTTCGAGCGCCTGCTCGCCCGTATCGGGCTGGGAAATCAAAAGGTCGTTTATTTTTACGCCGATCCGCTTTGCGTATTCCGGATCAAGCGCATGTTCCGCATCGACAAACGCCGCAAGCCCTCCGCGCTTTTGCGCTTCTTTCACGATATGGAGGGCAAGCGTCGTCTTTCCAGACGACTCCGGCCCGAATATCTCGACGATGCGGCCCCGAGGTATACCGCCCACGCCCAAGGCGGCGTCCAGAGCAAACGATCCCGTCGGAATAACGTCCACATCAACTTTCGGCGCGTCCCCGAGCTTCATGATAGCGCCTTCGCCGTATTTATTCTGAATTTCCTTAACCGCCGCCTCAACGAGCTTCACTTTATCAAGTTTATCTTCTTTCATTGAAATGGCCCTAATGAATAATGATTACTCGACAAGAACATACCTCACGTCGCGCGCAACCTTCCCGAATCGGTTGGTCGCGACAAATTCAAGCGTATTTCGATTCGGGCGAAGCTCAATCGCGTCGGAAAAATTGCCCTCGCTATCAATCGTAATTTCGCGGCCGTTTACTGTCAAACTCGATTCCCGCTCAACGCTTCCCTTTACCTCAAGAAGCCGCCCGGAAAAACGCAAAGACCTCTCCGATGGATATTCGATGGTGAACGGCGGACGGCGGACGAACACCGCCACCCGGAATCCGATGTATATGAAAAGCCCAAGAAGGATGATGCTCGCAAGAATAACCCAGAAACGCCTCGGCGTCACAAACGGCTGCGCGCCCCTATTCTCGGGAAGCGGCGTAAGCTCCCTCTTTACATGAAAGTAGCGGACATCCCATTCAGTGGAAAACTCATTCAGCATCCCTTCGATATCCTCACAGGAAAGAAGTGCTGCGTACTTTTTTAAGACGCCGGCCGCATACACTTTGGCCGGAAAATGGTCGTACGTGTCAGCTTCGAGCGCTTCCAGAGTAGCCACCGGCACATGGAGTAAAGCAGACACTTTTTCAAGCGTCAATTGCGCGCGCCCGCGCTCTTCCCTGAGTTTTCTTCCAACCGATATCGCATCCCGTTGATCAGTTTGCATAAGAAAAAATTATATTTGGCCCGCATCCTCCTCGTCTTCAAAACCCGCCGGCGGGGCGACTGATTTCGCAAAAACCTCGCGCGGTTTTGCGCCGTCAGCCGGGCCGATGATGCCGCGCGCCTCCAAAAGATCGAGAAGCCGCGCCGCGCGCGCATACCCGACGCGGAGGCGCCTTTGCAAATACGAAGCTGAGAGCTTCCCGGCGGCAATCGCAAGTTTCTCCGCTTCACCAAGAAGAAGGTCATCATCTCCGACGTCGCCGTCAAACCCTGCGGACACCTCTTCGGTTTTTGCGTCAAAGATCGCCTCTTCATACGTAGGCGCCTCAAGTTCCTGGCGCAGGAAATCAACAACGCGCTTCACCTCGTGTTCCGAGATAAAACCGCCCTGGATACGCCTCGGTTTTGCGGTGTCCCCGGACATGAACAGAAGGTCTCCGTTTCCGAGAAGCGTTTCCGCACCAGCCATATCAAGAATCGTCCTCGAATCAACCTGTGAGGCAACCTGAAGGGCAATACGGGACGTAATATTTGCCTTGATAAGGCCGGTAATCACTTCAACAGACGGGCGCTGGGTGGATACGATCAAATGGATTCCTACCGCGCGCGCCATCTGCGCGAGCCGTACAATCGCGGCCTCCATTTCCCGAGGGTAGATCGCCATCAAATCCGCGAGTTCATCAATGAGGATTACGATATAGGGAAGCGTTTCTTCCTCTTCGCTTTTTCCGAGCGATGAGTTATACCCCACCACATCCCGCGATCCCATCCGCGAAAGAAGATCATAGCGCCTGTCCATCTCGCGCGCCGCCCAGCGAAGCGCCTGGATCGCCTTTTTCGGGTCTGTGATGACAGGAGTGAGAAGATGCGGAATATCATTATACGCGGGCAATTCAACGCGTTTCGGATCAATCAGAACGAACCGGAGAAAATCAGGGGCGTTGCGGTAGAGAAGCGATACGATGATCGAATGAATCGTGACCGATTTTCCAGAGCCCGTTGCTCCGCTTATGAGCAAATGTGGCATCTTTGAAAGATCGGCGTATACCGGAGAGCCGGTCACGTCGCGGCCGACCGCAAAAAGAAGTGGTTGCAACGCGCGGTCGAACGCGTCTGTGCCCAAAAGCGCGCGAAGTCCGACAAGCGCGATTGACCTATTTGGCACTTCGATCCCGACAAGCGATTTCCCCGGAATCGGCGCCTCAATCCGGATCGGATGCGCGGCAAGCGCAAGCGAAAGGTCCGACCGAAGCGCGACTATCCTCGAAAGCTTTACCCCTTCTGCGGGCTTTAGCGTGTATTGGGTCACGGTCGGGCCGACTGATACCTCTGCCATTTCGACTTCAACACCGAAATTTTCAAGCGTACGTTTGATGATATTGGCATTTGCCCGGATGTCGCCCGAAGACGGCTTTCCTTTATCCTCCTGCAGCAATTCAAGTGGCGGCTTTTTGTACGCCGCAATCTTTCGAGCGATTTTCCGAAGCGCGATCACAGATCCGTTCAAATCGTCTACCTTCGTCGCTGTGGAGGGCTCACTTTCCGTAAAAGCCCCTCCGGCGGCGATTTTTGCGCTTTCTCCCGCCTCGCGAGCCTTCTGGACAGCTCCCTGTATCGTTGAATTGATGCTTCCAATAACCGACTGGGTGAGGGAAAGATCAGACCCATTGCCTCCTTTTTCTGTATCCTCCGACGCTTGAGAAAATCTTTGCCAAAACGGAATATTCAAAAGAAGCAAAAAAGCGATGATCCACACGCCAAACGTGATGATAAACCCTCCCCAAAAATCAAAGAGCCGTAAAAGCGGGCTTGAAACAAGCGTGCCCAATGCACCGCCGGTCCCGACGCCGAGAAAAATATCGAGAAGCGCAAGACTCGTTATTAAAAAAAGCACTCCGCCGAGGATCGAAATCTTGAGCACCCGTGTCCGCTCGGAAAAGAGGAACGAAAACCCGAGCACGACTAAAACAACTGGAGCGAAAAAATACCCGCTCCCCAAAAGGAACGCAAGTCCGAGATAGAGATAGGATCCGAGCGCTCCGCTCTTCCCGATATAGCTCAACACAAAAAGCGCGGCGAGAATAAAAACGCCGATTGCGGAAATAACACGCTTGATATCCGGGTGAACGTCAAACCAGGAACCCTCGGCCTCGCCTTCACGCTTCGTCTCCCTCTTCCCA
>Ga0209541_10006324_pt1 | contig 20225 bp, 32 predicted proteins | sample RifCSPlowO2_01_FD_184027 | JGI IMG/M metagenome (GOLD analysis project Ga0209541, IMG submission 184027) | Groundwater microbial communities from Rifle, Colorado - Rifle CSP2_plank lowO2_0.1 (SPAdes) (version 2) | ecosystem: Environmental > Aquatic > Deep subsurface > Groundwater | place... | reverse complement strand
TAGTGCAACTTGTTTTCCGGCTTCAGCTTGGGCAATATTTTTACTTTCACTTTGTATAGCTTTAGCTTGTACTAAACTTATTCCATTACTTTTCATTAATTGTATTCCAACTTTTAACGTTCCCAGCAAAACATCCACGCCAACAACAGCTGGATTACTTTGTCTAAATAAATACCCGGGCATTATTCTTATTTTAAATGGTTTAACTATGGACGATAATGCTTTTGATTCAATTTCCTTCTTTTTATATTCTCTAAATTTATTTAGTTCTTCCAACAAGGTATAAATAACATTTCCAGTGATAACTTTTATTCCAGCTTTTACAGGTTTAACATTAAAACCAAGAACAACTTGATTTAGTTCATCTTCATCATTTTCAGCTTTAATTAAATCGTCTTTTGTTATTTCCCCGATAGATGCTTTTTTGATTTTAATTCCATTTTCTTTTAATAAATTAATTAATCCTTCTAAGCTTCCAAGAGAATCAGCTCTTACAACAATTCCGGATTTGTCTGTCTCAATTAAAATCTCTTCTACTTCTCTTTGAACTTCTTTCTTTAATTCTTCTAAATCGTCATTAGCAACTCTTATTGGCATTCCTGCATAAACATCATCTAGACCAGGGGAGTTTATTTGAATAGCAGCAGAAGCTGAAACACTACTTGATTTTTCAAATTTATTATTTTTTAAAACAGATACAAATCTTATTTTAGTTTCAATTGCGCCATTTAATCCACCAATAACAATTTTATCATTTTCTTTTATTTTTCCATCATATAAAATAACCTGCAAACATTTACCGATTCCTTTAATATTTTTTACTTCTAGAATAGTTCCTTTTCCAGGAATTTCTGTGTTTACTTGTAAATTCTTTTCTAAAAACTTTTGAGATAATCCAGCTAGTATAACTAATAATTCTGGAACTCCTTCGCCTGTTTTAGCGCTTACAGGAATTAAAGCAATTTGTTTTGTATAATTCTCGACCTTATCAAACCTTTCAGAATTAAAACCAAGTTCAAATAATTTTCCAACAATTTGATATAGTTTCTCATCTAAGAATTTTTTTGTTTGCTCAGATTGTAAATTAATATTCTTAATTAATACTTTATCTTTATTTCTCCATCCTGAGATTAGATCAATTTTATTTAAAGCGATTACAAAAGGTGTTTTGTATTGTTTTAATATCTCTAAAGCCTCGTATGTTTGTGGTTTAAATCCCTCATTAATATCTATAACTAAAACTGCGATGTCTGCTAAACTTCCTCCCCTTTTTCTAAGGTTAGTAAAAGCAGCATGTCCAGGACTATCAATAGCAAGTATTCCACGAATAGCTAGTTTTTCTTTAACTAAACCAGATGTTAATTTTTCTATGGTTTTTGCATCAATATCATAAGCTGTTATAGATTGTGTTATTAACCCAGGCTCATTTTTAGCTATATTGCTTCCTCTAATCTTATCTAGCAAACTTGTCTTTCCATGATCTACATGCCCGACAAATACGCAATTCAAGTTCCTAGTATATTTCATTTATCCCCCAATTAGTAGCGAAAAATGTTCTTTATAAATATTATGGAGAGAATCAGTTTAGAATTTAGTCTCTTTTCTCATATGTTTCATTTAAATATAAAATAACCTCATGAAAATCATTAATTGCGTTACTTAGGTATCCTAAACCAAATCTTTCTGCATTTTCTGCTGTATATTGAGATACCCTTTCTAATAAACTCAGGTTGTAGTGTATGTTTTTTAGTTTTAAAAAACCTCCAGATTCAAAATTGTGATCAGTTACCAATCTGTATATTGGTTCATTTATCAAAAACCTCTCAAATTGGTCCGGTAAGTTCTTTTTAACCCTTGAGACAAACGCAGCAGTTTTTAAAATCTTGAGAAAAGAACTTATCATGGTAGCACCAACAAAAAATTGGTCGCTAAAAGATTCTCTTTTTATTTTAAACTTATCATCATAAGCCCTCTTCTCTTTTAAATATCCATCAATTATTATTTCCTCTAAACGACTAAAATCTAAATATACAACATCATTAATTATTTGTTCGGCAACATCAAGGCTAGAAGCTCCTTCTTCCATATAAGACCCACCTATAAGTAAAGCCCTTCCATAACTATCGAAAACTATATTTCGGTTATGCAAATCTCCATGAGTTGTTGTTAATAAAATTCTACTATTATCATCCCCATTGTAAAAAGAAGTTAGCTTATCAACAGCCGAATCAATCTTTTTCTTTAAAGTTTTATCTAGTTTAGAATACGCGTCTCCAAAAACAAGATTCAAATATTTTAAAAAAGTTTTTTCACCATAAAAATGATTGGATTTAAGGGTGTATGGTAACTCATCTTCGCATTCTTTAGCCTTAGCGTGTAATAAAGCAGTTGTTTTTAAGCCAGAGGATAGTATCTCAGTTAACTTTTGATTTAGAACTCGTATATTTAAATTTCCTTCTTCATGCAAGTGTTGTTTTTCTTCTTTATGCTTAGCCAATCTTGACTCAAGACTTTTAATTTCAAAACCAAGTTTCAATAAAAGATCTTCGCTTTCTCCTTCGTGATAATCTAAAATTAATATTCTTCTATCATCTAACATACCACTACCATTATTGTAATTCCTAACATACGTTCTTACATGTTCACCATCGCCATTAATGTCATAAAAATATTTGCTAGCATACTTGTAATGTTCTATTTCCTTTTTGTATTTACCCTTCTTCTCCTTCCTATATTTTTTGGCAATAAGTTTATCGTGTAATTTAATATCGTCATAAACTTGTTTATATTTTAAAGAAAGTATAAACAAAGAACCATCAATCCCCCATCCTTTTTTATAAGGTTCTACAGAAAAACCATCTTCACTTATATTTACAGGAGTATTATAATACTCAAACAAAAATCTTTCCAACTCCACACTAGTCAAATCTAATTCTAAATCCTCTAAATAAGTTATTTTTGACCTCATATTACTCTTTGTTGATAAACTGATCTGGTTATATCCCTAATATAAGTCTGTAAAGCTTTTGTTCTATCCAAAATATTAAATAGGTATGGATTTTCATTTTTTTCTAGTAATTTGTTGCATTTATCTATAATTGCGTGCTTCGTACTTGCAATTTCATAAGCGGTTTTTAAATTTTTTCTGTAATAAGAATCTACACCTTTAATGTAATTAGAAGAAACTTCTGAGTAAACATCCAGAATTTCTTTAATTTTTAATTTTTTGCTTTTTAATCTTGTCAAATATCTTGAAATTCTCTTTACTTCATCCCCTATTTTTTCTAGATTCGATATTAACATCCATTTTTCTATAATTGTGTTGTTATCTAAATCTATCTTTTCAGCTAATTTTGGAACTTCAATGCATTTTTTTAAGATTCTATGCCCCAAGAAAGTTAGTCTATTTATCTCTTCATCACGAGCGTATATCTCCTCAAAATTATCCATAGTATAACTAAATTTTGTGTCCTCCATCATTGATCTTATTAAAACATCAATCCTCCGTATAATCTTTTCTATGGAAATCTCATGAATGTCTAGCAAGTCTTTAGTTACAACCTGATTTCCTGATTGATCAATCAATTCAAATGCGATTAATGATCCTAGGTAATTTTTTAATGTTGTCAGGTTTTTATTATTTTTTAAATTTATTTTAATTATGTCATAACCCGCGATGTAGTTAGAGACTAATCTTCGATGTAAATCTTTTAAATCCCCATTATCTTCAATTACACATTCTGATTTTATATGCTGTTTTTTAACATCCGGATTTAAAACTAGTTCACCATTTCCATTTTCCTCGAAATATATTAAAGCACCCTTCTTTAGGTTATTCTTCTTTAACCAATCATTTGGTAAAGATACGATATGTGACGAATTTCCAAATTTTATTAATTTCCTGTATTCCATAAAAACACCCCCATAAGTATATGATAGTATATATTTTTAAAGATTTCTATATGGTATATATTGAATATATAATATATGGGGTAAATATATATAATTACGTACTTCTATAATATTGTGATTTAAAATGACTGAAGAATGGGAAGAACTAGAAGCAGAAGAGGATGAAGGGATATATAACGAAACTGCAAGAGAAGACAAGGTTGACGACGGGGAAATAGAAGACTGGGAAGGAGCCTGGATGCAAGGTTATGATGAAGGTTAAAGACGATATTGACTAAGATAATTATGCTTGCGATTTATTTAGATATAAAAATCTAAAACAGGGGGGAAACATGGCATCTGCCTTCGTATTAATATTAACTAAATACGGAATGGCTGAGGATGTTGCGAATAAACTAATGAAAATGCAGAACGTTAGAAACATAGAAACAGTACAAGGAGAGTATGACATTGTAGCAGAAATAAATGCTAAGAACGAGAGTAAATTAGAAAATGTCATGCATGAGAACATAAGAAGATTGAAGAATGTGCAATTAATCTCTCCGCTATTAGTGAAGCATCAAGATTAGGGGTGTTGTAGCATCTTAATAAAAACATCAGAAAGCCAAACCAAGATAAAATTTGTGTATAATTTAACTAGAGATTAGAATATTTTATTTAGATTTACCTTTCTCATAAAATTTAGTCCACTTTAGTTTAGTAGCAGTGCGATTTAACTTTAACATGTTTTTCTCACATTTCGATTTATCAAAATGAAGAACCTTTCCAGTATCGAATACCATCATTTTACCTTCCCCTTTCTGGATCGGACGTCCACAAAATGAGCAGTTTACCATAAAGATTATTTAATAAAAAAGGTTTATAAAGTAAACGGAAAGATTTATAAACAAATTTAACTTAAATGTGAGGGTGAGAAGTATAATTACTCTAAACGATTTAGGAAAAGATAAAATTTATGTTGATATAAAAAAAGAGGCGAAAGAGATACTAAAACAAAAAATAAGAGATAACTTTAAAACTTATAAAAACTTTTCAAAGTATTTAAATTTAAAATTAGATAGACTAAGCAGAAATAATGACCTATTACATTTTTTTGGGGGTCATAAAGTTAGGCTAAACTTTGTAAAAAAGATAGTTTCTCCATTCTCTGAATTAGGGGGAGATTTCATTAAAAAGAATTTATATAAGATTGGTTCTAGAAGGGGGAATTCGGATATTTATAATCCAAAATTTCCTTTTGAGTTTGATAATAAATCAGGAATAAGATTTATCTCAGCTATTTTACATGATGGTGGCATTTCAAAAGATTTAGAAACAAGTTATCGAAATAATAATAAAGCTTTAAGAAGAAAGGTTGTACAGTCTGCTAAAGATATTTTTGGAGAGCTCAAATATTATGAAAATAGAAGTTTGATAAAGTTTCCAAAATTCATTGGTGTTGTTTTAAAAAGATTGGGTTTAAAAGAAGGAAAAAAAGTTTTTACAAATCCAAAGATACCTAAATTTATATTCAAATCAAATTTAGAGAATAAAGCGTTATTTTTAAGACAAGCTTTTGATGATGAAAGTTGTGTTCCTAAACCAAACAGAAAATATATTACGTTAGGGTTACATATTGACGTAACCAAACAAAAAAGAATTCCTAACCTTATAAATGGATTAAAAAAACTCTTGGAAGAATTTGGTATTGTGGTAACAGGACCTTATCTCGAAAGAGAATACAAAATAAAAAATAATTTAAGACAAAGATGGAACATAAACATATACGGGAGAAAATATTTAGAAATATTTTACAATAAAATAGGGTTTACTATAAAAAAAAAGAGGGATCGGTTAAAGAAAATCCTTGAGGCCTATAAAACGGGTACATACTCTTTACTAAAAAATCAAAGGTATAAAGAATCTCTAGATATATTATTTAAGAATTACAAAAACAAACATTTTACCATAAAACAAGCAACAGAGATACTTAATTTAGATTATCATTATACAAAACAATTAATATGGAAGATGGAGAGGGAAAATTTTGTGATTAGGGATTATATAAAAGATAGAAACGTAAATTTCTATTTTAAATAAATTAATTATCCTCTCCCTCCAATTAATTTACGAGCTTCTATTTCTGTTTCACGCAACATTAAAGTATCTCCTATCCTTATTGGACCCTTAACATTTCTTCTTATAACTTTCCCGCGGTCTCTTCCATCTAATATTTTACAACGAACTTGGGTGACTTCTCCTCTTGTTCCTGTTCTACCAACAATTTCCTCTACAGTTGCAGGCCAAGATATAGAAAATAATTTACCAACTTGTTCTGGAGATCTTGATTTAGGAGCTTCTTGCTTGCTTTCTTGTTTTGCTTCGCGAGATTTAAATTTATTTTCTCCCATGTTTTATAATTACTTGTGTTTAGAAACTTCTTTTAACTCTTTTATTAAATTTGTAGCATCTCCTTCATTTACAATAGCCACACATGTTGTTGGAACACTCAAACCAGCTGCGCTACCAAGTTCTTCTCTGCTTGATGCGTAAACATATGGTGTTTCTTTTTCATCGCATAAAGCAGGCAAATGCATTGTTATTTCAGGAGGATTAACATCTTTTGCAATTAAAACAAGTTTAGCTTGTCCTCTTTCTACAATCTTAGTAACTTCATTTACTCCTTTCTTTAGTTTGCCCGTTCTCTTAGCTATTTCAACAGCTTCATAGGCCTTCTCTTCCATTTCTTTTGGTACCTCTGCCATTTTGGTTCAGACTAAAAGTTAAAAAAAGTATTTATAAAGCTTTTGATAGTTGTTATTTTTGAGTAAATCAAAATTTTAGAATTTCTGAAAATTAGAGTCAACATTATAATGTTTAAGAACATTAGTTGCATTCATATTAGTTGTCTGAGATAAAGAATATCCTAGATCTTTTAATAATGATTTTATGTCTTTTTCATTACCTTCTATTTCTAAGTATGGTGGAATATTTGGATATTTATCTATTTCAATTTTTAAATTTTTTAGAATAAAGGAAATTCTTTTTTTCTCTTTATATTTTATCATATCTAATCCAAGTTTCTTGATTATCTTTTCCATATCATCATAATTAATAATTTCAGTCTCAATTTCTTCGTATATTTTAAAGTTTTTATCTTTGATCAAAGAATGCTTATAGGCAAGTTCATTTTTATTCCCAAGTTTTCTCAATCTGAAAGATTCTTTGCTATTTGAAATCCTTCCATTTGGAAAATCAAAATGTTTCTCTATTATGAATCTTTCTCCAAAACTTTTAGCACCTAACTTCAATAATTTTTTAGTTATTTCTTTTGGATTTATATTCAAAATTTTAAGTTCTATTTCTTTCATCTTATTTGTGTGTATACCAAAAAACTAATTCATTTTTGCTTTTCTTATCGAGCCTCGCGAAAAAGTTCCTCTCGAACTGCACAACACCATTAATCCTAACTTTACTCAAATCTTTTTCTCCAAGTCCATTAATATATTTTCCATCTTCCATTAAAACCTTAACTTTAATTAAATTTTTAGAGACTGGAAGCCAATGCAGCATGATTGCATTTAATTCTTTATCATAATCTTTTGAGATAAATTTATTATTCTTAAAATTAAATAAATGCATAAACCTATACGTCTTATTTTTAATTAAATCGTCTTGAATATAAAATTCGGTATTAGTTTCAAAGATTCTATTTCCATAATTATGTTCTGGGTGTAATGGTGCTTTAACTTTTAATTTTGGAGCATCTTTGATTGTTATTTTTTTAAGATTTATTACTAAAAAATACCTTCTCGAGGTTTTGTCAATTAATTTTTTATTTTCAATATATAATGTTTCAATAGGAACAGTTATTTCATTCTGGTTCAATCCAAAACTTAAAACAAATTTTCGAATAGCTTCTGGCAAAATGCCTCTTCTTTTCAAACTTTGTAAGCTAAATGTTCTCGGATCATCCCATCCAAAATATTTTCCAGAAACAACTTCTTCTCTAGATTTTGATTTACTTAATTTTATTCCTAAAAGCTGCAATAAACCTGTATGAATAATCTCACGATGCTTCCAATTAAATATATCCCAAATATATTTCTCCATCTCACTTTCCATCATTAATTCTTTCCCCCTTATTATATGAGTTATTCCGAGTAGATAATCATCAATTGCCCACGAGAAATCCAGTAAAGGCCAAACTTTGTATTTTTTTCCAACTTTAGGATGGGTTCTATTTGAAATTCTAAAGATAACACGATCTCTAAAAGCAGGATTTGGATGCTGCATATTTGTCCTTATTCTTAAAGCAACTTTCCCTTCTTTCATCTTAAACATCTTTTTCCAGTTTTTTAAATTTTCATCTACATTATTCCCCCTGCAATCACATTCTATTCCTTTTGCCCTGTTCTCTCTTAATGTCTCGGATTTGCAAAAACAAACATATGCCTTATCTAGTTTAATCAATTCTTCTGCATACTTATAATAAATTTCTAATCTTGAACTTTTATAATAAATTTTTGAGAATTTCGTATCTAGCCATTTTAGTGACTCTGGAATTAATTTGTATGCTTCTTTTAATATTGGTTTTTCCTCACTCCCAATTGTATCATCTATGACTAAAAGCATCTCTCCTTTATACATTTTAGCATATTCGTCATTTAATATTGCAGGACGTGCATTTCCTATATGTAAAGGGCCAGAAGGATAAGGAGCTATTCTGGTTACGACATTTCCGTCTACATTTTTAAGTTCAGGAAGAACATGCTTTTCTCTTTTAACTTCATGAAATTCATATTTGCTTAATGCTTTATTAATATCATTTAATTTCATTGAATTAATTTTTTTAATAATCCCAATAATCTCTTTACTTAATTCCTTGATATTTTGTTTTAACTCTGGTTTCTCGCTTAATATCTTGCCTAAAACAGATCCAAAATTAGCTTTTCCATTATATTCAGAAGCATTTTTTAAAGCATACTTCAGAATTAAATTAGATTTATCTGAATTAATTTCATACTTTTTATCATCGCTAGTAGACATAAGAATGAGTATATTCCTTTATATTTAAAGGTTTTTGAAGATTAAAATCCCATAGCCTTCTCTTTTTATTTATTCTTCTTTATTCACTGCTAAAATAATAGTAATAACCAATAAGAGTGCTATAAAGATTCCAATTTCCTTTATTGGGTCTATAAAAACATTTAACCACCAAATTAAGAGATTATCTAAAAAAGTAACTTTCGTAAAATTATCTAAACTTTCGGGTGTTCTTTTTATTATATATACTAAAGCTAATAAGAGCCATTTAATAATCGGCAAACATAAATAGGTTATAAATGAATATCTAAATATCTTTCCACGATTTTCTCTAAATGTCTCGTAAAGTAAAATTAAACTCTTTTTAATCTCTTCAATCATCTTCACTTACACTCGCTTTCTTTTTTCCATATTTAAGTACTAAATAACTAATTAATACAAAAACAATTACCATCGATATTGTTATAATAACTGAAACTAACATATTTTTCGAATAAATTGTATATAAAGCAGAGGCAATTGCACTTAAAATACCACTAAAATAATTTAAATAAAAAAAGCTTGATTCTTTTTCATCTGGCATAATATTTTTACCAAATTTATAAAATATACGTGCAAATATTATTGTAAGTGGTAAATAGATTAACCATTGTATCCAAACAAAATTTTTAAACCCTATCCATTCATATGAGTTTTTACCGGTTAAAGAAAAAAACATTCCAACTATTACCCCAGAGAGTAATCCAGCAGTAAAACTATTAAAGAATTGTTTAAATTTACGAGGACTTTTCACAAGTACTTTTATTACATTATTCATTTTCTCCTCTTCCATCTTCTTCTATTCAATCTATTTAATGAATATATTATAAACACAAAAATTACCCAAAAAATTATTGCTAATACTTGTGTTGTTGTCATTTTCACCTTCTCCCAAATCTCTTTTTCCTATTTGAATGATAAAATATTGGAACAAATTCATCGCCTTCTGCATCGTCTGCCCCATAAACAATTCTCCAACATTTAACTTTCTTACCATTAACAAAATTTGTTAATTCATTTCTATGATAAGTCTTTCTTAATCTATGATAATTTCTGCTTTGTCCGTCTCTTCTTAATAAACCATTTGGGTCAAAAATTCTAATTGAATTATCATTTCTTTTAAAGTTTCTTCTATGAAAATGTCTTTTATCTTCTCTAAAAATTTCTCTAATTATCCTTTTAAAATCTTTAAAAAAGCTCATTTTTTTATAAACGTTTTCATTCTTAATCTCTTGGAATACTCCATCTTTTGTATTTACCACACTTTAAACAATATTTCTCTTTATCCCAAACATTAGAGGTATCTATCATATGCATTTTAATATTACTCCATTTATGAATACCTAAATAACATAAAAAAGATTTTCCTTCAAGTGTTTTTGTCATCTTCTTTTCTCCTTTTGATTTGTAGTTATTTATTTTTATTTTTCTAATTTATCATAAAAATTGCGAATCTTGTCTATTGTTGGTTCAATATTTTTTGAATGACGTTTTGTTGAAAAAAGATATATAATCGTTAAAACAATAATCATTATAACATATAACACTGTAATAGATTTAATTGATTCTTTAGAGAAATCAATTCCTATGATTAAGGAAATAAAAACTGTTGTTATGAATATATAATGTTTTGAAAAAGCTGAATCACCTTCTTTTTCGTCTTCTCTAAACATAGTGTAAACAAATTTTAATCTATCTAATTCTATTAATAATTTATCTTTTTCTTTCTTATCCATATTAAATTTAAATCTTAGTTGCCAATTAATTTACAAGTTTATATACCTTAACCAAAGTTTAAAAATGTTTTCTATTAAGTTGTCATATAACAATATTTACAAAAGTTTTTAAATAAGAAAGTTCTAATAAAAAGAGGTATAGATATGGGATATTGGGAAGAAAAAAGGAAATTTGAAGAAACAAAAGTTGTCAATAAATGCCCTAAATGTAAAAAAGGAAATATGGTCGTTGATGCTACAACAAAATATAGTGCATGGACTGAAAATGCAAAAACAAAAGTGTTTACATCTTTTTGTCCATTATGTGGGTATATTATAAGAAAGGAGAGTAAAATATAACGAAATTAATATGAACATTGAATGTCCAGAATGCAAGTATAAACATGCAGAGAAGTTTATTGAATTTAAAGTTGAAAAAAATGCTTCTATATTTAATCCATTGAAAGGAGTATATTTAAGAGTTGTAAATTATTACTGTCCAAAATGTGACTTTTCTAAAAAGAATAAAAATCAAATTGATTATAATGAATATGTTATGGGTATTCGGAGTAAAGGAACAAAACAGTCAGAAGAAGCCGAAGTAGAAGTTAATTTAAAAGCTAAAGGTAGAAGATGAATAACTACATGTCAGAATTCAATAAAAAGCAAATGATGATTACAGTGGTCGTCTCAATATTATTATTTCAATTTGCTGATTATTTATGGAATACATATTCAAAGATTATTTCAACTTCTAATTTTTTAGGACAATTAATTTTTATAATTGTTTATATCCTAGGATTATTTTTAATAGGATTTGTACTTTTAGAAATTTTCTTAGCAATATTTAAAGTAAAAAATGTAAATAATAACTAACCTTTTTTCCTCAAAACTTCTATTTCTTTCTTCAATTCTCTAATTTTCTTAATATCTTTATCTCCTAAATTACTATAAGCATCCAGCCATACATAATTAAATTTAATCTTTTGAATAAATCTTTCAAAAATTTAGTTTATAAAGTATATATGTAATTAGATTATACATAATTAAATTTAATTCAGAATTAAATCTTTCATGAAAATAATAGAATTCAAGTTTATTTAAATATTTACTTTTTAGCTTTTCTTACTCTTCTACGAGATTTAGAAGATTTTTCTCTGATAACACGAGGATTCATGTTTTTCCTAAAGAACAATAAGTAAATTATTTCTAATATTCCAAGAGTATTAACAACGGCTAAAACAATAAACCAAACTAATTGATTATTTCTTCCGCATTTCCATAACGCAATAAGCTTCCATATCACGGTCCAAATAATTAAAATTATAAACCAGTAATTAGAAAATAATATATTAAAATTGTTGAAGATCATTGCTGTTTCCGATGGCCAAAAAACACTTGCAAATATCATTTTTAGTTTATAAATAATCATCAACTTCTCTTAATAAGTCTTGGGCTGTTCCTCTCGCTTGAACAGTATGCTCTCTGTTACAATAAGGACATATTCTAGCTTCGTTTGAAGAGGGTAAAGTAAAAGAAAATTTGCAATAACTACAAACATAAGGTATTCTTCCTCCTTTTATAAAAGATTTAACTTGTTTTTCAGCTGGTTTTATCTCAGTTCTTTTAGCTTGGGTCTGTGGAACAATCTTTTCTATATAAGAGGATTCAAGATAACTCTTTCCAATGCAATTATGGCAAACATAAATTCCATCTTTGTTTCTCCTTAAATCACCAACTGGAACCTTTACTTTACATGACTTACATGGAACCAAGACATTCGTGCTTACCATAATTATATTAATAGAATAAATAAATATAAATAACTTTCTTTTTTACAAGAAATATAAAGTATACTTAATTTATGTTAAATAGATAAAATAAAAAATTAGAGGTTACTCTTCCGAATCTTCTTCTTCCTCTTCTTCTTCATCTTTCCAATCTTTATCTTTATCCTCTTCTTCATCCACTTCGTAACCAAACTTTAAGGTTTCAAGTTCATTTTTCATGATACAATCCTCCAATAAGTTTAAAACCAAAATCAAGAAATAATATATAAAGCTATCTATTTTGTTTAAATATACTCCAACAAATCAAAATGTTTATATATAACCTTAATTTTTGTAATTTTATGGTAGATAATATAACCAAAAATATAAAAAAGTTGGTAGAGGAAAATGAAAGAGTAGGATCATACAATAAGATTGTTCCTAGCATAATAAAAAAGGGAATTGAGAAAGTTAACTTAGATATGTTTGATCATGAAACTAGAGATGGTTTATTAAATGCTGCTGGTGATGAATTCTTTAAACGCGGGGATTATACGCAAGCTGTAAAAGCTTATGCGCTAACTAAAAATATAACCATGTTAAATAATATAGGTGATGAATATTCAGGAAGGGGCCAATTTAAAGAAGCAGTTGAAATTTATAGTTTAGCATATAATTTCTCGAATGATAAAAACAAATTAATAACATGCGGAGAAAAATGTCTGGTTGAAAGTCATTTATCAGACGCTTTAAGGGCATTTAGCACATTAAAAGATGAGGCAAGATTACTTAAATTAGGGGAAGTTTGTTTAGAAAAAGAAAAAACAGACGTTGCTATTGAGGTATTTGCAATATTAAGTAACACAGATCGTTTAACTAAAATAGGAGATAAATGTTTAAGTGAGAGTAGATATAGTTATGCAGCTCGCGCTTATGAATTAGCAGGTGATAAAAATAAATTATCTCAATTAGGAGATGCTTTATTAAAAGCCGGTTTATTAGGAAGTGCTTACAAAGTATATGAATCAGCAGAGAACAAAATGATGATTGACTTTATCAAGGAAAATTTCTCTGAAGAACAATTAGGCAGATTTTATGCTTAATTAAAAGCCGTAAAAATTTAAAAGAGGGTTATAAGATGTACGAAAGGGAGCGCACAATAGACGTGCTAAAGAGGTTGAAGGCGCAAGAATCAAAGCCAAATCCCGAAGGTTATAATTATCCTAAAGCTATCAAACAAGAGCCCATTAAAATTGTTAATATACCTCAAAAAAATGTTGAAGATGCTATGAAAAGAGTTGAGGAGATTAAGAAAAAGATGAAACAGGGTTCTCAAAATTATTTTAGCTTGTATCATGATTTAAAAACTGCAGAAGATTTATTTTTAAAAGAAGCAAACTTAATAAAGAGTAAGAATTTCCAGATTCCTACAACAACAATGATGAGGATTGATGATATGTTAAAAACAATAAGGAGTAAAGAAAAATGAGTTTTGGATCTTGGTTAAAAAATACATTATTTGAAAAAGAAGATAATGAGGTTAAAGAGGACATAGATGGGGGTCCTGTTATAGAAAAAGATGAGGTTAAGAATTATGATTATCATCTAAGTGTTTTTGATTTAAGTAATAAACAAGAAACAGGAAGAATAATCAGTTATATTTTGCAGGATAAAAAACTTGCATTAGTTAAAACAGCAAAATTCAATGGAAATCACGAGGATTTAAAGCAAGCCTTAAATGAATTAAAAGAAACTTGTAATAAATGCAATTCTAGAATTGTTGGATTAAATAACAGCATGTATCTAATAACAAAGAATACAATAAATGTAGAGAAGATAGATAATTCTTAAATAGAAAATATTATAAAGCAATTTCATGGCTTATTCTTAATTAACCTTCGGAGGATCAAAATGGTTAAAGAGGAACAAATTGGTTTTCATAAAGGCAGTTTAACTACATTAATCAAAGAGAAACAAGAACTAGAGAGAATATTGCAAATAGTAAATAGTCTAATACAAGCTCATGTTAAAGCCTTAAAAGAACTTGGTGTAGATTTGGCAAAAGAAGCTAAAACAAAAAAAGGTTTAGATTCAAAATTAAGATGACAGAAAAATATGTATTAGTTTTATTACCAAAATATGAGTATCATCTTGAATATTTTGATTTAAGAATGAAAGAGTTAATAAGATCTAGATTAGCTTGCAATGGATTTGAGGGTAATGTTGTTAATAAAAGTAGAAATTATTTGTTTAATATATTATATGATCAGCATTTGTTATTTGACTCAAGGAATCTAGAAAAAGCAAAGTTAATCATTGATGAAATGAAGCTTAGACCAATGGGTTTTACTGAACTAGAAGGAAGTGGAGTATATTCTCTTGATGAAAAAGAAATAAATAAAACAATAGATGAAAGAGCTACGTCTAGATTAAAAGCTTTTTCTTTTGATTAAAATGCAATTAAGAATATTAAATAAAAAAGAAATTTCTAGGATATTAAATAAGGTAAAAGAACAATTTGGGATTATAGATATAAAATTTAATTATGGAATGCTGCAGAATAAAGAAGGGAAGATTTTTTTTATAACAAGTAGTTTGAATAAAGTTGATTTAAACAAACTAAGAATAAACGAGCTTGGGTTATATGTTATAAAAGACGATAAGGAGATACGATTGACTATTGAGGGATCTCAAATTTTTGGGGAATATGCAACAAAGAATGTTTTAGAAGTTGATGAGGATGATGCTTATGGTTGGATGTCTGGCAATAAGATAAAATGTGACAAAGTTTATAATGGTTTTGTAATAATTAAGCATAAAGATAATTATTTAGGAAGTGGAAAGTATAAAGAAGGTGTAATATTAAACTATATTCCGAAGGAAAGATGGATCAAATAGACCTTATAGGACTGCAAAGAAAACATGAGTCAGAAGAAACTTCTTTTATATTAGATTATACAAGAAGAACAAGAGATTTATGTGTAAATGAGTATCTTAATGAGATAAAATCAACTTTTAATCCTAGAGAGCAAATATTTTTAGACACAAGTTTTTACCAATTAACATGTTTAAAAACACTAAATTTTCTATTACGAAACAACGTACCAAAAAAAGCAAATAAAGCCTTGCAGTTTATGCAAAAATGCGTTGGATACACTTTAGAGGTAGAGAAGCTAGTAACGCGAGAGCGAAATATCGTAGCCCCAATTTATATTATAGACGAAATGGTGGGTCATAAGAAAGGATATGAAAGTCTCATAAAAAATAACTGTGATATACCAAATCATGGGGTAGAAAAGAGTTCATTATGTGGAATAAAAACAAATTTAAGGGAAGTCTCATATGGAATAAACAGAATAACAACTATATTGTATAATAGACTAAATGAACATAAAAGGAGTTTTAAGGAATACTCTAGAACAAAAATTAAAAAAGAAATTGATAAACTATTTCCTGAAGAAGAAGTAAGTAATGAAGATAAAGACTTAGTTGGTCTGGCGCTAGAACAAGCTGTACAAAGACCGTCCAGAATTATTTCAAGAGACCCAATTACTGCCTCGCTAATCGATATTTTAGAAGAAAATATGCAAGATTTAAGAAAGTCATTAAATAACAGAGGCGTTAATATAAGAATAGCTTTATCCCCCAATCCAATATTTACTGTTAATGCCTTATTTTATGTAAACTGATATTTTCAAATTTAAGATAAAAAACTATTTAAATTAATTGTTCTTTATGAATATTAATGAAAATTGAAACAAAAGATGCGATAAAAATATATGATGAGATAGCAAGCGTTTATGCTGATTATGTTTTTCCAAAATTACTTCAATTTCAACTTAACAAATTTATTTCTTTATTAACAGGAAGAAAGATACTAGATGCTGGTTCTGGTCCAGGAAGAGATTTGATTTATTTTAAAGAAGAAGGTTTAGATGTTGTTGGGATAGATGTAAGCAAGGGAATGTTAAGAGAATGTAAAAGGAGAACAGGAATAACTTGTTTAGAAATGGATATGAGAAAGATGAATTTTGAAGTTGAAACATTTAGCGGGGTTTGGTGCATGGCCTCTTTAAGTGATATTTCAAAAGAAGATTCTCCAAAAGCAATAAATGAATTTCATAGGGTACTAAAACATGGTGGAGTTTTATATATAGCTGTTAAGGAAGGCACAGGAGTGGGTGTTGTAAAAAAGAAGAAGTATAATGGTATAGAAAGAACATATGTTTACTATAAACAAAATGAATTAGAAGATTTATTAAAAAAGAAGTTTATTATTCTTAATTCAAATGTAAGCGATGATAATGGCACAAAGTGGATAGAGATTTTTGCCAAGAAAATATAGTTTTTTAAATTTATTCATTCTATATATTTTATGGAAAAGAAAGAATTTTTCAAAGAACCTGGATTTAAGACAATAACAGAAGGTAAGACTAGAGTAATAAAATCAGGAAGATTAGTAACAATAATAAATAAATTGCAAGATTCACAATATTATGAAATTAACCATAATACAATTCCCTTAACCACACAAAGAGGAATTCCTTATCTTGGAAGAAACACTCCAAAAAAGGAATTGGGACAGAGATTTTTGAAAGAGGGGCCTTTAGTTGAACTAAATCATAATAGGATGACATTAGAGGAAGCCATAAGCTCAAGAAAAAGACATTTGGATCTAAGAAGAAGATTATTTGATAATCTAAATTATTCAAAATTTGAAACAGCTGGTTATGGTTTTTGGGGGATTAGAGATAGAAGACATAGAAGAATAAATTTAGTTTCTTGTATTAAAGGAGCAAGAGAATTTGCTTATTTCGCATATCTTCAACCAAAAGGAAAAGAAAGTGAATTAGTTAGATTATTAGAGTATGATTTAGAGCGTGATTATAAAAATTTAGGTTCTGATGTTATAATGGAAGTTCCATCTGAAACAATATCACAATCACCTTACCCAATAACATTACGTTCTGTTCCTATAAAAAATAGAAAAACAAAGTATGCATTACCTTATGACATAGATGCAGATCACGTATGTAAATTTAGATCAACTAGGGTTAATAAAAGATCAACAACAAGGGAAGTTTTCTTAGATTTTCATATTATTACAGCTTATCTAGCAGTAATTGATTACGAACTTAGAAAAAATAAAAATAAAGTTCCATTAGAAACGTGTCCTTTTGTTATTCCAAATAAAAACTTAGTTAATTTTTACAGAAAATTAGTTAACAATGTTGTTGTGCATTATACAGACATAGAAACAGGTGAAGAAGTAAAAAGAGCAACAAATCAAGCTGAAAGAGAGATATTATTATGGCATAAAGTTCTAAACGATGGGCATGACGCAACTTGTTATTCTGATTCAAAACTTAAAACTTATAGATGGAAATAATTATTTCTTGAAGCTTAAGTAAATTATTATAAGAACACCTACAAAGTTAAAGGTATCTGCTAAATTAAATACAGGAAATATATTAAAATCTATAAAATCTCTGACGTATCCTAAAAAAATCCTGTCAAATAAATTTCCAACGATTCCAGCGATTAAAAAACTTAATCCTAATTTAAGATATTTTTCTTTAGATTTTATATAATAATATAAACAAGCTGCTAAAGCAACCAAACTAATGATAATTAACAATGTAGTGTAACCTATTAATATGTTAAAAGCTGCCCCGTAATTAACCGTCGTAGTTAAGAAGTATTTAGTTATTTGATCTAGGATGATTAAAAGTAATATAAATATCATAGCAAAAACTTTAAATAAACCAGTATTTATAGTTTTTTATAATTAAAAGAGGTAAGATGAAAGGTTCTTTAGAATTTGAAAAAGAGAAATCAGCTTCAGATAAGATAAAAGAGCTTAAAGAAGAAGCTGCTTCTAAAACTTCTAAAACAATAGAGTATAATTTAATTTATGACGCTATTGGAGAAGGTCTAGAACCAATATACTTCTGGCTGCTAGATTTTATGCAGGATTCAGAGCCAAGTGGACTAGGAATGGATGAGGTTATTAAAAATAAAGACGAGTATGAAGCTGCTGTTGGCTCTGGGATATTCTCAGATTTGGGTGCTAAAGCAACAAGAATGCAAGAGCAAGCTATGAAGATGATGGGTACAATAAATACAGTTATTAGAAGCATAATTAACTTGATTTATGATTTAAGAGAATTTGATATAAGGCTAGAAACATATAATGATTTAAAATCCATAGATGAAAATAAAAGAGAGGCTGCTGAATTATCTTTAAGAGTTATATGGATGGATCAAGTTGATATTAAAAGAGGCAGAGGAAGCATAAACATGTTGGCTTCTCAATTGCAATTTGTTACATTAAGAGATGCTTTTTTATATGTAAAAGATGACAGTTTAAGAGATGAAAGTGGGCATGAAATAGATTTAAATGAGAGAGTTAAAAGAATTTTAAAGTCTAGAGTAAATGAATATTTAAAATGGAAATCTTACAGTGAAAAAGAATTGAGAAAACGTTATAACATTGAAAAAGAATATTTAAGGTCTCAGTATAATTCTTTAAAGCATTATACAAATTGGGTAAAACCATATTTAATTGCCGCTCAAAAATTAAATATGAGTAGTTTTGTAACAAAATCTGGAATGCCAACCCCAAATATTGTTAATATATTTAATAACATGGAGATACATCTTGGATTACTTGGAATAAAAGAGTTTCATCCAAAAAATATAACACCAAAATTTACAAATTTAAAGTTAGATAAAAAATATTATTCATGTGTGGAAATTGAAATTAAATTTAGAACAGTTCCAAGAGCAACACAGTCTCAACAAGGCGTTGTTTACATTCATTCTGGTAAAACTGAACTAAACATAAAAGCTTATGCATTTACAGATAAACAATTAGAAGAATTAAAAAATTTACAAAAACAAGAAGATCTTGAATTAATACAAGGAATGGTTGATGTCAGCCTAAAAGAAATACAAGAAGAAGTTGAAAGATATTTGAAAAACGATGATTTAGAAGAAAAAAACAAAAAACCAGAGAAAGTAAAATTCGAGAGCCCGTTTAAGGGATTGTATGATGGATTTAAACAAGCCCTTATACCATTTAAAAACTTAAAACATGCTTTTGGATTTAGGATTACAGCAGATTCAAGTTATTATGAAAAGATTGTGAAAGATGCTGCAAAAGAACAAGCAGAAGCGTTTTGCTATGTAATTTATGATGTATATAAGAAAAGCCATGGGATGCTCGCTTGGTAATCTTTATTAATGTAAGAATCTTATATAATTTATGGAAATAAAAGAAATATTAAAAGCATTAGAGAAGCTAAAGGAAAATAAAGATAAGGTAAAATATTTAAAAGAAATAATTAATAAAATAAAAGATAAAAATTTAGTTAATGAGATTAAAGAATTAATCGAGGAATTAGAAGAAAATTTAGAAACAAAATTAGATAATACGCAAATTCCAGTCGCAAGACAAAGAGAAATTGAGTTAGATGAAGTTAAAAGTGATATTGAAGCCCAAGAAAGAAAACTCGCACCTCAAAAGATAATAAGACCAGATATAAATTTAAGAGATATTGAGAAGGAAAGGGAAGTAAGATACGAAAACAGTAATGTAACTTATCAATCAACAAAAAGCACAACTCCAGTTTATCAGACAAATGCATCATTTGCAACATACGAGTCAATGGCTCAGCAAAATGCAGCGAACATAAGAATGGTTGAACAAGAATTAATAAGAGAAGACATTATCTCGGTTGGGCAACCCATCAGCGATGTTCAG